>Ga0209425_10002462_pt1 | contig 20611 bp, 26 predicted proteins | sample COG_05_FD_184749 | JGI IMG/M metagenome (GOLD analysis project Ga0209425, IMG submission 184749) | Pelagic Microbial community sample from North Sea - COGITO 998_met_05 (SPAdes) (version 2) | ecosystem: Environmental > Aquatic > Marine > Neritic zone/Coastal water | place: Helgoland, sampling...
CTCTTTCCAGGTTGAAAACCTGGCGTCCTAACCGATAGACGAAGGGACCACAGTTTCATAACTGTATATATGTCTAATTAGAGAATATCAAGTCATCCTGTGAATAGATCTCTAATGTGAAATTGTACTGCTTTATTCCCATTCCAGTCATTCTTTTTTATAACTCCAGCAATATGAAGTAAACCACCTGAATGATTCATTATAAGGTCTCCGATAGGCGTTCCTTTTGCACCAAAAGCTATTGCATCAATATTGCCATAATTAGCATTTGAAAGCTTAACCTTTAAGTGACCAGTCCCAACTTCACCCCAATAGTCAATTTTTGCATTTTTTATAATAAATTGAGGTTCAGGATTACCCTGGCCGTATGGTGATGCAAGTTTAATTAAATCATATAAGTCTCTGTTTATAATAGATGAATCTATTATATCATCATAAAAACTTACTTTTTTTAAGGAATTTTCATCAGATTCATCAAATATTTTTTTATTACAAAACTCTTTAAATTCTTCAAACCTTGAGGAGTCAAGGCTGAAACCTCCAGCCATTTTATGACCTCCTCCAGACCTAAGAATTCCTTTATTCACAGCATCTATTATCATTTCGCCTACATCAATTCCTGAGACTGAGCGTGCCGATCCTGTTGAAATACCATCACTTGTACTAATAACAAATGAGGGCCTGTAATACTTTTCTTTTAATCTGCTAGCAACTATTCCCAAAACCCCCAAATGCCAATTATCTCCATTTACAACAATAGAATTTGGTATTGAGTTTAATTTTCTAGAAACAAGCTCTTCCTCGATAATATTCGTTGCTTCAAATAAAACAGTTTGCTCAATATTTTGTCTTTGTTGATTTAAATTATTCAACCTTTCAGAAATCGCCATGACTTCATCTTCACTTTGTGAGGTGAGTAGCCTAAAACCTAAATCTGATGCCCCGGTTCTTCCAGCAGCATTAATTCTTGGTCCAATTCTAAACCCTAATTCAGTAACCCCTATATCTTTAGATCCTGAAATAGCTCTTAAGCCCTCAATGCCTGGTCTTTGTCTTTTTGAAATTATATCAATTCCCTCTTTTACAAAGGCTCTATTTAAACCCTTAAGTTTAACAACGTCACAAACTGTTCCTAAGGCGACTAAATCCAAGTATTGCTTTAAGCTCGGCTCCAATATGTCTGGATATAAATTCAATTCTCTTATTGCTCTTCTCAATCCTACAATAAACACAAAAGTTAAGCCTACCGCAGCTAGATCATTAAGGGATGAACTGTCCTCTTTCCTAGAAGGGTTTATATGGGCAGCACATTCTGGCAAAGGCTCATCAACTTTATGATGATCAATTATAATCGCCTTCATAGATTTACTGTGAGCATAAGCCATGACATCAATGGATGTGGCACCACAATCAACAGTTATAAAAGTTTTTATACCTTTGTTATAAAAACTATCTATTGCAGCTTTGTTTGGTCCATAGCCTTCTTTAAGTCTATCTGGAATATAAATTTCAGATTTAATAAGATAGTGATCAAAAAACAACTTTAAAATTGATGAAGATGTAGCTCCATCAACATCATAATCGCCTAATATTCCAATAATTTCATTATTTCTTATTGCAGCTACAAGACAATCTATTCCATTATCTAAATCAAATAAACAGCTTGGATCTTTAAGCAGCTTATTAACTTCTGGATAGAGAAAATCATTAACATCATCAGACTCAATATGCCTTCCAGCAAGAATTGTTGCAATAATATCTGGAATATCATTAGTATTTTTTAAAAGTGATATATTTTCTAAATCATATGCTCTTTTCTTCCATAGAGATCCTTTAGCAGAAACTCTATTTTCTATAAAAGAAACGTTTTTTTGCATTATTAGCCGAGATCAAATTTTTCTTTATTAGTATGATGAGATTTAATCCATCTTACTGTTCCTGAGGAAGACCTCATAACAACAGTATTCGTCCACAAACCATTATTATTTTCAATACCTGTAAGCATTGATCCACTAGTGACACCAGTTGCAGCAAATAATGCATCTCCACTAACTAGATCATTTAACTTATATATTTTATTATAATCACTAATTCCCATCTTAGTAGCGCGATCCTTTTTTTCTTGATCTTCCAGAACTAACTTCGCCTGCATTTGACCACCTGTACATCTAAGAGCGGCTGCAGCTAATACACCCTCAGGCGCTCCACCAATTCCCATATAGATATCAATACCTGTTGACTTATCAGTAGTGTGAATTACTCCTGCAATATCCCCATCAGGTATTAACTTTACTCTGGCACCCGATGATCGAATAGCCTCTATAATATCTCCATGACGAGGTCTATCAAGGACACATACTGTAACCAATTCAATAGGTTTTTTTGTGGCCTTACTATAGGCCTTCACATTTACATCTGGATCTTCATCGAGATGAACTAAATCATCAGGACAGCCTGGTCCTATAGCAATTTTATCCATATATACGTCTGCTGCATTCAATAAAGAGCCTTTTTCAGCCATAGCAATAGTAGTCAAAGCATCTGCTTGCCCCTTGGCTGTTAGAGTTGTTCCTTCCAGAGGGTCAAGGGCTATATCGACTTCAGGACCATTACCGGTTCCAACTTTTTCCCCAATATATAGCATTGGGGCCTCATCTCTTTCACCTTCGCCAATAACTACCTCACCTCGAATATCAAGCTTATTAAGTTCCTTTCTCATGGCATCCACAGCTGCTTGATCAGCCTCTTTTTCATCACCTCTTCCAACCAAGAGTGATGATGCAACGGCAGCCCTTTCGGTTACCCTTACTAACTCAAGAGTTAAAATCCTATCTATAGTATTATCGCTCATAAAAAAACCTCATAAATTGTCCTTAAGGACTGGTAAAAAAATTGGATCCATAGATATTAAATCAGAGTTTATTAACTCAGAAAAAGCTGAGTCAATTGATTCTGAATCAATCGGATGAGTTAACATAATAACAGGAGTAAAAATTTTTTCATCTTTTAAATGAACACCACCCCTTTGAATAACCTGATCGATTGAAATACCGTTCTTCCCTAAAATTGATGTTAAGTTTGACATCGCTCCTTTCTGATCCACTAAAAAAACTCTAAGATAATAACATCTCTCTATAAAATTTTTATAACTAACTGGATCGGATAGATTTATATATTTTTTATTAAACAAATGATGTTTGATACCCATTGCATAATCTACAACATCAGATAGTACTGATGAAGATGTTGGACCTTCTCCAGCCCCTTCTCCTTCAAGAACTAAAGTTCCATTATATTCTGTATTTATACAAACGACATTACTTACATTTGATACCGAACCCAAAGAGCTATCAACTTTTACCAACGTTGGGGCAACTTCTTTTCTTAGGTTGCCATCTGAAATTGATGAAGAAGCAATTAATTTAATATTATAGCCAAACTCATGAGCATACTTATGATCAAGAGTTAAAATATTCTCAATACCTTTAACAGAAATACTTTCAAGTGATGGGAATTCCGAGAAACATAGAGAATTTATAATTGAAAGCTTATGGGCTGCATCGAGCCCATTAATATCAAAAGAAGGATCAGCTTCAGCATAGCCTAAGTTTTGCGCTTCAATGAGCGCCTCTTCAAAAGTTTTATCAGCCTCGCTCATTCTGGAAAGAATAAAGTTGGAGGTGCCGTTTAGAATTCCATAAACACCATTAATTTTATCTAACACAAGCCCTCCTCTAAGGGTTTTTATAATTGGAATTCCTCCAGCCACAGCGGCCTCATAACCTATAAAAGAGTTATTAGAATCTGAAAGCTCTGAAAGTTCCTTTCCATGTGATGAAATAAGGGCTTTATTAGCAGTAATAAGACCTTTTTTATTTTTAATTGTCTCTAAAGCTAAATCATAAGCAGTTCCAGTATCACCACCAATTAATTCCATAACTAGGTCAATATTTGGATCTTTAGCCAGATCTAAAGGATTATCAAACCATTTAAACTGACTTGTATCAAAAGAGCGCTTTTTATCTTTTTTAGATGCTGAAATACCTGAAACTTCAAATTCAAACTGGTATTTTTCTTCTAATTCTTTCTTATTTCTAAGTAAATTCTTAATTACACCAGATCCAATAGTTCCAAGACCTGCAATGCCAATTTTGACTAGATCATTCATCAAGAAGCCTTTTTAAATTTCTAGCGGCTTGTCGAATTCTTTGTTCATTTTCAACCATTGAAAGTCTAACAAAACCCTCACCATTTTCTCCGAAACCAATACCAGGTGATACGGCGATATCAGCTTCTTCTAGAAGAATTTTAGAAAACTCTAAGGATGATAAATGTTTGAACTTATCTGGTAAAGGAGACCAAGCAAACATTGTTGCTTTTGGACAAGGAACATCCCATCCAGATCTTGAAAAAGACTCAACAAGGACATCTCTTCTTGCCTTATAAACATTTCTAATTTCATCAATTATTGATTGTTCGCTGTTTAAAGCTGCTGCTGAAGCAACTTGAATTGGTGTAAATGCACCATAATCAAGGTAAGACTTTATTCTTGTTAAAGCAGAAATTAAATACTCATTTCCTACTGCAAACCCCATTCTCCAACCCGGCATAGAGAAGCTTTTAGAAAGTGATGTAAATTCAACAGCAATATCCTTTGCACCCTCAACCTCTAGAATAGAAGTAGGTATCTCATTTTCATCAAAATAAATTTCTGCGTAAGCCAAGTCTGATAATAAAATAATGTCATGCTTTTTTGCGTAAGGAACAATTTCTTTATAAAAATCCAGAGAACAAATTTCTGCTGTTGGATTTGAAGGAAAATTAAGTATCATTGCTTTAATATCTTTTTTAGAACCTTCAACTTTTGAAGAAATTTCCTTCATCAAATCAATTCCTGAATTTACATTGTAATGAACTAAATTTGCTCCATTTATAATAAACCCAAAAGCATGAATTGGATAAGCAGGATTTGGAACCAAAATAGTATCGCCGTCAGATGCCAACACTTGAGCCATATTTGCAAGGCCTTCTTTAGATCCTATTGTAGCAATGATTTCCTTGTCATAATCAAGCTTAACATTAAACCTTCTTTCATAGTATTTAGCATTTGCCTTTCTCAAGCCTGAAATACCTCTGGACGCTGAATATCGATGCATTTTAGGGTCTAGACTTGTTTCCACAAGCTTATCAACTATGTGCTTTGGTGTTGGTATATCGGGGTTACCCATACCAAAATCAATTATGTCCTTACCCTTTGCTCTAGCAGAATCTTTAATTCTATTGACCTCAGTAAAAACATAAGGAGGCAATCTATCTAATTTTTCTAATTCTCTCATATTTTCAACATTATTACTTTTTAGACAGAGCTTCTTTAATATCTAAGCTAGAATTATCATCACCCTCATTAACAATACAAATATTATTATGATTAACTAATGGCCATTTTGCCTCTTTATCTAATTTATAATATTCCTCATCAGTTAAAACTTCTTTTACTTTATCGCTATAAAGATACTTACTCCTAATACTCTCACTTGTTCCACAACTATTAACTAGGAAAACAATCATCAATAAAAGAAAGGTTGATTTCATAATTAACTAATAAAGTTAAATATGTGTATCTTCAAGATATAAAGAGTCCTCAATACCGAATGTATCATTTAAATTCTGTATGCATTGAGAAGCAGCTCCCTTTAATAAATTATCAATTACGCTACATACCACCAAACTCTTACCATCGTCACCCAAAGAAAAACCCCCTATTTTTGCAAAATTTGTATTCACAACATTAGAAATAAGAGGTGGACTTTTATCAATTATAATCAATTTTTTACCTTCATAAAATTTCTTAAAAATTTCGTAAACTTCTAATTCTGAAGACTTCTGGTCCAGTGAAAAATGCGAAGTAACGAGAATACCCCTAAAGAATTCTGCAACATGGGGTGTAAAAGTAGTTTTTTCATAACAATGCCTTTTAACTTCTTTCTCATGAGTATGATTAGATAGAGAGTATGGCAAAATATTATTTTTTAAAATTTTAGGATCATTCTTATCATTTGGAGTTGAACCTGCTCCGCTATAACCAGATATTCCAACGCAAGAAACTTTTGAATTTATGTGATCTTTTAATGGAGCAATAGCTAGTTGCATTGCTGTCGCATAACAACCTGGATTGCTTATTCTTTTTGTGCCTTTTGAAATATTATGTATTTCAGGAATACCGTAACTCCATCCGTCATCAAATCTATAATCCGAACCAATATCTATAATGATAATTGTGTCATCTATATCTTCAATTTTATCGATATAGACTGATGACTCACCGTTCGCTAACGCGCAAATTACAATATCTATGTCAGGAAGAGATAATGATTCTAAACTTAGATTCGTATACTTAAGGTTAGGATTTTTTATATATCCATCAACATTTTTTTCAGCAAGAGACTTAGAAAAAGCCATAGATAGATCAAAAAGAGGATGTGAATTCAAGAGCTTTATAATTTCTTGACCCACATAACCTCTTCCACCTAGCAAAGCTATTTTATATTTATCTTTACTCATTGAACTACCTTACTATTAATTTTTAGACAAAAAAAGAGCGCTTTAAAAAGCGCTCTAAATAAATTATAAAAATTTTTGTTAACGCTTTGAGAACTGGAAGCTTCTTCTGGCCTTAGCTCTACCATATTTTTTACGCTCTACTACACGAGAATCTCTTGTTAAGAAACCTCCTGGTTTAAGTGCTTTTTTTACTTCAGGTTCAAAATTTACCAAACATTTAGAAATCCCATGACGAATAGCGCCAGCTTGGCCTGATAAACCCCCGCCCGTAACAGAACAAACAATATCAAATTGATCTACTCTGTCTGCGGCTACCAAAGGTTGGTTGATAAGCATTCTTAACACAGGTCTAGCAAAATAATCATCGCTAACTTTATTGTTAATTTTAATAACACCAGATCCAGCTTTTAACCATACACGCGCTACAGCATTTTTTCTCTTTCCAGTAGCATAGGCTCTTCCTAGCTCATCTACCTTTTTTTCTGGCAGAGGAATTTGAGTTTCAATTTCTGAAACATCTTTTAAGGATTCAATATTTTCTATTTCTATTTCCATTATCTTTTCACATTCTTGTTGTTTAATGATGATACATCGATTGCTTCTGGTTTTTGAGCCTCATGAGGATGCTCTGAACCAGCATATACCTTTAAATTTCCAAATTGTGTATTAGATAAAGGTCCTGTTGGCATCATTCTTCTTACAGCCTTTTGAATAACTCTTTCAGGAAATTTTCCTGCAAGAATTTTCTCTGGAGTTGTAGATTTAATTCCACCTGGGTATCCAGTGTGCTTGTAATACTTTTTATCCAGAAATTTATTTCCAGTAAAATGGATTTTTTCAGCATTAATAATTATCACAAAGTCTCCGTCGTCAACATGAGGAGTAAATGAAGGTAAATGTTTTCCTCTCAATCTGTTTGCAACAAAAGCGGCTAACCTTCCGACAACAAGATCTGTGGCGTCGATTAGAATCCATTTTTTTGTTATTTCTGTGTGTTTAGTAGAAACTGTTGTTTTCATGTCTTTTATCTTTATTTTGTTAATTTCAAGACTTCTATATATTTATATTATTTATGTCAATAAATTAATATTTATTATATATTTCAATAATTTATTTAAAGGTAATTATTTACCTTGTCTTGATAAGTACAATGAAAACACAACAAATGAAAAAACTATTAAAGAAAAAAATTGATGAAGAATAGCTGTTTGCCATGGTACCATTAGAATAATTGTAAAAATACCTAAGGCTATCTGGATAAATATTAAAAGTAATATCATCAATGAAATTTTCAAAATAAATTCATTTTTCCTTGAAAAATAAACATTTGCTAAGCCGCCAATAAAAACAATGTAACCAAGAGTTCTATGATTAAATTGAACATTTGATCTATTTTCAAACAAATTAAGTATTTCAATACTTGGAATCCAATAATCAGAAGGAATTATACTTAGCCCCATTAGAGGCCAAGTAGGATAGATCAATCCAGCGTCCAAGCCTGACATCAAGCCGCCTGAAAAAATTTGTACAAAGACTATTATTAGGAAGAATAAAGACCACAAAGGTCTTGTCCCATTTTTTTTAGATAACTGTATATTTGATACTTCAAATAAAAGCATTAAAGTATTGTAAATAATAATAAAAGCCATACACAAATGAATAGTTAATCTGTACTGGCTAACATCGACTCTCTCCGTAAGACCACTTTGAACCATGTACCAGCCAATGTAACCCTGTATGCCAATTAAAATACTAATTAATGCAGATCTTCTAATGACGCTCTTTGATAATTTTTTCATACTCCAAAAAATCAAAAAAGGAACAACACAAACTAGGCCTACTAGCCTTGCCAACAACCTATGGCCCCACTCCCATAAGTAGATAACTTTAAATTCAGCCATAGTCATAGAGCTATTAATTAAAATATATTCTGGTATTTTTTTATATTTCTCAAACTCAACAACCCAAGCCTCGTTGGAAAAGGGAGGAAATATGCCATAAACTGGCTCCCATTCAGTAATGGAAAGACCAGAGTCAGTTATTCTTGTGGCTCCACCAATCAAAACAAGTAGGATTAAAAGGAACAGTAATGTCGACGACCATAAAATTAAAGGCAGGTTTGTATTTTTTTTAGTTTCATTCAATTTAAATCTCTTTATATAGAATAGTTAGTTATTTAATAAATTAGACATTGGTCGATCATGAGTTATTTAAAACAAAAAAGTAAAAAACTAATAGGAACAATAATTATTCCAATTTGGTTGATGGTTTTTCTTGTTTCTGTAAGTATTTTGGGTGAAATATTACTCCCTAGTTTTAATAAGTTTGAAACTTTTTTATTCTATCTTTTTGGAGGAATTTCGTGGGTAATTCCAGTACTACCTCTTATAAGCTGGATGCAAAAAGAAAGGAATTAATCAAATCGACCATAAGTTATTTTATTAAGAAAAAGTATGGCTGCTAAAAAAATTAAAATCACCAAAATTGCTGTCATAAACCTAACCTCTCTAATTATTTACATTCTTTTTATAGACTCTTCGGTCTAAAATTTTAATATCACTTATTGACGCACTGTGAATTATAAAATTTAATCTGTTTATATATAATTTTAAAGGAAAAGAGTATGAAAAATATTAATAAATACAAATTACCTTTGATCATCTTGCTTTTTACAATTCTGGTAACAAATTCTAAAGGAGTATTTCCACAAGATCTTGTTGATAGTGGCGAAAGTCAATATGATGAGTTTTGCTCAGACTGTCACTCGTTAAGTCTTAGAGGAACAGCACATGGCTCATCCTTAATAGGTAAGCAATTTATTGAAAAATGGGGAAAAAATGGATTTCAGAATCTTCTTAATTATACAAAAAAATCAATGCCACCTGGTCAACAAGGATTATTAAGTGATAAATCCTACAAAGAAATTCATAATTATATTTTGGCTTTTAATAATCAGGAAACTGATGATAGCTGGGTTGCCTTTAGTGACCCGAGTACAATAGATCAGCCTAACGAAAGAAAAACTAATTTTAAAAATAAAACTATAGAAAGTTTTAAAAATATTACAACAAAGGACATTAATGACCCACCTCCCTCAGATTGGCTTTCCTGGAGAAGAACTATTGATGGACAAGGTTTCAGTCCATTAAAAACTATAAATACAAAAAATTTAAAAGATCTTAAGCTTTCTTGGAGCCTTAGTATGAACGAGGGAAGTAATCAGGTAACACCGCTTGTTAGCCAAGGAATTATGTTTCTAACAAACCCAGGTAATATCATTCAGGCTCTTAATGCCAGGAATGGGGAATTAATTTGGGAGTATAGTTATCCATTTCCAAAAGGTTCTAAAACATTAGGTGGCCCAACAAGAAATATAGCAATATACGAGGATAAAATTTTTATGGCCACCTATGATGCTTCTCTTATTGCTCTTGATATAAAAACAGGAAAACTTCAATGGAAAACAAAAAAAGCTAACTTTAAAGATGGCTACACACATACCAGCGGTCCAATAGTCGCTAATGGAGTTATTGTTAGCGGTATTAATGGTTGTGAGAGATATATTGAAGAAGGCTGCTTTATAACAGGTCATGATCCAGAAAATGGGGAAGAATTATGGAGAACATCAACAATTGCTAATCCTGGGGATGAATATGGTGACACATGGGGTAATACAGATAAAGTATTTCGTGCCGGAGGAGATACTTGGATTCCGGGGAGTTATGATCCTGAATTAAATTTATTTTTTATAGGGACATCCCAAGCAAAGCCATGGGTGGCAGATAGTAGAGGAATGTCTACTGAAGATTCTGCTTTATATACAAATTCTACTTTAGCCATAAATCCGAATACAGGAAAAATAGAGTGGTTTTATCAACATATACCCGGCGAAACAATTGATATGGAGGTAGGGTTTGAAAGAGTTTTAGTAAACAATAAAAATCAAAAACTTTTATACACCATAGGTAAGGACGGAATTTTATGGAAAATGAATAGAAAAAATGGAAAATTCATAAGCTTGCTGGAGACTGTAGATCAAAATATATATGAAGACATTAATTATAAAACTGGAAAACTCAAATATAGGCAAGATATTGTTAATTCAAAAATTAATAAATCTTTTTCAGTATGCCCTGGGATTTATGGTGGTCATAATTGGCAAGCCGTCTCTTATGATAAAGCAAACAATTCTCTAATCATCCCGCTTCATCAATTATGCGCAGATATGATTGGAAGAGAGGTTGAAAAAAAAGAGGGATTTGGTGGGTTTGGCGCTGACTCTCGATCTTATGAAAAACCTGGAGTTAATGGAAAGGTTGGAAAAATAATATCAGTAAGCCTAAGTGATATGAAAATTAATTGGACTTATGAACAAGAGGCAATGTTTTTAACGTCCTCACTAACAACAGCCGGTGGGATTACATTTATTGGTGATCTAGATAGATATCTTAATGCATTTGATTCAAAATCTGGTGATCTAATATGGAAAACAAGATTAAGTTCAGCTCTTCATGGATTTCCTATAACTTACAGTATTAACAACAAACAGTATGTAGCGGTTACTACTGGAATGGGCGTTTTTAGGGCCTTAACCTCTCTAATAAGCCCTCAGATATACCAACCAGATAATGGAAATGCTATTTATGTTTTTGAACTAGAGAATTAGAGATGGAAAAAAGTAAACAAAAAAATATCCATGGAAAACCCTTAGAGTTATGCTCAAAAGACCCTTTAACAGGATTTTTTCGTAATGGATGCTGTGATACAGCTAATAATGACCTTGGACTTCATACAGTTTGCGTAATTCTTACCGAAGAGTTCTTAAAGTTTTCATTAAAAGTTGGTAATGATTTATCAACTCCCAGGCCCGAATTTAACTTTCCTGGTTTGATGCCAGGTCAAAAATGGTGTTTGTGTGCAAATCGATGGCTTGAAGCTTATGAGCAAGGGGTTGCACCACCCGTTGTAACAGAATCAACAAATATAAAAACACTCGAAATTATTGATTTTAATACTATTTCTATGTACTCGCTTAACTAAAAAATTACTCAAACATCATTATTATCTTTAAAAAAATAAATAATATTAACAAAGGCAATAATGAGTAAAAAATATTTTTTAACATACAATTAAATTACAAAACTAATAAAATAGTGTCTTTATAACAAAATCAAAAATTACTAACTTAAGAATCAAAAGTAATACACCCATTACCAATAAAGTTATTATTATTTTTTCTAGCGACTTGAACATAATGAACATTTCCTAAAGATTTTTATACTTGATAGCAAATATATAAATAAAATTCTCTAGATTTAACTATAAATTTTATGAAATTTAATAATTGACACTAAATTATTTCCTTTTAATATCCATTCTCAATTAGTTATTTTTTATGGGAGATTTAAACTATGCATACTGTTTTAGCACAAACCGATTATGTCGGTATTTCTTTCTGGTTTGTTTCTGCAGCATTACTAGCTGCTACAGCATTTTTCTTTTTAGAAAGAGGAACTGTAAGTAACAAATGGAAAACATCTTTAACTGTTGCCGGACTGGTAACAGGTATAGCCTTTTGGCACTACCTTTATATGAGAGGTATGTGGATTGAAACTGGCGAGTCACCAAATGTATATAGATACATTGATTGGCTTTTAACTGTTCCGCTATTAATTGTGGAATTTTATTTAATTCTTAAAGCTGTAACTACCGTAAGAGTTGCAATATTTTATAAATTACTTATCGGTTCTATAGTGATGTTGGTAGCCGGTTATATGGGCGAAGCTGGCCTAGCTCCAGTTCTTCCTGCATTCGTTGTTGGTATGGCTGCTTGGCTTTATATCATCTATGAAATATTCGCTGGTGAAACTGCAAAAGCAAATTCTTCAAGTGGCAATGAAGCAGCTCAAACAGCTTACAGCGCTATGAAATGGATTGTAACTATTGGTTGGGTTATTTACCCTGCTGGTTACTTCCTAGGATATCTAACTGGTGGTGGAGTAGATGCAAATAGTCTTAATCTAATCTATAACCTTGCAGATTTTGTTAATAAAATCTTATTTGGACTTGTAATCTTTGCAGCTGCTGTAAAAGATTCAAATGCTTAAATAATTTTATTTTGAATTTAAAAGGGGCTTAATTAATTTTAAGCCCCTTTTTTTATTTTATTTGTAAATCTTTTTTTGAATACTTAAAACAAATTATAAATTCATTATAATCTGTTAGAACAAAGAAAGCTCCGTTAAATAAATAAGCAGTTCTCTCCAAAGATTTTGATGTCTTTAATTTGACTTCAATACCCTGCTCAATTGCAATCTGACATGCAGCAGCATTGGTCTTTTCCTCTTTATTCCAGACAGATTGGGTTTCCTGAGCACTTATCGGCAAAAAGGCCATAAATGTAAGGATAACAAAAATAATTTTTTTCATTTTATGTCCTTGATATAGTGTATTTGATTATTAAAAAAATAATAATTACCAGTTAAACAGCGTGTTTAAAAATTCTTATTCCCATATCAATTAGGCATATAATTGAAATAAACCAAGTAATTGTTCTTACTGAGTTAGCACCTAAATAATATAAAATTAAATAAACTCCTCTAACCACCAACCATAAAGTAGCAGCCATTAAAGTATCAATTTCTAAAATAATACTCAAAATAGAAAGAGGAATAAAAATAAATAAGCTCTCTCTCAAATTATTAGCAGCCCTTATTCCTCTTTCTGAAAGAACTGGAATTTTAACAACATCATCTCTAGATGAAAAATAATAAGAAGCTGGGATTCCGTTTGCTAGCCCAATAATCATAGGGATTGGAATTTGAATAAAATAAAACAAAAGTGTTAATAGAATAATATCAATCATAATCTTTACCTCATTTTTTAAATGTAAAATTTATTTAAACTATATTAGTAAAGAAAAACCCTAGAAACTATAAAAAAATAAAATGAACTATATCATTATAAAAGTTTATTTCTTTGCTAAGTAATTTTTGATTTTTGTCTTTTTAATCTGAGTCTATGCAATCGAGAATATAAATTATTTATTTTAGTATCAACAATTTCTCTAATTTTAGCCCTTCTCTGTCTTGCTCTCTCAGATTTACTTAATCTTAATGATTTGTGCATAATTAAATATTACTAATTATTAAAAAAAAATCAAGCAAATGAAAATAATCCATTAGTAGGGTTGAAGAAAACCAAACCACTTATAAACAGCATTTAGCATTAAGAGAGCTGAAGATATGAGCATAAAAAGCAATACAATTCTTAGTATCATTATAAATCCCCCAATTTATTATTATTAAGATATCATAAAATAAAAAATAGAAAATCAATTTAAATCTTCATTTAATTAATTTTACAAGTCGTTATAAGTAGCTAATGAAAAAATTTATAAAAGAATCAAATCATTTTTTAAAAATAGGTATTCCTATACTAGGGTCACAACTATCCTATATGATTATGTATACTACTGATACAATTGTGGCAGGACGATACGGAGCCGATGAGCTATCAGGACTTGTAATAGCAAATTCATTTACCTTTCCAATTTATATGCTTTTTCAAGGGGTAATGTTTGCTATAACGCCAATAGTTGCTCAATTATATGGTGCTAAAAAATATACTCAAATTGGCGAAAAAATGAGACAGATATTTTGGATAGCTATTTCTTTAGCTATTTTAATATTTTTTGTTTTTCTATTTTTTAGTAAGATTTTAATTTATTTTCCTATGGATAAAAATATTTTAATAATATCCGTTTCATACCTAAAAGCTGTCTCCTATGGAATGTTTTTTTACGTTTTATTTAGATGTCTTAGTTCATTCAGCGAAGGAATGACTCTAACATTACCTGTTTTTATAGTTGTATTCATCGGGTCCTTAATAAATATTCCGTTAGATATTATTTTTGCATTTGGTTATTTTGGTTTTCCTGAAATGGGGAGTGTGGGCTGTGGGTATGCCACATCTTTGGTTTCCTTTATAATGCTAATAACTCTTGGCTTAATTATTATATTTTCAAATAAATATAAGAAAACCGAACTTACTAAGAAATTTTCTTTGCCTACAAAAAATACTACATATGAGATTTTTAAATTAGGTATACCTATTGGAGTGGGTATTTTTGTTGAAATGAGCATGTTCTCGGGAGCAGCAATAATAATTGGTCAACTAGGGGAAATCATTCTGGCTGGTCATGCAATAGCTCTAAATATAGCAAGTATTGTATTTATGTTACCCCTGGCAATTGGTTTAGCAGCGGCGACGCGGATTGGAAACTTAATAGGAGAAAACAGGTTAATTGAAGCTCGATACTCTTCTTACACTTCTGTACTTCTATGCTTTATGGGTGCCTTTATAAATATGATTATTCTTATCTTTTTAAGGGAAACTTTTGCCTCTTTTTATACAAAAGATATTCAAGTGTTTAATATTGCCACACATTTACTTCTATTCGCCGCAATCTTTCAAATACCTGATGGAATTCAAATGGGAAGTCTTGGAGCTCTTAGGGGTTATAAAGATACATTTATTCCAATGATTTATTTAATTATATCATACTGGATTTTTGCAATTCCTTTTGGTTACTTTCTTACCAACTATGGATTTACAGGTGCATTAGGTGCTGAAGGTATGTGGATAGGTATGATTGTAGGGTTAGTAATTTTTTCTTTTTTTATTTTTACTCGATTAAAATTAATAACATTAAGATTTATAGAAAATAATAAGTGACGGAAAAATATAGAATTCCGTCACTACTATTTTTTATATATTTTTAAACCACTTATAAGGCTCTTTACCGGTAATATTAAAATATATAACCATATTAACCATATGAACGATTAGCAATGAAATTGATATACTTATAGCCCATGCTATCTCTCGATAGTTAATGTGGGCGTCTAATAAGTATAATATACATACTGAAAAAGCTGTCCAAATAGTCATTACAAAAAATGCTTGTAAATTTTTCATTTTTTTCTCCTACTTATCTTTTAGTTTAACTTTAACTTTAATGTCAGTTTTAAGTGCAGTTTGGCATGCAAGAGCATAGCCATCATTTAGTTCATTAAAATCTAAAACATAGCCAAAATCTATTTCAGGTGAGATTTTTCCTTCCAAGATTTTGCATTTACAAGTTCCACAACTTCCAACGCGGCATTTATAAGGCCAGTTAATTCCAGCCTCTAACGCAGCAGTCAATAAATTTTTCCCACTTTGAACTTTTACTTCTATTCCGCCAGGCTCAATTTGTGCAGTATAACTTGTAGATTTTTTTTTAAAAAAACTAAACATTTGTGCAATCAAAAACTAACTTACTGATATTTTTTTAAATTGATTAGCAATCTCTCTTTCTCCATCAGTTGCTTTATTCTGATCCCAGTCATCAAGAAGTTTTTCAGTAAACTTTCTAAATAAAGATGGGATAAGTGTTAAAACGAATAAAGAAAAATAACCAATTCCATAATTTGGTGCGTCTACATCATCAAGCTCCCAAAAATATGTTTCGCCTCTAACATGATGATCGCCCTGTCTTCCAATTTCAATAAAGAACCAACTAGTAAATAAATTATCATTATCCCATGAATGCCTATGTTCGACTGGCTTTCCTTTTTCACGAATTAAACCATAATGACCCATAAAGTTGAGAGCCTCTAGAAGGAAGTTTGAAATTGCCCAAACAATAATTAAAGCAAGAATGCCAAAAACACCTCCAGCCCAAACAAATAATAAAATAGATGGTAAGCTATATAAATAGCCCGCTATCCACTTATTACTTAAGCTAAAAAATGATTTGTTTTGTCTTTTTAATTTATCCCTCTCAAGGTCATAAGAGTATTGAGACTGGCCAGCATGTGATAACCAAGCGTGACTATAAACATTTCTTCCTCTTGGTGCTGTAGCTGGATCATCTTCATGACCTAGATCTAAATGATGATTGTAAACGTGAGCATAAGTAAAATGTGAAGCTCCGCTTAGGGCCATAATTAACCTTGAAACCAAAAAACCTTCTTTTCTGTTATGTGATAATTCATGGCCATAAATGATGCCTAAACCTGCCCATAAACCGGCAGACAGAACTGAACCAATTAAATTAAATCCACTAATACCATTTTGATATGAGACACCTAAAAATGACATTGTCTCAAAAGGTATAAAAGATGTATATTGAAATAAACGCCAAGCTAGAACAACTTGAAGAAGTATAAAAGTCGGAAGCATAAAATACATTACAGCGTATTGAAGCTTCTTTATACCATACGAATTTCCGTTTTTATCAAAGTCCGCTCTTAAATGAATATTTTTTGTAAGAGTATCAATAATCGTATTAATACCAAAAAGAATAACCCCCAACCAAGCAAAGGTATTTCCTATTAAAAGTCCCAGAATAGTAGCAATCGTCATCAATGGAACAATAAGATAACGCGCATTAACATAAAAAGTTTTCATAAAAAACTCCTATAACACAATGAAATCCTGGGAATATAATTTCCGTTTTAGCTCCTTATTTTAAATCGCGGCAATAGGATCAAATCACGATTAATAAAAAACTACCTTTATTAAAATTAATTGTAAATAGTTTTATTCAAGATTCTTAATTTCATTATACCTGAAACAGGTTTTAACATGGTCATTAATTAAGCCTGTTGCTTGCATAAAAGCATAACAGATAGTTGTACCTATAAACTTAAAACCTTTTTGTTTTAAATCTTTAGACAGCTTATCACTTATCTCATTTTTTGTTTGAATATCATTTATATTCAATACGTTATTATGAATAGTTTTACCATTAACAAACGACCATATATAGTCATTGAAACTTCCGTATTCTTTTTGAATTTCTAGAAAAAAGACAGCATTATTCCTTATTGAATATAATTTTAATCTATTACGGATGATAGATTTATCTAGAAGAAGATTCTCTATTTCAGAGTCGCTCATTTTTGAGACCTTTAAAACATTAAAATTATAAAACAATTTTTTGTAACTCTCGCGCTTATTTAAAACTGTTATCCAACTTAATCCCGCTTGTTGACCCTCTAAACATAAGAATTCAAAAAAATTTTGGTCATTATGAACAGGAACACCCCACTCTTCATCGTGATATTTAATGTAAATAGGTTTTTCGCCTGCCCATGAACAACGATTAGTTTTTTCTAAACTAACCATTGAGAGTAAGCGATATAATTAAAATTAGTAGCAAGGCTAAAAAAAGTCCTAATAATATATTTTTCACAAGATAGCCCTCTAAGTAGAGAAATAGATTAATTTAAAATTTAATAAGTCTTTAAATTTAGTTTTATTTTAACTTTTGCGCTTGCCGTTCCTCGTAAGCTACCTTTTTTTTCTTATATTCCTCTTCGCTTAGTGCGTGCCAACCTATACAGTTTTCAACAGGTGAGCGTCCGCAACCACATTTTTGAGCTTCAGTCATTATAAATTCCCCCAGGTTTTAATTTTTTTACTTTTATCACGATTCTTTCTAAGGGTAATTCGAGCTCTAAAACATTTATTTAAAGTTTTAAGATCAATCGCAATCATGTAAAATAAATCTTTAAGAACAAGGACATTACAATGAGAAAATTAGAGAATGAAATACTATTTCCATGCGGCATTTCAATGAAAAATGCATTTATGTTAGCACCTTTAACAAATACTCAGAGCTATGAAGATGGTTGCTTATCAGATGATGAATTTAACTGGCTAACAATGAGGTCAAAAGGAAATTTTGGAATGACTATGTCTTGCGCATCGCATGTTCAACAGATTGGAAAAGGGTTCCCAGGTCAACTAGGCATATTTGATGATATTCATATTGATGGTTTAAAACGACTCACAGAAAAAATAAAGTCATTTGACAGCCTAGCTGTCGCTCAACTGCATCACGCAGGAATGAGATCTCCTGAGGATATTATAGGTGAAAAACCAGTCTGCCCATCAGCTGATGATGAGACGAACTCTAGAGCCCTCTCCCTTGGTGAGGTAAAAGGTTTAAGAGATGATTTTATCGCTTCAGCAGTGAGAGCAAAAAAATCTGGTTATGATGGAGTTGAAATTCATGGGGCTCATGGGTATATACTTTGTCAATTTTTAAGTTCGTCAATAAACAAAAGGGAAGATGAGTATGGTGGGTCGTTGGAAAATAGATCTAGAATATTTTTTGAAATTATTGATGGTATAAGAAATGAATGTGGAAAAAAATTTCTTTTAGGTGTTAGACTTTCACCAGAAAGATTTGGAATGGATTTAGAGGAAATCAAAACTCTTTGTAAACAACTTATAAATACCCAAAAAATAGATTTCTTAGATATTTCTCTTTGGGATTCTTTTAAATATCCAGCTGGTGAGAAAGACAATGATAATGCAAAGACACTTTTAGAGCATTTTACAGAAATAGATTTTCAAAATGTTTTGTTAACGGTCGCAGGTAATATTCGTACAGGAGAGGATGTACATAAAATTATTAATGCGGGTGTTGATTTTGTAGCAATAGGAAGAGCAGCAATAGTAAATCATGATTTCCCTCAGCAAGTAATTAATAATCCTGCTTTCACTCCAATCAACCTTCCTGTTCCAAAGGTTCACTTAAGAAATGAAGGAGTCAGTGAAAAATTTATTGAATATTTAGGGTTTTTTAAAGGTTTTGTTGAGGAATAAAAAAGAACTATTTTTTAATAATTTTTAGGCCTTTCGACTTTTTGATATCACTAATTCCACCTATATTAATTGCATTGGAGTAACCTAATTTTTCTAATATTTCTTTTGCTTTACCTGAACGATTTCCACTACGACAATAAAGTAAAATTTCTTCATCATAAGATTTTACGAATTTATCTATATCTTCTGAAATAATACTTAAAGGAATATGAATTGCATCCTCGATATAACCATTATCCCACTCTTCTTGAGTTCTGACATCAATTATAATTGAATGAACATTTTCTATATTAAAAACTAACAAAGTTATGGCTATAAGTATTTTTTTTAGAGAGCCCATATTTCTTCGACCTCCCCCTCGGTATTAATTTTGAAGACCTCTACAATATCCAAAACCTCCCCATCTTTATTTGAAATATGAAGAAAGGTGGTCACTGTATTTTTAAATTCAATAATATTAACCAACTCCTGCTTAGCCTCAATATCATAAAGCCATCCAAAAATAACCTCTTTTACCTCCTCATGACCGGTAACATCAAACCCCATTGAAGGAACATACATTCTATAATTCTCTGAACAAGGTACCTTTGACCATTCTTCATATCCGCCAACTGCGTTTAATTTATAATTACGAATTGATTCCGCTATTGGTGATAATTTCGTCATAATTATTCCTCTATCAAAACAAAAGAATTTATCATGATTATCTAAAAATGGATATATTTTGATATTTTAGAGAACCAATTAAATATGAATACTTTCACTATTAATAAGAAAATCTGTCTATCAGACGCATTAATAAATAGTGTATAAATAAAGCATTAATAAAAAATAGGAGCTCAGCATGAAGATATTTATAAAAATTACATTTGTTTTAACTTTTTTTCTTTTTTCGACAGATTCTTATAGTTTTGAGATAACTGGAGATAAAGTTAACCTTTCTGGAAAAATTACATCTATTACCCTCAAAGAGAATAAAGGAGTAATTAATGTAGTTTCCGATAATGAAAAATATGGAAAAACATGGCTTACCTATAATTTAAAGCTAAGCAATCCAAATTCATCTGACCAGGGTTCTTTTTATGGAAGAGCAACTGCAATTAATAATGATGGATCAAGGGCAAGCGCTTCACGTCAGGGAGTATGGAGTAGAAAAGGGAGCATATATTCCTTCTTATCATTTACCGTTTTATCAAAATCCTTCCTAACCTGAATCAATTGTTCTTTACATATAAGAAAATTCTTAGTAACACGATCCAATTTATGACTTTGTTTTAACAGGTCCCGCCTCTCATTTTCCATTTTCTTAGCCTCTAACATATAGGTCTGTTTATCTTTCAGTAACTCATCTACCTTTACTCTATGCTGAATTAATTGACTTTTACAG
>Ga0209425_10002463_pt1 | contig 20604 bp, 16 predicted proteins | sample COG_05_FD_184749 | JGI IMG/M metagenome (GOLD analysis project Ga0209425, IMG submission 184749) | Pelagic Microbial community sample from North Sea - COGITO 998_met_05 (SPAdes) (version 2) | ecosystem: Environmental > Aquatic > Marine > Neritic zone/Coastal water | place: Helgoland, sampling...
AAATGTTTGGAAGATATTTGGTAACACTTCTGAGGAAGCGTTAAATGCTATTCAAAATAAACATATTTCAAAACAAGAAGCTTTAGAAAAATATAATTCTGTAATTGGCGTATCAGATGTTTCTTTTAATGTTAAAAAAGGAGAGATTTTTTGTGTAATGGGTCTTTCTGGTAGTGGTAAATCTACTTTAGTTAGACATATCAATAGGTTATTAGAACCAACTTCAGGACAAATTTTAATCAATAACGAAGACGTAATGAAATTTGATCAAAAAAGCTTGCAAGACCTGAGAAATAAAAAAATAGGTATGGTTTTTCAGAACTTTGCCTTAATGCCTCATAGATCTGTACTTGATAATATTGCAATGCCTCTTGAAATAAGAGGTATTAGTAAAAATGATAGATTGGATGCTGCTAATAAAATTTTAGATATCGTAGAGCTTCAGGGGTGGGGAAATAAGTTTGCTCATGAACTGTCAGGTGGAATGCAACAAAGAGTTGGATTAGCAAGAGCTTTAGCGGCAGATCCCGATGTTTTATTAATGGATGAACCATTTAGTGCACTAGATCCACTAATTAGAAGACAGCTTCAAGCAGAATTTATCAAACTTTCAAAGCAAATGAAAAAAACCACAGTGTTTATAACTCACGACTTAGATGAAGCAGTAAGAGTAGGTCATAGAATTGCAATCATGAGAGATGGAAAGGTTATTCAAATAGGAACACCTGAAGAAATCGTAATGAAACCAGCAGATGATTATGTGGCTGACTTTGTTAAAGGAATATCAAGATTAAAAATTATTCAAGCAAAATCTATCATGCAACCTCTTGAAAAATTTGAAAAGAAATTTAGAACAATTTCTAAAAATTTAGAAAGTGTTCATGAAAATGATTTACTAAACAAGCTAATAGAAAAATCTTCAATTAAAGATGAACCGATACTAGTAATTAACAATGAAAACAAAAACACTGGTGTTATAACACAGGCAGATTTGCTTAAGGCAGTTGTAGAGGGTAGTGATGGATAATAAGGCAATTAGAAACCCCTCTAGAGATGAATTAATTACCGACTTTGTAAAAAGTAATCCAGACTATTATATAAAAGAGTTTAAAAAAATTGGTAGTAAGCCTACTTACTCATTTTCATTTAATTTATTTGCATTTATTTTTGGACCAATTTGGTTTGGAATGCGTAATGTTTGGAATTGGACTTTAGCTTTTTTAATTATTGAAACTTTTTCAGTAGTACAAATCATCAGGGGTTTATTTGGTAATATTACAGCAGACGCCATAGCTAAAGTTGAACAAGTTAAAGGTACAATAGCTTTTAGGAACAAACAATTGGAAGCTGCGATAGAAAATAATCCAGATAAAATTGATGTATTTAAAAGAAATATAAAATCTTTAGAAGAAGCCATGCAAGGGTATCTTGATGAAATTACAAGAGTGGAAGCTTCAGCAATTTGGATTGCAATGTTTGGTTTTATTTTATTGATAGCTGTTAAGATTACCCAAGGTGTTTTGGCGAATTCAATTTTAGAAAAGAAATATTCTGAGTGGTTATCTGATAAATCTATTCATCCAGGTATGCAGATGAAAAATTATATCTTAAGTAGCATTTTTACCTCTGTCATAATGATCTTTACTGTTATCCATTATAGTTTTCCAGGTTTACTTCAGGTAATGGATACGTTTCCAACTCACCCAGAAATAAGATTGTTTTCAATTAAATGGATAGAAGTTATTTTTGATTATGCAGTTGTTAAAGGAGACGTAATTTTTACTGCTATAACAATTGGTATTAGATCTGTATTAGATTTCTTGGAATTATTATTTGTAAAAACTCCTTGGGTTGTAATTATAACTGCAATTGTAACCTTAACAGGTTTATCGGCAGGACCAAGAGCTGCAATTTATTCAACAGGGTTTTTGTGTTATATGGGTTTTTTAGGTTTTTGGGTTAAAGCAATGACTACACTTGCTTTATTAGGAACTGCTGCAATTTTAAGTATAGCAATAGGCATTCCACTAGGAATTTATTGTGCAAGAAGACAAAGATTTTATTCATTGATTAGACCCATAATGGATTTCATGCAAACAATGCCGGCCTTTGTATTCATGATTCCAGTAATAGCATTTTTTGGAACTGGTAAGGTTGCAGCTGTAATTATTACAATGATTTTTGGTGGGACACCTGTTGTGAGACTTACAGTTTTAGGTTTACGTGGTGTGCCAGAAACTATTAGGGAAGCTGCTATCGCTTACGGTGCTACCAAATGGTATTTACTCAGAAAAGTTGATTTACCTTTAGCAACACCATCAATTTTAGCAGGTGTTAATCAAACTGTAATGTTAAGTTTGGCCATGGTAGTTGTTGCATCTTTAATTGGTGCAAAAGGTTTGGGTCAGGATGTTCTAGAGGCATTACAATATGCCAATGTTGGTCAAGGTATTCTTGCAGGGATAGCAATTCTTTTTGTTGCATTAATACTTGATAGGGTTGTTCAGGGTAAAAAAAGAGTTTAATAAAAAATTAATGGAATATTCATTATTAGGTTTTTTTACTAGTCTTAGTTTAATCCTAGCAATCGGTGCCCAAAATATTTTTGTAATAGAGCAGGGGTTAAAAAAGCAATATATTTTTTTAGTTTGTCTAATTTGTTCATTTTCTGATTTAATATTAATATTTCTAGGTATTTTTTTATTTCAATATTTTGGTAATTTTTTTAATTCTACAATAGAGTTTATTTTAAATATTCTCTTGTTTATATTTTTAATACATTTTATTTATGGAAAGATATCTATTCAAAAAAATAAGATTAATTTTAATCAAGAAGTACAAAATATCTCATTAGCAGATATAATAACTAAAACTCTAGCTTTTACATATCTCAATCCACATGTCTATTCTGATACAGTATTTTTCTTAGGAAATTTTTCTAAAAACTTATTGGTTATTGATAAATACTATTTTGGAATTGGAGCTTCAATAGCATCATTTCTTTTCTTTTTTACAATAGGCTATCTCTCAAAATTACTTTCTGAATACCTTCAAAGTGCGATGATTTGGAAAAGAATTAATCTATTCATAATCATATTTATGGGCATAATTGCTTTATATATTTTAATTGAAATCGTTAATTTTTTTTAAAAATTATTAAATTATGAATAAACTAAAAAGAAATTTTTTTAAATTAATTGGAGTGTCGTTGTTATCAACAATACTACTGCCATATAAATTTTTATTCGCAGTTACAAAGAAAATTATTAATCCAGATCTTACAGAAAAACAAAAAGATATAATGTTTAATGAGGCTACAGAAAGACCATATTCAAGTCCATTAAATCACGAAAAAAGAAAAGGCTTTTTTCATTGTGCTAACTGTGGAGCTAAACTTTTCTCATCGGATGCTAAATTTGATAGTGGAACAGGTTGGCCATCTTTTACAGAATCGTTACCTGGAGCATTTAAAACCAAGATTGATTATTCGTTAGGAATGAAAAGAATAGAGTATCATTGTGCAACTTGTGGTGTTCATCATGGGCATGTTTTTGCTGATGGTTTACAGAAGAAAAGATTTTGCAGTAATGGCTTATGTTTGATTTTTATGCCAGAAAATAACTAATAAAAAATAATTTAATTATAACTAAATTTCACAAGCCATATCTTGACCACAACATAGAGGAGATTTAATTTTCCCATGATCATTTGGGCATTTAGATATCTGAACTTCATTTCCATCATCTAATTTAAGCATATCGTTAACTAATGGCTCATTGCATTTTCCACAAGTAGCATTTACTGACATTCCACATTTTGAACATTCATAAGTATTCATAATTATCCTTTTTTTTAATTTGAAAAACCATATTTTTTAAGTCTTACATCTCCAGTTCTAGCATGTGCTTCCATTCCTTCATATCTAGAAATTCTAGCAGCAGCTGCACCAACTAATTCAGTAGACTCTTTGGTCATTCTTTGGAAACTTAAAGTTTTAACAAACTTACCAACAAATAACCCACCTGTATAACGACCAGCACCTTTAGTTGGTAAAATATGATTTGTTCCTGAACATTTATCACCATATGCAACAGTTGTTTCTTCACCAATAAATAAAGAACCATAGTTAGTTAATCTTTTATGAAACCACTCTAAATTTTCGGTTTGTACTTCTAAATGTTCTGGAGCGTACTCATCACTAATAGTTGCCATTTCTTCGTCAGTATCACAAAGAATAACTTCTCCATAATCTCTCCAAGCAGCATCTGCATTAGTTCTTGGAACTTCTGGTAATTCAGCAATTAACTCAGGAACTCTTTTCATTACTTTTTCAGCTAGGTTTTTACTTGTTGTGTACAACCAACAAGGAGAGTTATATCCATGTTCAGCTTGCCCAACCAAATCTACTGCAATTATTTCAGGATCAGCTTTTTCATCTGCTATAATCCCAATTTCAGTAGGACCAGCAAATAAATCAATACCAACCTTTCCAAATAAAATTCTTTTTGCTTCTGCAACAAATTGATTTCCAGGACCAACAATAATATCAGCTGGAGGATTATTGAATAAACCATTAGTCATTGCGGCAATTGCTGGAACGCCACCCAAATTTAAAATTACATCAGCACCACACAGGTCAGCTGTATAAATAATTGTTGGATGTGCACCCACAACTTCTTTTGGTGGACTACAAGCTATAACATTTTTTACACCTGCAACTTTAGCTGTAGTAACACTCATTACAGCAGAAGCTATATGAGCGTAACGGCCTCCAGGGACATAACAGCCTGCTGTATTTACAGGTATCAATTTTTGGCCTGCAAATAAACCTTTAGATAGCTCAACCTCAAAGTCTTGACCATAATTCTTTAACTGTGCTTCTGCAAATTTTCTAACCCTTTCATATGAAAACTGAACATCATCTTTTGTTTTTTGATCTAAAGTTTTTTTAATCTCTTCAATTCTTTCTTTAGAAACAATAATATCACCATCATATTTATCAAACTTTTTTGTAAGATCTATACATCCTTGTTCTTTGGTAGACTCAATATTTTTCAGTAAATCTTGAACAATACCAGTTGTTTTTGTGTCGTCAGTTGATGAAGTCTTAGGTGATTTTTTTAAATACTTTATTGCCATTGTTTTCCTTTTTCGATTTTTTTAATGTATTAATGTATAAAATATAATATTTCAATAAATTAAAAATAAATTCTGTATAACATGTTTACACTCACTGCACATAATACAGTAACTAGTAAGTATAAACTTATATAATCAATCGGTTTCATATTTTTATTTATTTTAAGATTAATCTAAAGCAACAACAGCAGCAGCAATTGAAGCTAATCTTGCTTTTGCTTCATCAGATCTACTAGTTATAACTATTGGAACTTTACCACCAACAACAACTCCTGCAGCACAAGCACCCATGAAATAAATCATCATTTTTACAAGTGCATTACCTGTTTCAACACTTGGTACAAGTAGAATGTCTGCTTGACCAGCTACAATATTTTTAACACCTTTAATGGCAGCAGATTTTTTTGAAATACTATTATCAAATGCTAAAGGACCAAATACGTCTGCTTTTAAATTATCATTTTTGGCTAGTTTAGTAATTTCATCAGCATCAAGTGAACTTGGTATACTATCTAGAACTTCTTCAGTTGCTGAAAGTATAGAAACCTTTGGTCTATCTATTCCTATTCGATTTGAAAAATCAATAGCATTTTTTAGAATATGCATTTTTGTTTTAACATTAGGTAGAACGTTTAAAGCACCATCAGTAATTATAAGTGGCTGACCCTCTTTTGTAGTTGTCATATGCCATATATGACTCAATCTAGTTTTACCTAGTAAATTATATTCTCTTTTTAAAACTTCTTTCATCAAAACATCAGTATGAATATGACCCTTTACTATAATCTTTATTTTATCTTCACTTGCAAGTTTTGCAGCAATTGCTGCTGTATTATTTTCTATTGGTTCATCAATTATTTCATAAGATGAAATGTCCCATTTTAATTGCTCAGAACATTCTAAAATCTTTTTTTTATCTCCTATAAAAATAGGTATAATAAGATTTTCATTCACAGCATCTTGAACTGAAAGCATTGGTAAAGGTAAACCAGCATTAACAATAGCTGCATTTACACCTTTTTTTTTATGAGCAAAATCTAGCAAGTTATTAGGACAAACAATTTCTTTATTTGAAAGCATGAGGTATATTTAGTCTGTATTTATAAAAAGTATACACCGTAAATTGATAATGATTAAGCCATTTAAAATAAATATTTCTAAAAAAATACTAGAAGGTATTAAAACTAAAGTAAAAAATTACCCATGGCATGAAATGCCAGAAGATAAAGGTTGGGAATATGGAACCAACCTTGGTTATTTAAAAGATCTTTCAGACTATTGGGTTAAAGACTTTAATTGGAAAAAACATGAAGCAGAAATTAACAAATTTTCAAATTTTAAATCAAAAGTAGATGATATCGAAATACATTTTATTCATGAAAAGGGCAGTGGATCCAATCCTACACCCTTACTTCTTATGCATGGATGGCCAGGCTCTGTTATTGAGTTTTTACACATTATAGAAAAGCTAGCACACCCTGAAAAATTTGGTGGAAAAGAAGAGGATGCATTTGATGTTGTTGTACCTTCTTTACCTGGATTTGGATTTTCAGGTAAACCATATAAACCAATGGGTCCAAGAAAAATAAGTGAAATTTTAAATAAATTAATGATAAAAAACCTTGGTTATAAAGATTATTTAGCACAAGGTGGAGATTGGGGAGCGACTATTGCTAATTGGATTGCTTATGATCACTCTAAAAATTGCAAAGCAATTCATATTAACTGTTTAACTATGCGTCACCCCAATGGTACTCAAACTAAAGAAGAAAATGAGTGGCAAATAAGATTTGATAAAGAGCAGATTATGCAGGATGGTTATAGAACACAACAGGCAACTAAACCACAAACTTTAAGTTATGCTATGATGGATAGTCCAGTTGGAGTTGCAGCTTGGATTATTGAAAAAATATATTCTTGGTCAGATTTAAAAAATGGTGATATTGAAAGTGTTTATTCAAAAGATACTTTATTGGCAAATATTATGGTTTACATAGTTACAAAAACTTTCCACACAGCTTCTTGGATTTATTATGGAAGAAGAGAAGAAGGTGGACGTTTTTTCCCTAAAGATTTTAAAAAAATTGAAACTCCAACAGCAGCTGCAGTTTTTCCAGCAGAAATGTCTGAGTGGCCACCTCGTTCTTATGTAGATAGAATTTTTAATATTACTCAATGGACAGAGATGCCAAAAGGGGGACATTTTGCAGCCTTAGAACAACCAGATCTTCTTATTAATGATCTTGTTAAATTTGCTAGAACAATTCGTTAGCTAGATATTTTGTAAATATCTCAAGTCTTTCAAAACCATTTTTGAAATGCTTATATCTTTTTTTAGATTATTTTTAAATCTATTAAATTTATTTTGACCTGGATAAAGAATTTCTTTAACACCTTTTACCTTAGGTAGTTTCTTTACTGTCTTAATATTATCTTTGATTCTTTTATTGAAAGAATTCCCAACAAATAAATTAGGCTTCATTACAAAGAATAAATGACCAATATTTTGAGGACCACTAAAATCTGTAAATGGATCTTTGACTCTACCAGCATGGTTTCCACCAGTAAAAACACCGCTTAATATATCAACCATCCAAGCTAACCCTGAACCTCTAAAGCCTGCTATAGGTAATTGAACACCTTCTAATGCTTTTTTAGCATTAGTTGTTGGTTTTCCAAATTTATCTAATGCAACACCTTCGGGAATTTCTGATCCTTCTCGAGCTGCAACTCTAATTTTTCCTCTGTTGATCATTGATATGGATGTATCCAGAATAAATGGAGTTTTTGATCCTGTAGGTGTTCCAAAGCAAACAGGGTTTGTTCCGAACAAGCTTTTTAAAGCACCATGGGGTGCAACAGCAGGAGGGGCATTAGTAAAAACTAAACATATTAAGTTTTTTTTAACCGCCTGTTCTGCGTAATAACCAGATAATCCGTAATGACCACTATTTTTAACCGCAACCAATCCAATCCCAGTTTTTTTTGCATTAGTTATAGCCATTTTAATAGCAATATCTGCCGCAACAAAACCAATACTGTTGTTTGCATCCACATGAGCAATTGATTGAGAAATTTTTTTAACTTTTATTTTTGGCTTAGGGTTTATAAGCTTCTTAGAAATACGGTCACAGTACATTTTTAATCTAGATAATCCATGGGATGGAGCACCAACTAATTCAGCATTAATTAATGCATTAGTACATATTTTTGAATGCAATAAATTTAAGCCATATTTTTTAAAAATTTTATTTATTATCTTAGATAATTTATGTTTATTCATAATCAGATATATACAATTAAGGATATTTTTATTATTAAATCAATATATGTTAAATAGTTACTAATTTAAAATGATAAATATTAAAAGAAGCTTATATGCAATTGTTATTTTTTCATTCTTATTTCAAGTAATAAAATTTTATACCTTTTATCAAGAATATTCAGCCTGGCAGTATGCTGACTGGATTATCAATTATCAAGGTGGGTTTGTTAGAAGAGGACTAATTGGAGAAATTTTATTTAATGTCCATAAAATATTTTCAATTAGATTAGATTTGGTAACTCTATTATTTGTAACCTCTTTATTTACTTCTTTGAGTTATTTTTTAATAAAATCTTTAAAATATTTAGAAAACTCAAAACTAGATATATTAATATTTTTATCACCAGGCTTTGTTATTTATCCAATAATGAATTCAGAAGTTATTGGCAGGAAAGACATTTTAATTACTTTGGCGATCGCTTTTTTTGTTTTTTTTGAAAAAAATTTCAAAAGTAAAAATTTATTAATACTATTAATAGCGTCTATAAGTTTGATTAGCTTATCACACTCAGGCCTTCTTTTTTACACACCTTATTTGGTTTTTTTATTTTTTCTTATAAAGATTAACAGAAATGAAGTAATAAGTTTTAAAGATATATTATTTATATTGTTATCACTATTCATAATTTTATTTTTAATCTTTTTAAATCAAGGAACAGTTACTCAAGTTGAAGAGATTTGCCAATCTATAAAACAGTTCGTAATTGAAGATTGTAAAAATTCAGGTCAGTTTCTTTGGTTAAGTACACCAGCTAATGAACATATGAATTTTAAATTAAGTACAAATTATGATAGTTATACAATAATATATTTATTATCTTTATTTTTAGTAAACTTATTTTTAGGAATTAAACTTTATTTATCAAAATTTAAAACTAATCATTTTAATTTAAATAAGATTAATCCATTAATAATCTTATTTTCTTTATTTTTATTTACATTGCCAATTTATATTCTCGGATTTGACTGGGGAAGATATATTTCGATGTCTTATTCTTGCACATTCTTCATATATATTTTTTGTAAAAAGAATGATCTTTTTATCAAATATTCTAAAAATAAAATTGGTATCAAAAGTTTTTCTAAATTTTTCTTTTTATTATTTGTCTTGATTTATTGTTTTTCTTGGACTTTCCCTTTTTATGATGCACAACAGTTTAAATATCCTCTTAAAAAACCATTTATTTCTATTACAAAACAATTTATTAAAATAAACAAATGATAGGATTAATAAAAAATATAGCCTTATTTTTTTTTGATATAGTTGATCAATATTATCACCAAAAAAAAATTGCTTCTTTCTTAAAAAAAAAAAATTTAGAAATAAATATTTTTTTTGATGTGGGTGCTCACATGGGACTTTACACAGACTTAGTTAATAAGATTTACCCTAACTGTAAATCATTTCTTTTTGAGCCTCAAAGTACGATCTTTAATAAAGTTAAAGAAAAATATTCTTCCAATAATAATGTACAAGTTTTTAATAAAGCAATATCGGACACTGAAAAGAAACAGAATCTTTATTTAAACATGCACGACCTTACATCCACCCTCTCAACTTTTGATGAACAAAGCAGTTATTTAAATTTCAAAGCAAAATTATATGGCACAGATATTAAAAATATGAGTTATGGAACGGAGTTAGTGCAAACTATAACTTTAGATAAATTTATGTTAGAGCACAATGTAGATAAAATAGACTTAATCAAAATTGATACAGAAGGACATGAATTTAATGTATTAAAAGGTTTGAAAAATCAAATTGAAAATGTTGAAAATATTTTAATTGAATTTCATCATAGAGATCTTTTTTTAGATTATGATCCCAATAAAATACATCAGCACCTAATTGATAATGGATTTAAATTAGAAAAAACTTTTAAATTTCCTTTTTGTTGGGTAGATAGACTTTATACCAAAGGATAAATCTCAGAATTTTGAGATAAATCATGTGCTTAATATGTTGTAGAATTATCCTTTGCCATGCCAAGGTATAGTTTTATCAATTATTTTTCTCAGAGTTATATCAAATAAAAGACCAAGCATACCCATTACAAAAATTGTAATCCATATTACCTCATACTGAAAATATTTTTTAGCTACATTTTCAACAAAACCAATACCAGTTGTTCCAGCTAAAAATTCAGCTGCAACTAAAGTTCCCCAGCACATACCAACGGCAACTCTTACACCTGTTAATATTTCAGGTAGTGAGTTTGGAAAAATTACATATCTTAATATCTGCCATTTAGATGCACCAAGTGAGTGGGAAGCATGAATTTTTGATAATTGAGTTCCTGACGCACCAGCTCTTGCGGAGATAATCATGATGGAGAATGATACCATAAATAATAAAAATACTTTTCCAACGTTATCAATACCTAGAACTGAAATTATAAGTGGAGCCCAAGCAAGAGGGGGTACGGGTCTATACAATTCAATTAATGGATCAAAAAAACCTTTTGCAAATCTATTTAAACCCATAAATAATCCAAGTGGCACACCTAGTAATATTCCAAGAATTAATCCTAAAAAAACTCTTAAAAAAGAATCCCATATATGACCCATTGGAACTGGTATTTTAAACAATTTAAAATCTCCTGTAGCAACACTTAAAACTTTACTTTTGAAGTTTGGTTCAACAAAACCACTTTCGTTGTGAACAGGATAATCACCAGGAACAACATCAGCAATCCAATCTGGTAAAATAAAACCAACTATTTTACTAACATCCATCATTTCAAACCAAAGCAGAGGAATATTCTTAAAGCCAACACTAGGTTTAGATAGAAGAATAAATTTACTTAAAGTATCTGAAGGTTTAGGTAACCATCTTCCAGAACCTTGTTCAGAGCAGTTTGGGCCACTGGATACAATTGTACCAGCCGGAAATAAAAATAAGTCAACATACCTCAAAGACCCTTGCTCTTTTTTTTGAATTTCATCAAAAGATATTATTGCTCCTTGTAAATCATTCAAAGTTTTAGGAGGAAAAATACTTGCATACTCAATTCTTCTTGCAATCTTAAGAACATCTTTAGCTAAAGTTGAGGCTACTTCTTGACTATTATCAGCTTCTTCTCTGAATTTTTTAACTTCATCTTTAATTTTTTTCATCGATGATTTGTATTGAGAATTGTGGTTTCTTAATTTAAAAAATTGATTACTAATTATTTGTAATTCTTTTGCGGCAGCATCAAATTTTAATCCTTTGTCAGTTTTAGGAATAGTTGGTACTTCAACAGTGTTTTCTACAGCTGTACCAGACGCACCCCAACCACCTTCAGCTTTAGCATCGCTTAATCTTTTAGTTCTTTGATCTAAACTTTCATAAGGATAATCTTTTTTTTTAAATTCAAAAGATAATTGATCAATTCTACTTACTAACTCGGATATTTTTGCTTTAGTTTCATTTTCTAGCAAAAATTCATTTGTTAATAATGGAATAGTCACTTTAGTTTTTTGAAGCAATCCTAATAGTATTATTCGATCTGCCTCACTAATTTCTTCTGAATTTTTAATTTCATTTGAAAGTTTAACTATATTTTTATTTTCAGCTTTAATTCTTGATGTACTTTTAAATTCTCTTTCTTCAATTGGAAATAAATATTTTAAAGAAAGCAGAGAGTCATTTACTTTTCCAACTTGACATAATTCGTTGGCTGATCGTGGATAAAAAGATTTAGCAATATCCCAGGAATAATAAAGCCAAGTTAATAATATTATACTACTACCAACAATAACCCAATGTATTCCACCCTTAGCTCTTTCTGGATTTCCAAAAACAGCATCTATTTTTTCTGTTTTAATTAATTTTCTGCCGTAAATAATACAAGCAATAATGGCTACAATGATTAGAAAAGTTACAATTTGAGTAAACATACTAAATATCCTTACCCATTATTTCTTCTTCCATATTCCAAATCATAGTAAGAATTTCTTCACGTTTACTTGAAAAATCTTTAGTTTTTTTTATTTCTCTTAAGTCTCCTTCTAGACCCATTGAAGCAAAAGGTAGATTATACTCTTTATGTATTCTCCCTGGTCTTGGTGCCATTACATAAAGTCTTTCACCAAGCAATAAAGCTTCTTCCACTGAATGAGTAATTAAAATAATTGTTTTTCCAGTTTCTTTCCAAATTTTTAATACTAGAGACTGCATTTTTTCTCTGGTTAAAGCATCTAGTGCACCTAATGGCTCATCCATTAAAATTAAATCTGGGTCGTTAATTAAACATCTTGCAAGAGCCACTCTTTGTTGCATACCTCCAGACAATTGATAAGTGGGGGTATTACCAAACCCTTTAAGGCCAACAATCTCTAACCATTCATCAACTTTCTTTGCAGTTGTAACTGGATCTTCTTTTTTCATCCTTAAGCCAAAGTTTACATTTTCAGCAACAGTTAACCACTCAAACAAGGCACCTTGTTGAAAAACCATTCCTCTTTCGACACCTGGACCGTTGATTTCATTTCCATTGAGAATAATTGAACCTGAGGTAGGTCTAAGAAAGCCAGCAGTGATATTTAGTAGAGTTGTTTTTCCACAACCAGATGGACCAAGAACTGTTAAGAGTTCTCCTTTTTTTAGTGTAAAATTTACATCTTTTAAGGCATGAATAGTTTCTCCTTTAGGAGTTTTAAAAATCATGTTTAAGTTTTGTGAAATTAAATCACTCATAATAAAAACTTTATATTAAAATTTCTTTAAAAAAATAGGCACCAATTTATTCAATTGGCGCCTATTTAATTTTTTATCTTACTCTCTAAAAATTATAGAGGTAAAAAACTTGTATCTACTGCTCCTCTAGGAGTACCCATTCCTTTAAGGAAACCATCAAGGTTACCTGAAGTCATAGATTTTTCAGTTTCAGCGGGCGTTAGAAATTTAAATCCACCGATAGTTTCTTTCATATCAGCAAGTTTCATTTCAGCGTCCTTAGCAATAACATTCATATCACTTTTACCAGATGCATATCTAGCATTAGCTTCATGTGTTACTTCTATGAAAGTTCTCAGCATTCCTGGGTTTTCTTTCATAAATTTGTCAGTAACAGATGTAATATCTATACCTAAGATACCTGCATCTCTAGCTTCTTGAACAGTTAAAAGTCTTGTTCCAACTGCTGTTGCTGCTTTGATAGAGTTACCACCAAATAGACAAGCCATTACAACATCACCACTAACTAATGCAGCAGCTCCTTCTTCAGGGTCCATTTGAATAACATCCATTTTACCTTTGTCAGCTCCAACAACTTTCATACTTTCATCGAAAACATATTCAGCCATAGTTCCTAGCGGAACAGCAACTTTTTTGCCTTCTAATTCTGAAGCATTTGCTTTTGTAATTCCAGAAGCTTTTGATGTAACACAAGTAGTTCCACCCATTCCATACTCCATAGCAATATCAACAAGCTTTAAAGGTGCTTTAGATTTTACAGCATTGATGAAAGGTACTAATCCTTGTGAGTAAGAGATATCAATATCTCCAGCTAACATAGCATCAGTCATTGCACCACCATTTGAGAAGTTAGTCCATTTAACTGGAACACCTAGGGCTTTTTCGTATAAACCTTTAACTTTATCTTCTTGGTTTGGCGTTGGCCATTCTAGGAAGAATGCAACTCTAACTTCTTTAGCAGCAGCATTTGCAACTGATATAGATAAATTAAGAGCGACTATTGTTCCAAGAATAAAACTAATTATTTTTTTCATTATTATTCCTCTTGTTAATTTAATTAAATTATAGACATTAAAATTCAATTTAAGAGATATGTAAAACAAAAAACTAGTACACACTCTGAGGTTGTAGTCTCAGAAGGTACAGGCAGTATAAAAATAACCCTAGCAAAGAAAAAAATTTAGTCTAAGAATTTATATACAATTAAAATTTAAAAATATTATGAGCTCAGAAAACAGAACCTCAGTGCCAAATTCACTAAATGAACATTGGATGCCTTTTACATCTAATAAAGATTTTAAAGCAAATCCAAGACTTATTACAGAAGCAAAAGGTGTATATTTAAAAACTCACCACGGTAAAACTCAAATTGACGCTAGCTCAGGATTATTTTGTAATCCACTTGGGCACGGAAGAAGAGAAATTACAGAGGCAGTTACTAAACAATTAGAAACCTTGGATTATGCGCAGCCATTTCAGCAAGGCTTTGGGGGGTCATTTGAACTTGCTACAAAAATATCAAAACATACACCTGGTGATTTAAATAAGATGTTTTTTACAATTTGTGGTTCTACAGCTGTAGAAACCGCACTTAAAATTGCTATTGCATATCATAGAGCAAAAGGACATGCAGAAAGATTTAGATTTGTAGGACGTGAGCGTGGTTATCATGGAATGAACATTGGCTGTATTTCAGTTGGTGGAATGGTCAATAATATTAAAACGTTTGCAAGTGTATTGATGCCAGGTGTTCAACATATAAGCCATACCCATTTACCAGAACATAAATTTGTTAGCGGTCAACCAGAAACAGGAGATTATTTAGCAAATGATTTAGAAACGATTTGTGCAAACTTTGGTGGAGAAAATATTGCTGCATGTATAGTAGAACCAATTGCTGGATCTACCGGAACATTAGTTCCACCAAAAGGATATTTACAAAAATTAAGACAGATTTGTGACAAACATGGAATACTTTTAATTTTTGACGAAGTAATTACTGGATGGGGCAGAACAGGCTCTAAATTCGGTGCACAAGAATTTGGAGTAACACCGGACATTATGACAATGGCAAAAGCTACAACGAATGGTGTTGTTCCTATGGGGGTTGTTGCATGTAATGATTTTATTTATGATGCTGTAATGGATGCTTCACCAACTGGTGCAGTTGAGCTATTTCATGGTTATACTTATTCAGGAATTCCAGTTGCAGTTGCTGCAGCACTAGCAGTGCAGGATATTTTTGAAAAAGATGATATTTTTAATAGAGCAAAAAATTTAGCTCCTTATTTCCAAAAAGGATTGTTTTCACTTCAAGATTTAGAATCTGTTGATAACATTAGAGGATATGGAATGATGGGTGGAATTGACATGAAGCTAAACACTAAACCTGGTAAGGCTGGTTACGAATGTTTTAAAGCATGCTATGAAGCAGGTGTTAACTTTAAAGCAACAGGAGACTGTTTGATTATAGCTCCTCAATTCATTTGTGAAGAAAAACATATTGATGAAATTATTGAAAAGCTAAGAACTGGTATTACAAACTACCAAAAAAATCAAAAAAACTAAAAACTTTTTTCTTCTAAAGTATTTTTGAAAAAGGAAAGCAAGATATGAAAATAGGCGTACCTAAAGAAATTAAACCACAAGAACATCGTATTGGATTAACGCCAAAGAGTGTTAAGACTTTAATATCTGAAGGGCATGAGGTTTTAGTTGAAAATAATGGTGGGTTTGAAGCTGGTTTTGAAAATGAGCAATACACTAGTATCGGCGCAAAAATTATTGATAAAGCGGAGGACATTTTTAATGATGCTGACATAATTGTAAAAGTAAAAGAGCCCCAATCAGGTGAAGTTAAAATGATTAGAGAAAATCAAATCGTCTACACTTATTTACACTTAGCAGCAGCTAAAGAATTAACTGAAGGACTAATTAAATCCAAAGGTGTTTGCATAGCTTATGAAACAGTTACTGATGACAATGGAAGGCTACCATTACTTGCACCTATGAGTGCTGTTGCCGGACGTATGTCTGTTCAAGCAGGTGCTCATTGTTTAGAAAAAAATCAAAACGGTAGAGGTCTCTTATTAGGGGGTGCTCCTGGAGTTGAGGGAGGTACTGTAGTTATTTTAGGTGGTGGTGTTGTTGGAGAAAATGCTGCAGTGATAGCAACTGGAATGAGAGCTAAAGTACATATTGTTGATAAATCTGAAGCAAGGTTAAAGCAACTAGTTGAAATGTTTGGTGATAAAATTATTCCTGAACAAAGTGATAAAATTGATTTAAATAAATTAGTAGCAGAAGCTGATCTTTTAATTGGAGGTGTTTTAATTCCGGGCGCAGAAGCTCCAAAATTAATTACTAAGTCAATGTTAAAATTGATGAAAAGAGGATCTGTGATTGTTGATGTTGCAATTGACCAAGGAGGATGTGTTGAAACAAGTAAACCAACAACTCATGGTGATCCAACTTATATAGTAGATGACGTTGTTCATTACTGCGTAGCTAATATGCCAGGTGGCGTTCCTAGAACTTCAACTATAGCATTAAACACTGCAACACTTCCTTATCTAGTTAAATTAGCAAACAAAGGTTATGAAAAAGCATTAGGGGAAGATAAAAATTTCCTAGCAGGGTTAAATATCCATAAGGGAATGGTAACCTATAAAGCAGTTGCGGATGTATTTGGACATGAATTTGTTGCACCAAAGAAAGCAATAACAAGCTAAGATCATTTATGGATAAAAAACTTCCAACCAACGCAAAAGTTGTTGTGATTGGAGGAGGTGTTGCGGGTTGCTCTGTTGCTTATCATCTTGCAAAGTATGGTTGGAAGGAAACTATATTATTAGAAAGAGATCAGCTTACATCTGGAACTACTTGGCATGCAGCAGGACTAGTCGGACAATTAGGAGCATCTTCAACAATTACACGTCTTAGAAAATATTCATTAAATCTTTATAAAGAACTAGAAAAAAGAACTGGTTTATCAACTGGTTTAAAACAAAATGGAGCAATTACAGTTGCAACTACGCCTGAAAGATTACAAGAATTGTTAAGACAAGCAACAGCTGCACAATTATTTGATGTTAAAGTTGAAACAGTAAACAAAGAAAAAATAAAAGAACTTTATCCAGTAATCAATGATGAAGATATTTTGGGTGGAGTTTATATGCCTGAAGATGGTCAAGCAGACCCAGTAGGAGTTACAAATGTTTTAGCTAAAGCTGCAAAAATGGAAGGAGCTCAAATATTTGAAAAAACTCCTGTTGAAAAGATATTAGTTAAGAATAAAAAAATCGTTGGTGTACAGACTAAATTTGGTAAAATTGATTGTGAGTATGTTGTAATTGCAACTGGAATGTGGTCTAGACAAATAGGTGAAGATATTGGCGTAAGCATTCCCTTATATCCTAACGAACATTTTTATATAATCACGGAACCATTAGATAAATTACCAAAAAATTTGCCAGTTTTAAGGGATTATAATTCATGTCTATATTTAAAAGAGGATGCTGGAAAAATGCTTGTTGGAATTTTTGAACCTAATGCAAAACCTGCTTTTAAAGATAATGGATTAGTTCCTGAAGATTTTTCTTTTGGAGAATTTCCAGATGACTTTGATCATTTTGAACCATATTTAGAAAAATCATTTCAAAGGTTGCCGATGCTAGAAACTGCTGGAATTAGAAAATTTTTTTCAGGTCCTGAATCTTTTACACCAGACACTCAGTATCTTTTAGGAGAAACTCCAGAAGTTAAAAATCTTTTTACGTGCTGTGGTTTTAACAGTATTGGTATAGCTAGTTCAGGAGGTGCGGGCAGGGTTACAGCTGAGTGGATGATAAATGGATACATGAATGAAGATTTATTTTCTTTAGATATTAAAAGATTTCAAAAATTTCATTCATCTAAAAAATTCATTATGGAAAGAGTTACAGAAACACTAGGTGATCTTTATGGAATGCACTGGCCGTATAAACAACATAAAACATCAAGAAATCAAAGATTACTACCCTATCATGAAGAATTACAAAAAGTGGGAGCATGTTTTGGTGTATCCGGCGAATATGAAAGACCAATGTGGTATGGGTTAAACAATAAAAAATCAAAATATGAATATAGTTTTGACTATCAAAACTGGTACCCTTCTGTTGAGTTTGAAACTAAAAATACTATTACTAACGTTGGTTTGTATGAATTATCCCCTTTTTCAAAATATGAAATTAAAGGAAAATTAGCACACAGTGAATTACAAAGAATATGTACGGCCAATATAAAAAATGAAGTAGGTAGATCAACTTATACTCAAATGCTTAATAAAGCAGGTGGTATTGAAACAGATCTTACGGTTATTTGTATTGAGAAAGATCATTTTAGAATAATAAGTTCGGCTGCAACCAGAACACATGATAAAGCACACATTTTAAAACATTTATTACCTGAGTTAGAGTTTAAAGATATAACTGATGATCTTGTTTGTTTAGGAATTTTTGGACCCAAAAGTAGAAATTTAATTTCTAAAATTTCAAATGACGACTTTACTAATAAACAATTCCAATTTGCTACAGGCAAATTTGTAAATATTGGCTCTAAAAAAGTTTGGGTCCAAAGGTTGTCTTATGTTGGAGAATTAGGTTTTGAGATTTATATAAACAATAAAGATGCCAAAGGAGTTTATCAATTAATTGTAAAAGAAGGTGAAAATCATAATTTATCTCACTGTGGATCTCATGCTATGGATACAATGAGAATGGAAAGTGGCTTTATGCATTGGGGTCATGATATTTCTCCAGAAGAGAATCAATATGAAGCAAGATTAAATTTTGCCATTAGTTATAAAAAAGAAATAGATTTTATAGGCAAGAAAAGTTTACTAGAAATAAAAGATAAGATACAAAAAAAAAGGTTTGTAATGCTATCTTTAAAAAATAGCAAACCAGGAAAACCCCTGTTATTGCATGAAGAGCCTATTTATTTAAATGATAAAATTATAGGAAGAACCACATCGGGAAATTATTCGTTTAATTATAATAAGAATTTATCTTTTGGATATATAGAGTCATCATATTCTAATGAAGAATTAAAAAGTAAAGAAATTTTTATTGAGATAGCAAAAAAAAAATATCCAGCAAATATAGAAAGTAAACCACTAAAAAATAATATTGCTAGAATGTTATAAATTTGAATTATTTTTTTTAAGTTAAAAATGATAAAAAATTAAGTCAATTCAACTTTTACATGCCTTTTTTTGCCTAAGGAAAGTTTTAGCAGCTTATCTTTGAATAAGTCTTTAGTAATAACTAATTTTTCATCAAGTACATTTTGATTATTAATTTTAGCTCCACCACTTTTAATTATTCTTCTGATTTCACTTTTTGAATTTTCTAATTTTGACAAAACAATTAAATCTATAAGTGTTATCTTGTCACTTAGATTTTTTTCATTTATTAATATTGAGGGTAGATTTTCTCCTAATGAGTTATCTGAAAAAGTTTGTTTAGCTGTCTCTTCACTTGATTTAGCTTCTTTTTCTCCATGAAGCATCGAAGTAGCTTTATTGGCTAGAGTAATTTTTTGATAGTTTATATCTTGATTTTTAATCTTTTCAATTTCATCAATACTTAAATCTGTAAAAATTTTTAAAAATTTTAAGACATCTCTATCATCTATGTTTCTCCAAAATTGCCAATAGTCATAGGGAGAGAGAAATTTTTTATCTAACCAAATAGCACCAGATTCTGTTTTTCCCATTTTGGCACCAGAGGCCAGAGTTATTAAGGGAGTTGTTAGACCATAAGCTTGTTTATTTGAGTATCTTTTTATTAAATCAACTCCGTTAACAATGTTTCCCCATTGGTCAGAACCACCCATTTGTAAAACACAATTTTTTTTGTTATTTAATTCTAAAAAATCATAAGCTTGTAAGATCATATAATTAAACTCCATGTAACTTAAAGACTGTTCTCTTTCCAATCTAGTTTTGACGCTATCAAAACTTAACATTTTATTAATTGTAAAATGCTTTCCAATATCTCTTAAAAAAGAAATATAGTTTAAATTTTTAAGCCAGGAGTAGTTATTTACAAATATTGGTTTAGTTTTTGGATCTTTAATATCTAAAAAGTTTTTTAATATTTTTTCGATATTCTTAATATTTTTTTCTATTTCTTTTTCACTTAATAAGGTTCTTGTTTTATCTTTTCCAGAAGGATCACCTATTCTAGTAGTGCCACCACCTAATAAAACAATTGGTCTATGCCCATGTTTTTGAAGTAATCTCAAACACATTATTTGAAGCAAGCTGCCAACATGTAGACTTTCAGCTGTACAATCAAAACCTATATAGCCATTAATTTTTTCTTTATCTAATAGTTTAGATAGGTCGTCTTCATTAGTACATTGATAGAAAAAACCTCTATCTTTAAATTCTTTTAAAAATTTATTCATAAGTTTA
>Ga0209425_10002465_pt1 | contig 20596 bp, 21 predicted proteins | sample COG_05_FD_184749 | JGI IMG/M metagenome (GOLD analysis project Ga0209425, IMG submission 184749) | Pelagic Microbial community sample from North Sea - COGITO 998_met_05 (SPAdes) (version 2) | ecosystem: Environmental > Aquatic > Marine > Neritic zone/Coastal water | place: Helgoland, sampling...
ATTTAGTCCTACTGCAAAATGTTCTTTTATGCACACAGTCAAAAGTCCAGAAAGTATAAAGGAGTCTTATTCTAAGTACGGTGTCAAATCGTTCTCTTTAGACACAAAAGAAGAACTTATAAAAATAATTAAAAATACAAATAATGCAAATGATTTGGAGCTATTTGTAAGGGTTGCTGTTTCAAATGAACATGCAGAAATTGATTTATCAAAAAAATTTGGAGCTCTTAACTCTGAAGCATTGGGATTGTTAAGATTGGCAAAACAATATGCAAAAAAAGTTGGTTTAAGTTTTCATGTAGGATCTCAATGTATGCATCCCATATCATATGCAAAAGGAATTACAGTAATTGGAAATATAATCAAAAAAACAAAAATTGTTCCTGACTATATAAATATAGGTGGTGGTTTTCCAACAATTTATCCAGACCTAATGCCTCAAAGTTTAATGAAATATTTTAGTGAGATTAAAAAAAGTTTAGAAAATTTAAAATTTGAAAAAATGCCTAAAATTATATGTGAACCAGGAAGAGCCTTAGTGGCTGAAAGTGGCTCAACCATTGTAAGAGTGAATTTAAGAAAAAAACAAAAATTACACATAAATGATGGCACATACGGAACACTTTTTGATGCAGGAACACCTAATATTATCTATCCATCTAAAATGATTAAAGATACATCAAATAAAATAATATCAAAAAAATTAACAGCATTTAATTTTTTTGGCCCAACTTGTGACAGTATGGATTACATGAAGGGACCTTTTGTTCTTCCAAACAATATTAAGGAAAATGATTATATAGAGCTTGGACAACTAGGCGCTTATGGATTAACGTTTAGAACTCGATTTAATGGGTTTTATTCGGATGAAATTTACGAAGTTGAAGATTCTCCAATAATGAGCCTTTATAACAAAGATATTAACAAAGCAACTTTGGTTGCTTGATGGTAGAAAATAAAAATTTAGGACATAATAGTAAAAAAGATTTTCTAAAAAATCCTGTTGAGCACATCGATATAACATCTTTCGACTCTAGAAAAATTATTTTATCAATGAAAAAAATGTCTTTTGTGGCGAGGGAAACTGCTAATGCTGCTAATATTTACAATGAAATGTTAAAAGATAAAAATTGCACAATTTTTTTAACCTTAGCTGGATCAACCTCAGCAGCAGGATGTATGAATATTTACAAAGACTTAGTAAAATATAATATGGTAGATGCAATAGTTGCAACAGGTGCTTCTATTGTAGATATGGATTTTTTTGAAGCACTTGGATTTAAACATTACCAAGGATCACAATTTCAAGATGATACAAAATTACGAAATAATTATATTGATAGAATATACGATACTTACATTGACGAGGAAGAGCTTCAAGCCTGTGATAAAATTATTTGTGAAATTGCAGATAACTTAGAGCCAAGAAGCTATACTTCTAGAGAGTTTATTCTTGAAATGGGTAAATATTTAAAAAAAAATTCTAAAAAGAAAAACTCTTTGATTGAAACCGCATACGATAACAATGTACCAATTTTTTGCCCTGCGTTTACAGACTCAAGTGCAGGTTTTGGTTTGGTAATTCATCAAGAAAAAAATCCTAAAAAACATATGATGATAGACTCTGTCCGGGAATTTAGAGAACTTACAGAAATTAAGATTCAATCTAAAGGTTCAGGACTTTTTATGATTGGCGGAGGGGTTCCTAAAAATTTCATTCAAGATACTGTAATATGTGCAGAGCTATTAGGTAAAGAAGTCGGTATGCATAAATATGCTATACAAATAACTGTGGCTGATAGCAGAGACGGTGCTTGTAGTAGTTCAACTTTAAAAGAGGCAAGTTCTTGGGGTAAAGTTGATATAACTAAAGAACAAATGGTATTTGCAGAAGCAACGAGTATATTACCACTAATAGCTAGCGATGCTTATCATAACGGTGAATGGAAAAGCAGAGATAGAAAAAACTTTACAAAAATTTTTAAATAAAATTGAAATATCTTTCAAATAAAAATGGATTTCTTGGAATTGATAATAAAGTTAATTTTAAAGAAAAAGTGGTCGTAGTACCTTTTGGTTTGGAAAAAACTGTTAGTTATGGTGGTGGAACAAAAAATGGACCTAAGGAAATAATTAAAGCATCCCATCAAGTTGAGCTTTACGATGAAGAATTAAACTGTGAACCATACAAAAAAATAGGTATCAAAACTTTAAAACCTTTTAAAATTGATAAAGATATTAAAAAAGCTCTAAATAGAATGTCTAAAGTAAACCAAGAAATTTTAGACAAAAATCTTTTTCCTATGACTTTTGGTGGTGAACACTCAATTACTCCTGGATGTATTGCTCCATTCACAAAAAAGTACAAAAATATTTGTCTTTTACATTTTGATGCTCATGCGGATTTACGTGAAAGTTATAATGGAGAAAAATTTTCACATGCTTCGGCTATTAAAAGATGTTTGGATTACTCAAATGTTTCAGTGATTTCATTTGGTGTAAGAAATATTTCTAAAAGTGAAATTCCTTTCCTAAAAAAAAATTCTTCAAGAATTAATATATTTTGGGCAAAAGACAAAAATGAATGGAATCTTAACAAATTTACAAAATTAATTAAAAATAAAACTGTTTATCTTACTTTTGATGTTGATGGATTAGATTCAAGTATTATGCCTGCAACAGGCACTCCTGAACCTGGTGGTTTGTTTTGGGATGAGACTTTAAATATAATAAAAATTGCAGCAAAAAATTCTAAAATTGTTGGTGCTGATATTAACGAACTATCGCCTATAAAAGGTTTTAACTCATTTAACTTTCTTGTGGCTAAATTAGCCTATAAAATTTTATCTTATAAATTTTTATATTAAATTTTAACAGCTTTAAAAGTGCCAAGTAATAACCTGAAAGGTATCAGCATTATCATTGTTACAAGTATCTTAACCGCTAAATCACCTAAAGATAATGTAAACCATGGTATACCCGTTCCATAAAAAGATATTGAAAAGAATAAAAAAGTATCAACAGTAGAGCCAATAAATGAAGAGGCAAGAGGTGCAACAAACCATTTTTTTTTTCTTAACTTATCAAAAATTTGAACATCCAATAATTGGGCTATTAAAAAAGCAGTTCCAGACCCAATTGCGATTCTTACTGAGATTAAATCTGCAAAATTAGTTGAAAATAGAAGCGTAAAGCAAACACCAATGGCAAATCCAATATAAACAATTTTTCTAGCTACCACTTTTCCATATGATCTATTTGCCAAATCAGTAATTAAGAATGCCATTGGATAACTAAAGGCTCCATAGGTTAGTATTTCTTCTAACTGATAATATCTAATTGGAAACTGAACTAAAAAGTTTGAAGACAAAACAACAACTCCCATTAGAAATGAGAGAAGTAAAAATAATCTATTCATTATGCAGATTTTGCTACGGGTTTTTTCTTAAATGGAGATTTAATTAATATACTTTTTTTTAATTTTTTTAGTCTTGGTGATAAGTTTTTACTTTTAACAGTTTTTAGATACTCATCAAAACTTCCTTTTTTATCTACCGATCTTACCCCAGCATTGCTTACAATTAGTTTTAGGCTTCTTTTTAAAAGTTCACTGGTAAATTTAGCTTTTTTTAAATTTGGTAAAAATCTTCTTTTAGTCTTATTGTTAGCATGACTAACATTATGACCCTTCATAGGAATTTTGCCAGTAAGTTCACATTTCTTTGACATAGTAATTGGATTATATAAGGGGTGATGAGGTTCTCGTCAAGTTAATAGAATTACTATTTAGTTTTATTTCCAACGATTTCTGCAAAATTTTTAACACCTTTTTTTAATAACAGTTCAGCTAGATCATTTTTAATCGTGTTAACAATATTTGGCCCCTTATAAACCATTCCAGTATAAAGCTGCATATAATTAGCTCCAGCCAACAATTTATTGTAAGCGCTCAAGCCAGAGTCTACACCACCAACCCCTATAATTTTAATTTTGTTTTTTAAATGCTTATAAAATTTATTAATTAACAAATTTGATTTGTCTTCTAATGGTTTGCCAGACAATCCACCTTTTTGGTGTTTTTGAATATCTTTTAATTCTCCCCTTGTTTCATTTGATGTATTTGAAATAATGATGGCTTCTACTCCATTATTAATTAATACTTCTGAAATTTTTTTTACATCATCATTATTTATGTCTGGTGCAATCTTTACTACGATTGGTATTTTTGAATTAAGATTTATTTTTTCTTTTTTTATCTCTTTTAATAATCCATCTAATCGTATTTGATCATGAAAATTTCTTAAATTTTCAGTATTTGGTGAAGATATATTAATAGTAATATAATCTGCAACCTTATGAAAGCTCCTCAATCCAATCAAATAATCCTGCTCTCTATTTTGAGAGTCTTTGTTGGGACCAATATTAATACCTAATAATCCAGTTTGTGGGTTTTTCTTTATTCTTTTTAAAGCATCTTTCGCTCCACAATTATTAAACCCTAGCCTATTGATCAGCGCTTCATCTTCAACTAATCTAAATACTCTTGGTTTAGGATTGCCATATTGGCTTAATGGCGTAATAGTGCCAACTTCTACAAAACCAAACCCTAGCTTAAATAGCTGGTTATAGACCTCAGCATTTTTATCGAAACCAGCAGCTATTCCAATCGGGTTTTTTAGATCTTTATTAAACAATATTGTTTTAAATAAATCATCATTTTCACTATCCTGAAATAAATTTGGTACAAAATTAAATTGTAGAGATTTGATTGCTAAAGTATGCGCTTTTTCTGGGTCTAATTTAAAAATTAATGATCTTAAATTTGAAAACATTATTTAATTTTCTTTATTATAAGCTCTTTTGTTTCATTAACACCAAAAAAACTTATGAAAAAACCCATACGAGGTCCATTTTCATCTCCAAAAATGACCTCATAAATTAATTTAAACCAGTCTCTTAGATTTTCTGAATAGCCATTTTCTTTTCCAGTAGAATAAATCAACGTTTGAATATCTTCTGGTGACATTTGATCGTTACATCTTTCAAGAGTCTTAATAAGCGCCTCTAATGCTAACTTTTCATTCTCATCTGGGATTTTGTATTTTTTCTGTGATTTAATTACATCATTAAAATATTTAATTGCATAACCTACTAATGCGTCAAATATTGGATAATTCTTTTCTTCTATTTTTTTTTTATACTTTTTTACAAATTTCCATAAAAGCTCTTTTGTTCCTGCATTGCTGGTTTCCACTAGATTTAAAAGCATTGAAAATGACATTATTGTATTTTCATTGGGAATAACACCATTGTGGACGTGCCAAACAGGATTCATTAACGTTTGCAGCTCATCTTGTTTTTTTGCTTTTTCAATAAAATCTAAGTACTCATCAACTGCTTTTGGAACTATTTCTTTATAAAGTTTTTTTGCTCTCTTTGGATTTTGATACATATATAAAGATAAACTTTCAGGTGAGGCATAATCTAACCACTGATCAATAGTAATTCCGTTACCTTTAGATTTAGAAATTTTTTCACCTTTTTCGTCTAGAAATAACTCATATGCAAATCCTGAAGGATTATTTTTTCCAATTAATTTTATAATTTTTGTAGATAAAATTGCACTTTCAATAAGGTCTTTACCATACATTTCAAAATCAATATCAAGAGCATACCATCTCATTGCCCAATCTACTTTCCACTGCAGCTTACAGTTTCCATCTAAAATACTTTTCTCAAGTTTTTTACCCTTGTTATCAAAAATTATCTTTGCTTTATCTTTATCTATCTCCACAACTGGAACCTCTAACACATGTCTACTTTCAGGGCAGATTGGTAAAAATGGACAGTAAGTTTTTTGTCTTTCTTTACCTAATGTCGGTAAAATAATATTCATTATACCATCATAATTTTCTAAAATTAATTTAAGTGCAGTATTAAAAAATCCAGATTTATATAATGATGTTGAGCTTTTAAAAGTGTAGTCAAAATTAAAGCTATTTAAAAAGTCTTTTAGCATTTCATTATTGTGTTCGCCAAAACTTTTAAATTTTTCAAACGGGTCTGGAACTTCAGTTAAAGGTTTATGCAAATTTTCTTCTAATAATTTTTTATTTGGTATATTTTCAGGAACTTTTCTAAGACCATCCATGTCATCTGAAAATGTAATAATTTCTGTGGGAATATCTGTTAATTGTTTTAGGGCGTTTACCATCATAGAAGTTCTTGCAACTTCTCCAAAAGTTCCTATGTGGGGTAACCCACTAGGACCATATCCAGTTTGAAGTATGATTTTTCCTTTTTTTTCAATAAATGATTTTCTTTCTCGAAGCATCTTTTTTGCTTCAACAAATGGCCATGCATTAGTTTTATCTAAATTTTCTTTTTTTATCATGAATTACACTTCAAAATTATTATTATAGTGAATTTATTAATTCTTATAGAGTTGAAATTTATTTACCATAAAATAATGTTGTTTAAAAATGTCTAATTATAAAACTGTTTTTTTTACTCTTGGAATATTGCAAATAATTCTTGGGGTATTTATGTTTATTCCAATTATTTTTCAATTTCTTTATTCAGAAATTGATTCTTCTTTTTTTGGTGCTTCAATTGTAACAATTATATTTGGTACGCTATTTTTTTTATCTAACCTAGATCATAATAAACGATTATCTTTGCAACAAGCTTTTCTTCTTACAGCATTATCTTGGCTGAGCATTGCTATTTTTGGTTCTTTACCCTTTGTATTTTCAGATTTAGATTTTTCTTTTACTAATGCTTTTTTTGAAAGCATGTCAGGAATTACAACAACTGGCTCTACAATTATTTCAAATTTAAATGAAATGCCAAAAAGTATTTTATTGTGGAGAGCAATTCTTCAATGGCTGGGTGGTATTGGAATAATAATTATGGCAATAACTCTAATGCCAATAATGAATGTTGGGGGAATGCAATTATTTAAAATTTCTAATAATGATTCATCAGAAAAAATTTTACCAAAATCAAAAGAGATAGCCCTTCGATTAATCTATATTTATTTATCTTTAACTCTCTTTTGTGGTGCTGCCTATAAAGTTTTTGGAATGAGTTTTTTTGATAGTCTAACACATTCTATGACTACAATAGCAACAGGGGGTTTCTCCAACTATAATGAATCTATTGGTTTTTTTAATAGTGTTTCAATTGAAATATCTGCTATGATTTTTATTATTTTAGGAAGCCTACCTTTTATTGCATATATCAAATTTATGAGTGGTGATAAAAAAATACTAATTAATGACTCTCAAATTAAATCTTTTTTTAAAATCATAATTTTTAGTATTATTATTCTTTCTGCATACCTAATTATAACGAAATCAGGTGAGTTTAACTTTAGGTCAATATTCTTTAATATTATTTCTATATTAACTGGTACTGGTTATGTTAATGCAGAGTTTGATAGTTGGGGGAGTTTCACACTAATCTTATTTTTGGGATTGATGTTTATTGGGGGTTGTGCAGGATCAACTACTTGTGGCGTAAAAATATTCAGAATTCAAATATTATATTTATTTATAATAAATCAACTAAAAAAAATAATTTATCCAAAGGGTATTTTTGTATTAAAATATGATCAAAATCCCATAGATAATAAATTTATATCATCAATCATTTCATTTATTTATATGTACTTTGTTATTTTTTTTATTTTAACTGCTTTATTATCGTTAACTGGCTTAGATTTTATCACGTCTATTTCAGGAGCGGCAACCTCAATATCTAACGTAGGGCCTGGTCTAGGCTCAATAATTGGACCTAATGGAAATTTTTCTACACTTCCTGATATTTCAAAATGGGTTTTAGCATTAGGAATGATATTAGGTAGACTTGAATTGTTTGCAATACTAGTATTGTTCTTACCATCTTTTTGGAGAAATTAAATATGATCGAAATTAAGAAACAATCTTTGTCAGAAACTTTTTCTGTCTACTTGGATAAAAGAATGGTTAGGATATTGTTGCTGGGAGCTATCTCTGGCTTTCCATGGGTCTTGATAGGAAGTAGTTTAAGCTTATGGCTCAAAGAGGAAGGATTAAGTAGATCAACAATTGGTTGGGCAGGATTAATATTTGGTGTTTATGCTTTTAATTATTTGTGGGCACCGCTTATCGATAGACTTCAAATTCCATATCTGACTAAAAAACTTGGACATAGAAGAGGCTGGATAGTATTAATGCAAATTGCGATTTTAGTTTGTTTAATTATTTGGAGCTTAATAAATCCAACAGAAAATTTAGCGCTATTAATTTCCGTTGGTTTAATTATTGCTATAGCGTCGGCAACACAAGATATAACGGTAGACGCGCTTAGAATTGAACAAATTGGTGAAAACGAGGGTGAATCTATGGCAGCTGGCGCTGCCGTGGCAGTTGTAGGTTGGTGGAGTGGGTACAAATTAGGAGGCGTAATAGCTTTATTCACTGCTGAATACTTCGAAAATATAGGGATGATAAATTATTGGCAATCAACATTTCTAATTTTGGGTATTGTAGTAATTTTGATGAATATTGGCTTGATGTTTGTTCATGAGCAAGCTTCAAGCACCAGAAAAATTAATCAAACACAAACAGATAAATTGATTCAGAGTAAGCTAGGCTCACAAAATATAATAACAAAAATTATAGCCTGGATAAGTGGAACTCTTGGAGGCCCTGTAATAAGTTTTTTTAAAAAAAATGGATTTTCTATCGCATTGGGTATTTTAGGTTTTGTGTTTTTATTTAAGATAGGTGAGGCATTTTTAGGTCGTATGTCTATAGTTTTTTATAAGGAAATAGGATTTTCAAAGGGAGATATTGCAATTTATTCAAAAACTTTGGGGTGGATAACTACAGTTATCTTTACATTACTTGGTGGGCTTTTTGTGATTAGATCTGGAGTTTTAAAAGCTATGTTTCTTGCTGGAATATTAATGGCCGCAACTAACTTGTTGTTTACTGCCTTAGCATGGAGTGGTAAATCAGAATTATTATTTGCAGTTGCAGTTATTTTTGACGACATAGCTGCAGCCTTTGCGACAGTTGCTTTTGTAGCATTTATTTCACTGCTAGTAGACAGAACATATACAGCAACTCAATACGCTCTACTTGCCTCTATTGGAACAGCCGGGAGAACAACACTTGCATCATCTTCTGGGGCTTTAGTTGATTGGTTAAATGGGGATTGGGGCATATTTTTTATCTTAACAGCAATTATGGTAATACCCTCTTTGATATGCTTATGGTTCATTAAAGACAAAATAAAATTTCGTGAAAAATAATTTTTTTTATAAAAATAAATTTTCAAATATTTACAAAAATTCTTCTAAGTTTTCAGAGGTTATATCTCAAATTTTATATGGGGAAAAATTTAAAATTTTGTTAAAAAATAAAGATTGGATAAAAATAAAATCTTCATTTGATAACTATGTGGGTTACATTCGAAATGAAAAGTATGCAACTAAACATAATCCAAGTCATAAAGTTTATAGTTTAAAAGCTGCTATTTTTGGTAAACAAAAAAAAAAAACTAAAAATTTTTTACCTTTTGGATCAAAGATTTCAATAATTAAAGAAAATAAAAATTTTATAGAATTTGAAAATAATAATTGGTTGAAAAAAAAAGATTTAAGAAAAATAGATCATAAAGAAAAAGATTTTATTAAAGTATTTAAATTATTCTTAAAAAGAAAATATGTGTGGGGTGGTAAAACTTATAAGGGAATAGACTGTTCAGCTTTATTGCAATTATATTATTATTATAATAACTCATTTTATCCAAGAGACACTAAAGACCAAATCAAATATTCTAAAAAAAAATATGGAAAAGGAGTATTTAAAAAAGGTGACATCATTTTTTGGAAAGGTCATGTTGCAATATGCATTAATTCTAAAAATTTGATTCACGCTTATGGTCCTGAAAAAAAAGTTTTAGTTATGCCAATTACAAAAACTATAGATAGAATTAAAAGAACAGCAAACCTAACTGTAAAAAAAATATCCTCTACAAAATATTAATTTCTTCCAAAGTCAGGTTTATTAATATCTTGTTTTAATCTAATAATTTTTGTTCTTACTTTTTTGGTTTGCATTAGTTTTTTTAAAATTAATTTATTATTTTTAGAATTAATATCTTTTTTGAAAGCATTTAAATTTTTAATAAATAAATCGATGGCTTTTGAGATATTTTCTTTATTATTAAAAAATATATCTCTCCACATAATTTCATTTGAAGCTGCTATTCTTGAAAAGTCTCTTAAACCGCCTGCACTGTATTTGATTAAATCATAATTTTGTATTTTTTCAAAATCTTGTGCTGATTTTACCAAATTATAGGCAATTAAATGTGGAAGATGGCTAGTTATAGAAAAAATTTTATCATGTTTTTCAGGAGTCATGACAGTCACCTTTGAGCCAATTTTTTTCCAAAAATTATTTAACTGCAGTAAACATTTTTTCTTGGTATGTTTTTCTTTTATTAGAACACACCATTTTTTTTCAAACATGTCATGCGTACCATGTTCTGGCCCACTCACCTCAGAGCCTGCAATTGGATGAGCTTGGATCCAAGACACATCTTTTCTTAAAAATTTTTTAATAATCTTTGTAGACTCTAATTTTGATGAACCAACATCTGTAATAATAGTATTTGTCGATAAAAATTTATTCATTTTGAGAATAAGATTTTTATATTCGCTCATTGGCGTGCATAAAATAATTAAATTTGATTTTTTCACACCATCTTCCAATTTTTCAACAATTGTTCCAGTAAGTTTTAATTTTTTAATTTTTGTGATATTGGACTTTGATTTTTCATAAATATAAATTTTATTAGCAATCTTTTTTTTTTGAGCTCTCCTCAATAAAGAGGATCCCAACAAACCACATCCAATAATTAAAATATTTTTCATATTAATTTAATATTTTTTTTACAGCATTCATAAATGCTAAATTTTCTCTTTTAGACCCAATGGTTAATCTTAATTTATTTTTAATGTGGTAACCCACTTCTGTAGATCTTACAATAATACCTTTTTTTTTCAATTGTTCATAAAAATATTTAGCTTTAAATTTGCATTTTTCAAAATCTAATAACAAAAAGTTTGCAGAGATAGGATTTGAAAAAATATTATACTTTTCAAGATAAAACTTAATCTTCTTAGCAAAATACAAATTATGTTTTATTGAACGTTCTATAAACTTTTTATCTTTGAGAGACTCTGTGGCAGCTAACTGCCCAATATGACTAACATTAAATGGGGCTTTAATAATATTTAGGGCATCAATTATTTTTTTTGATCCATGGCCCCATCCTACTCTTAGTGAAGCTAATCCAAATATTTTAGAAAATGTCCGCAGCACAAAAACATTATCTTTATTCTTAAACAAATCCAATCCTGACTTGTAATCTCTATTTTTCATATATTCTGCATATGCATCATCTACTACTAATAAAATATCTTTATTCAATTTTTTTCTAAGTCCCAATATTTCTTTTTTTGTTAGATAAGTTCCTGTTGGATTGTTTGGATTAGCTAAAAAAACAACTTTAGTATTTTTGGTTACTTTTTTTAGTATTTCTAAAACTGAAACTTTAAACTTATTTTCTTTAGCAAAAATCACTTTAGCACCAATTATTTTTGTATAAATTCTATACATCAAGAAACTGTATTGTGGAACTACAACCTCATCTTTTGGTTTTAAATATAGCTGACAAATCATTTGAATAACTTCATCTGATCCTGCTCCACATATAATCTTATCAAAATTGCATTTATATTTTTTTGATATCTCTTTTCTTAAGATTTCAGATTTTCCATCGGGATATCTTTCTAGATTTAATTTTTTATCAGATATTATCTTAGTTGCTTTAGGGCTCATACCTAAGGCTGACTCGTTGGCTGATAATTTAACTATTTTTTTTAATCTTTTGATTTTTGATTTACCAGGCTTATATTCTTCGATATTAAATTTTTTAAACTTTGGAGTGGTCATTTTTTTTGTTTATGAGTTCTTTATAGATAAAATTATAAATTTTTACACTGAATAAGCTACTTTTAAAAAAAATTGACATAATAAATAACTTCTTGTACAAAATTTATGCGCTGATTTAACTGAATTGCGAGCGCTTAAAAAAAACCGCTAAAAATGTTTTTTTTCTCTCAATTCAAATAAAAGCTTTTGTTATGAATACTGATAAAAATTTAAAGACTATAATTGTTAAAAAACCACTTAAGTTAGATTGTGGAAAAACTATTAATAATTTTCCGATTGCCTACGAAACCTACGGATCTTTAAATGAAAAAAAAGATAACGCTATTTTAATTTTTCATGCATTAACAGGTGATCAATTTGTGGCTGGCTTAAATCCAATTACAAATAAAGATGGTTGGTGGTCATATGCTGTAGGGCCCGGAAAAGCAATTGATACCAGTAAATATTTTGTAATTTGTTCAAATGTAATTGGTGGATGTTTAGGCTCGTATGGACCAAGTCATGAGGATCCAGATACACAAAAAGTTTTTGGTACTAATTTTCCTGTAATTACGATTAATGACATGGTCAATGCTCAATACAATTTGCTTGATCACTTCAATATAGATAAGCTTTTTTCAATTATTGGTGGTTCAATGGGAGGTATGCAAGTTCTTCAATTTATTACTAATTTTCCAGATAAAGCAAAAACTGTAATACCAATTGCATGTACGTCTAGTCATTCTGCTCAAAATATTGCATTCAATGAACTAGGGAGACAAGCAATTGCTGCTGATAGTAATTGGAATGAAGGAAATTATATTTCTAAAGAAATAATTCCTAATAAAGGTTTGGCGGTTGCGAGAATGGCTGCTCATATCACGTATCTTTCAAAAAAAGGCCTTCAAGAAAAATTTGGGCGAAAATTACAAGAAAGAGAAGACCTTAAATTTAGTTTTGATGCAGATTTTCAAATTGAAAGCTATCTAAGATATCAAGGATCAGTTTTTGTTGATAGATTTGACGCAAATAGTTATCTTTATATTACAAGAGCTATGGATTACTTTGATTTAGCTAAACAGTTTAATGGTAATTTATCTGATGCTTTTAAAAAAACTAAAGCAAAATTTTTTATAATTTCTTTTACTTCTGATTGGCTTTACCCAACTCAAGAAAATAAAGATATTGTAATAGCCTTAAACGCTATTGGTGCTGATGTAGGTTTTGCCGAAATTGAGTCAGACAAAGGACACGACTCGTTTTTACTTGATGTTCCTGAATTCTTAAGTGCACTAAAAAACTTTTTAGAAAAATCATATACAAATAATTAATTATGAAAAATGAATTTAAAGTTATTGCTGATTTAATTGAAAAAAACACCCGTGTTTTAGATGTTGGTTGTGCAGATGGTACTTTGATGAAATTTTTAAAAGATAATAAAAATATTGATATTAGAGGGTTGGAGCTATCAAAAGATAAAGTCCAAGAATGTATTGCAAAAGGTTTAACTGTTATTGAAGGGAATGCTGAGAAAGACTTAAAACAATTTCCAGAAAAATCATTTGATTATGTTGTATTAAGTCAAACACTCCAGGCATTTTTAAACCCTGATGTGGTCATTAATGAATTATTAAGAGTAGGTCAAAAAGCAATTGTTACCATTCCCAATTTTGGATATTGGAAAATAAGATTACATTTATTAACTAAAGGAACAATGCCAATAACTAAAACTCTACCTGATGAATGGTATAACACTCCTAATTTACACATGTGTACAATTAAAGATTTTGTATATTTTGTTAAATCTAGGAATTTTAAGATTTTTAAATCATTGGCTCTAAATGATCAAAATGTTTCATTAATAAATAATACAAACCTTGGTATTAAAAACTTTTTTGCTGATCTAGGCATTTTTTTAATTGAAAAGTAATATGGTTGTTGAAATAATTCCATGTCTGCAAGATAATTATAGTTATCTAATTATTGATGAAAATAATAATGAGGCTTGTGTTATTGATCCTGGAGAAGCAAAACCAATAGTCGATTTTATTGAAAATAGTAAAATAAATTTAAAGTACATTTTAAACACTCATCATCATTACGATCATGTTGGTGGAAATCTTGAATTAAAAAAAAAATATAATTCTACTGTGGTTGGATTCGAGGGTGATAAAGACCGTATTCCTGAAATAGATGTTCTAGTTAAAGATAGTCAAGATTGGAAAGCAGATAATTTTAGGGCAAAGATTATCCACATACCAGGTCACACTACAGGACATATTGGTTATTATTTTGTTAATGAAAAAATTATTTTTACTGGAGATACGCTTTTTTCTTTAGGCTGTGGAAAGATCTTTGAGGGTACATATAAAGAAATGTACGAGTCTTTGAATAAATTTAAAAATCTTCCTTTAGAAACAAAAATTTATTGTGGTCATGAATATACTCTGAAAAATTCAAAATTTTGTGTTGAACACGATCCTTTAAATCAAAATCTAATTAATAAAATTTTAGAGATCAAAAAAAAAATTAATAATGGTACTCCTACACTGCCAACGACACTAGAAGATGAGTTGGCATGTAATATATTTCTTAGAGCAAACGATGTTAAAAGTTTCTCAAAACTAAGAGATTTGAAGGATAATTTTTAGGTTATTCAGCTTGACTATATATAGGCTCAGACTATATTGCCTTAACAAAATTTAACAATAAATACTATGTCATACGCAATTATACAAACGGGTGGTAAACAATACAAAGTTAAATCTGGTGAGATCTTGAAAATTGAAAAATTAACAGACTCATTGGCAGACTCCAAAATAGAATTCAAAGAAATTCTTGCTTATGGAGATGACAAAATAATTGAAGTTGGTTCTCCAACTGTATCAGGTGCAAAAGTCGAGGCTGACCTTATTGAAAATGGAAAAAATAGAACAATATTAATATTTAAGAAAAGAAGAAGACAAAATTCAAGAAGAAAAAATGGTCATAGACAACAATATTCATTAATAAGAATTAACAAAATTTTCTCAAAAGATGGGAAAGTTTTATCTGAAGCAGAAAAAATGGTTAAACCATCAAAAAAAATTGAAAAAGTAAAAATTGAAGCTGATACTAAAAAAATAATTAAAAAAGCAGAGGCTAAAATATCTGCTAAAAAAGTGCAGACTAAAGTAGTAAATAAATAAATAAATTAGAAATTATGGCAACAAAAAAAGCAGGTGGATCATCAAGAAACGGACGTGATAGTGCTGGTCGTAGACTTGGTGTTAAGAAGTATGGTGGTGAAGTTGTAATTCCTGGAAATATAATTGTTAGACAAAGAGGAACAAAAATTTTTCCTGGTGAAAATGTTGGTATGGGCAAAGATCACTCAATTTTTTCAGTTGTAAAAGGTAAAGTGGTATTTAAAAAAGGTAAATCAGACAGAACAACAGTTTCAGTAAAACCCAATTAATAGTACAACTAAAATAGATGTTGTGTTATGAAATTCCTAGATCAAGTCAAAATATACGTTAAAGCTGGTAATGGTGGAAATGGCTCACCAAGTTTTAGACGAGAAAAATTTATTGAATATGGTGGACCCGATGGTGGAGATGGTGGCAAGGGAGGCTCGGTAATACTTAAATCTGAACAAAATTTAAATACATTAATAGATTATCGATATCAACAACACCACAAAGCTGAGAGAGGTGAAAATGGTATGGGTCAAAATCGTACTGGAAAAGGTGGAGAAGATTTAGTTCTTAATGTTCCATTGGGTACACAAGTATTTGAAGAGGATAATAAAACTTTAATCTACGACTTTATAAATTCAAGTGAAGAATATGTTGCTGCCTTGGGAGGGAAAGGAGGATTAGGTAATACACGATTTAAAAGTTCTACTAATAGAGCACCAAAAAAATTTACCAAAGGAACATTGGGAGAAGAATTTACAATTTGGTTACAATTAAAAACTATTGCTGACATTGGAATTATAGGACTACCTAATGCTGGAAAATCTAGCTTGCTAGCTTCAATTACAAATGCAAATCCAAAAATTGCAAACTATCAATTTACAACTTTAAACCCCAATCTAGGGGTGGCCTCATATGATAATAAGGAAATTACCATTGCAGATATTCCTGGTTTAATAGAAGGGGCACATGAAGGAACTGGACTTGGGGTGCAGTTTTTAAAACATATTGAAAGATGCAAAACTCTTTTACATTTAATAGATATAACTAATAATGATTTAGAAAAAGCATATTACCAGGTAAAAAATGAACTTAAAAATTATAGCCCTGATCTTTTAAAAAAAAAAGAATTAATAGTTTTAAATAAGACTGATCTAATTGATGAAGGGTTAACAAAAGAAATTACAGTCGAGTTTTCAAAGAAAATAAATGGCGAAATTTTGACATTATCTACATTAGAAAAAAACTCAATTTCTAAAATTAAAGCAAAATTAATTTCATATGTCTCTTAAAAATTCAAAAACAATTGTTATTAAAATAGGGTCATCATTATTAGTAGATAAAAATAAAAAAATAAGAAAAAAATGGCTATCTAGTTTTGCAAAAGATATTCAACAATTAATAACAAAAAATAAAAAGATCGTAATAGTTAGCTCTGGAGCTATTGCTTTAGGTTGCATAAAGATGAATTATAATAAAAAAAATCTCAAATTAGATAAAAGTCAAGCTATAGCATCTATTGGTCAAATTGAATTGATGAATTTATTTTCAAATACTTTTTCTAAATATAAATTAAGTATTTCACAAATTTTACTGACTCTGGAAGATACAGAGGAACGAAGAAGATCTTTAAATGCTAAAAGAACATTTGATAATTTATTTTACCTAAATTTTATTCCTATTGTAAATGAAAATGACACTATAGCTACAACTGAAATCAAATATGGTGACAATGATAGACTTGCATCGCGAGTAGCCCAAATAACTAATGCGGATACTTTGGTTCTACTTTCTGATGTAGATGGTTTATATACAAAAAATCCAAAAAATTTCAAAGATGCTCAAATAATAAAAAAAGTGAAAAACTTTAGTAAAGATTTAAGCAATATTAACTTGAAAGGTAGTAACGAATTTGGAAGTGGTGGAATGAGTACAAAAATAGAAGCAGCAAAAATTTGTCAACTATCAGGATGTAATATGATTATAGCCAATGGTTTATACTTAAATCCAATTAAAAGACTAACTGAAGGAGATAATTATACTTTATTTATTTCAAAAGTTTCTAAAATGGCTGCTAGAAAAAAGTGGATTATTGGATCTATATCTCCAAAAGGAGAGCTAATTATAGATGAGGGTGCAAAAAAAGCTTTAAAGAATGGTAAAAGTTTATTAGCAGCTGGTATTAAAAAAGTTAATGGTAGATTCAACAAGGGTGACCACATCAAGATATTAGACAAAACCAATAAAGAGTGTGCCAGGGGATTATGCTCTTTTTCTGCAAATGAGTTAAAAAAAATACTTGGATGCCAATCTAGAGAAATTGAAAAAATACTGGGCTATACTACAAAATCAGAAGTGGTACATAAAGATGATATGGTAGAAATTTAATGAAAGATTATTTATTTAAGTTAGGTAAGAAGGCAAAAGAAGTTTCCAACAAATCTATAACATCAAAAAAAAAAAATAAAGTCCTTAAGGATTATTGTAACTTAATACTTAATAACCAATGGAATATTATTAAAGAAAATAAAAAAGACTTAAAAGAGGCTAAAAACAAGAAATTAAAAGAAAATATAATTAAAAGACTTGTTGTTGATAAAAAAAAAATTTTACAAATCATAAATTCAATAAAAACAATTATAAGATTTAATGATCCAGTTGATCGAGTATTGGAAAGCTGGAAAAGACCTAATGGTCTTAAAATTTCAAAAGTAACAACCTCAATTGGTGTTATTGCTGTAATTTATGAGAGTAGACCTAACGTAACATCAGATGTTGCATCATTATGTTTTAAATCTGGTAATCCAGTAATTTTGAAAGGTGGTTCTGAAGCCTACTACTCAAACAAAATTTTTACAAATTTATTTAGAAGAGCTCTTCAAGCAAATAGAGTTGATAAAAATTATGTTCAATTTATTAATTATAGGAACAGAAAAGTAGTTGATTATTTATTAACCAAAATGATTAAATATATTGATGTAATTATTCCAAGAGGAGGGAAAAGTTTAGTTAAAAAGGTACGAGATTTATCTAAAATTCGAGTAATTGGACATCTTGAAGGAATATGCCATACGTATATTGATAAGAATGCTGATCTATTGATGGCCAAAAAAATTACACTAAATGCTAAATTAAGAAATACTGCCGTATGTGGAGCAACTGAAACTATTTTAATTCATAAAAATTTACTTAAAAAGTTTTGTAATCCACTAATATCTAACCTTGAGAATAATGGCTGTAAAATCGTTGGTGATAAAAAAATTAGAAAATTTTATAAAAGAAAAATAAAAATAGCTAAGGAAAGTGATTGGTCTAAAGAATATTTGTCCTCAATTGTTTCTATAAAATCTGTTGAAAATGTTGATGAAGCAATAAGTCATATTAATAAATATGGTACGATGCATACTGATGCAATCATTACTAAAAATTTTAAAACTGCGAAAAAGTTTTTTAGTAAAGTAAAAAGTTCAATCGCAATGCATAACACTTCTACTCAATTTGCTGATGGTGGAGAATTCGGTTTCGGTGGCGAAGTTGGAATTTCAACAGATACTCTTCCACCTAGAGGACCTGTTGGCTTAAACCAACTTGTTTCATATAAATATCAAGTTTCAAGTAATGGTAAAATTAGGAAGTAAATTGAAAGTTAAAAAAGTTAAAATTGGGATCTTAGGTGGTTCTTTCGACCCAGCTCATAAAGGGCATCTTGCAATATCAAAAGAGGCTTTAAAAAGATTTCATTTAAAAACAGTTATATGGGCAGTTACTAATCAAAATCCCTTTAAAGAAAAAAGTGTAAATAATTTAAAAAAAAGAATTGCTCATAGTAAAAAAATTATTGGAATTAACAAACTAATTAAAGTTAAATTTTTTGAGGATATTATCAATTCTAATAAAACTGCTGATTTAATAAATCATTTAAGTAAAAATAAAAAATATGATCTATTTTTTTTAATGGGTGCAGATAATTTAATTAATTTTCATAAATGGCATAAATGGAGACAGATTCTCAAAAAATCAAATGTTATAGTATTTGATCGCAATGGTTATAAGAAAAAATCATTAAATTCAAAGACATATAAGGGCTCTAATGAAAAACATGTTACTTTTGTTGAGTTTAATAAAGTCAACATTTCATCTTCTAAATTAAGAAAAATTTGATAGTCTAAATGTAATTAATGGATAAAACTTCAGATCTTAAAACTCTCATAACTAAAACTTTAGATTTAAACAAAGCTCACGACATAATATGTATTGACTTAAAAGACAAAAGTTCAATGGCTGATTATATGATTATTGCTAGTGGAACTTCTTCACGACATATCCAATCCTTATCAGAACAAGTTTTAGAAAAATTAAAGGATAGTGGTCTTAGAAACTCAAGAATAGAGGGTAAAGAAAGCAATGAATGGAAATTAGTGGATGGAATAGATCTTATAGTTCACATCTTTCATCCTGAAAAAAGAAAATTTTATGAATTAGAAAAAATTTGGTCTGAATTAATACCAAAAGAAAAGGTAATGATATGAGAAAAAAAATTTTAATTATAATTTTTTTTTTAAACAGTTTGTTTTTAACAAGTACCTCAACATCTGCTGAAAAAAATATTTATGAAAAAATTGATTTATTTGGTGAAGTATTGGAAAAAATTAATGAAGAATATGTTGATGATATAGATCAGTCAGAAAGCATGGACTCTGCTATCAACGGATTGCTTCAATCTCTTGACCCTTACTCAGCTTATATGCCACCAGAAATTTTTAATGAAATGCAAACAGAAACTAGTGGTGAATTTGGAGGTCTTGGAATTGAGGTTGGTATGGAGTCAGGTGTAGTAAAAGTAATTTCACCAATTGACGACACTCCTGCATCAAAAGCAGGTATTAAAGCAGGTGATTACATTGTTAAAATTCAAGATATCCAGGTGCAAGGCAAATCTCTTAGCGAGGCAGTAGATTTAATGCGTGGGCCAGTTGGCTCTAGTATTGAGCTTACAGTGAGAAGAAAAGGCGCAAAAAAAGCTCTTACATTTAACATTGTAAGAGAAATTATAGAGATACAATCTGTTAAATCAGACCTATTAAAAAATAATATTGGATATATTAGGCTTACATCTTTTAATGAAAATAGTAGTGAACAAATAGAGGATAAAATAAAAGATTTAGAAAAAAATCAAAAAGTTAATGCTTATATTTTGGATCTAAGAAATAATCCTGGAGGATTATTATCACAAGCAATTAGAATATCTGACTTTTTTTTAGATAACGGTGAAATTGTATCTACAAAAAGTAGAAAAGCTTCTGAGAATAGAAAATGGTTTGCAAAAAAAGGAGATATTACTAATGGCAAAACATTGGTTGTGCTAATTAATTATGGCTCAGCCTCAGCATCAGAAATTGTTGCTGGAGCTTTAAAAGATCATAAAAG
>Ga0209425_10002467_pt1 | contig 20592 bp, 21 predicted proteins | sample COG_05_FD_184749 | JGI IMG/M metagenome (GOLD analysis project Ga0209425, IMG submission 184749) | Pelagic Microbial community sample from North Sea - COGITO 998_met_05 (SPAdes) (version 2) | ecosystem: Environmental > Aquatic > Marine > Neritic zone/Coastal water | place: Helgoland, sampling...
GTTAAATCTTTCGCTTTTTTTCCATGTTTTTTTAATTTACGCAATATTTTTTTCTTTAACTTAAATGCGTACATATAAGCTTTTTTATCACCCATTAAATTAAGTAAAGTAGATTTACCTTTTTTATTATCTTTTTTGACTGGTTTACCAACTAATTTTTTTGATCCGTTGACGTCCAAAAAGTCGTCAGCCAGCTGAAATAATAATCCTATTTCCTCCCCAAGTTTACTTAAAGATATTCTTTCTTTATTTTTTTTATTTGCAACTACACCGACTGCATATAAGCAAAAATTAAATAGTTTTCCTGTTTTTTTTTTTTGCATATCAATTATTTGATTAGGTTTTTTATTTTTATTTTCAAATTTTAAATCTAGCTCTTGACCTCCAGCTATCCCCGTGTGTCCAGAACAATTAGCTAAAGAATTAATAATTTCATTTTTTAATTTTTGATTTAACAAATATTTTTTATCTGTAATTATTTCAAAAGCCAAAGTTAATAAAGAGCTGCCAGCTAAGAGTGCTGAAGCTTCTCCATATTTTATATGAGTTGCAGGCTTTCCTCTTCTGATAGAGTCGTTGTCCATGCAAGGGAGATCATCGTGTATTAAAGAATAAGAGTGAATACATTCAACTGCAGCACAAATATTGATAAGTTTTTTTTCACTTATATTAAATATTTTTCCAGCATCAAATATAATTGTAGATCTAATTTTTTTTCCACCTGAAATTACTCCATATTTCATCGGGTTGATCAATAGTGAATATTTTTGATTTTTTAAATATTTTATTAAAAATTTATCAATTTTTTTTGCATTCTTGAATAATTTTTTTTTAATCATTTTTTTTAAGTTCTTTTTTTGATGTAATCTCTTTTAATTTCTTTTTAAATAAACTATCAATATGTTTATTTAATTGAATTAGTCGTTGATATTCATTAAGGGAATTGCCTAAATTTGCATTCTGGCTTTCTAATTTGCTTAAAATTACATCAATTTCTTCTCTGGCTTCTTTTATTGATTTACTTTTTATATCTGCTGGAATATTTTCATTTTTCATTTAATAAATAATAATTACATTATGAAAAATAGTTATTCAAATATATTTCCTTTTAATAAAAAAATACTCAACAAAACCATCAAAGTTCTTAATAAAGGAAGTTTAGTGGGTCTACCTACAGAAACGGTATATGGGCTTGCTGGAAACGCATATTCTAAAGACGCCGTAGCGAAAATTTTTCAATTGAAAGGAAGGCCAAAATTTAATCCATTAATAGTTCATTATCATGACATTCAACAAATTTTGGGTGATGTTGTGATAAATAATAATTTTATTAAATTATATAAAAAGCTTTGTCCTGGCCCAATTACATTTATTTTAAAAAAAAATAAAAGTTCTAGAATTAACTCACTTGCTTCTGCTAAATTGTCGACTGTAGCTATAAGATTTCCAGAACATAAAATAGTGAGATCAATTTTAAAAAATATCAATTACCCATTAGCGATGCCAAGTGCAAATATATCTTCTAATGTTAGCCCGGTTTGTGCACAGGATGTACACGAGGAATTCAAAAAAAAAATTCAACTAATTATTGATGGTGGACGATCTAAAATAGGCATTGAGTCAACGGTAATAGATCTCACAAATAAACCAGCCGTACTACGACCAGGGATAATTGATTTTTCTAAAATTGAAAAAATTTTAAAATTAAAAATAAAAAGAACTAGCAAAAACTTAAAGGTTAAATCACCTGGAATATTAAAAAAGCATTATTCACCAGGAATACCTATTTTAATTAATCAAAAAAAAACAGATAATAAAAGCGCTTTCATATATCTTGGAAATAAATATAAAAATAATAAAAAATTTTTTAGTCTAAGTAAAAATTCAAATCTTAAAGAAGCAGCATCAAATCTATATAAAACTTTTAGAATGATAAAAAAAAAGGGTTTTAAAAAAATTCAAATACATGCAATACCTTTTAAAGGATCTGGAATTGCGATTAATGATAGAATAAAGAGAGCGGCAAATCATAAATGAAATTAGAAGTAAAAAATCTTGTAAAAAAATTCAAGTCTACTATTGCTGTTAATAATATTAGCTTTGAGATAAAAAAAAATAAAACTTTAGGACTTCTTGGTCCAAATGGCTGTGGGAAAACAACTTCGATAGGAATGATGTTGGGATTAATAACACCTTCAAGCGGACAAATTCTCATTGATCATACCGTCTTAAATTCCAAAAATAGAATTAACTTACTAAAAAATATGAATTTCGCTTCTCCATATGTAGAATTACCAAAAAAACTTACAGTGTTACAAAATCTTGAAGTTTTTGCTAGATTGTACGGAGTTATAAATATCAAAGATAGAATTGAACAATTGATAGAGGATTTAAATTTAAAAAAAATTTTTAATAAAAAAACAGGTGAGCTTTCATCTGGACAAAAAAATAGAGTTTCATTAGCGAAGTCATTAATAAATAACCCTAAACTATTATTTTTAGATGAACCAACAGCTAGTCTAGATCCCGATATTGGTGACTTTGTAAGAGATTATTTAGAAAAATATAAAAAAAAAAATGAACTTACTATTTTATTAGCATCTCACAATATGAAAGAAGTAGAAAGGTTGTGTGATAATATAATCATGATGAAAAGAGGAGAGATAGTTGATCAAGGTACTTGTAATGAACTTATAACAAAACACGGAAGAAAAAATTTAGAAGAGACCTTTTTAAAAATTGCTAGGAGTACAAATGGACCTAGGTAAAATTTTTGCACTTTGCTTAAGGCATATATATTTGATCAAAGGATCTTTTCCTAGAATTCTTGACTTAATTTATTGGCCAGTAATTCAAATATTTCTATGGGGTTTTATTTCAAAATTTTTTACAATGAGCTCGACCTATTATGAAAACACTGTTGGAATTATATTAAGTGCTGCGATACTCTATGACTTTCTATTTAGATCAAGCATAAGTTATAATATGATGTTTTTGGAAGAAATCTGGAGTAGAAATTTTACAAACTTATTTATAGCGCCAATTAAATTAGGCGAAATTATTGCGGCCTTGACGTTCACTGCTATTTTTAGAACTTTAATAGGTTTAATTCCTGCTGCCCTCATAGCAATACCACTTTTTGGTGTCTCAATTTTTAAAATTGGCCCTTCTCTTTTTTTTTTATTGGCTGCTTTATATATATTTGGCGTTACGCTTGGACTTCTTGTAACATCAGGTTTAATTCGATATGGCCCTTCATTTGAAAATATAGCTTGGGCAAGTTTATTTTTTTTAGCTCCTCTGGGATGCATATATTACCCCATAGAAATCTTACCTGATTCGCTTCAAATTATCGCAAAACTACTACCATTAGTTCATATTTTTGAAGAAATGAGAAATATTTTAATTTATGATATGGTAAATTATTCACAGATCTTTAAAGCCATATTTATATCAATTTTATATTTTATTTTTGGTATTATTGTATTTTACTGGTCTTATAGTGGTGCAAAAAATCGCGGGACATTAATTAATCTAGGTGAATAAATTATGCATAAAAAAATTGACGAAATAAAAAAAAGTGAAAGTAAACCAAAAATTTTAAAAAATATTTTCAATAAAAATGAAATTAATAAATTTTTAAATCTATATAATGAACTTCCAATAACTATTCATAATAAAAAACAAAATGTTATTAAAAAAAGATGGTTAATTGAACATGGCAAAGAATTAGAAGAAATATTTTATAATAGATTGAAAAATGAAATCGGTGATTTCAAGTATGATAATCTTAAGGATGATAATAAAAATGACATATTAGGTTTGTTTCAAGAGAGCTATAATCCTATAGGACTTCATATTGATGGTGGCTTTAATTTTGATGACTTAATATATAAGCAAAGCTTAATTCCTCTCACGCCATCAGGAAGCACTGTAATATTTAAAAATAGATTTTATGGTCAATCCACAAATTTTACTATTGACCAAGATGAACTAGAGGTAAAAAAATTAAAATATGGTCAGAATAAAAGATCTAATGCACATATAAGAATGTTTGGAAAAAAACCTTTTGATGAACAGCTGTATAAAAAATATTTAAATCATGAAAAAATTGAAAATTTAATTGGTCTAGAAGTTGAACTTATTTATGAGTGGGAAGTGGGTTCAATGTTAATTTTTGATAGAAGTAATCTTCATTGCTCATCTTCAGTCATTGATGGTAAAAAAATTGGTTTAACAACTTTTACTAAAAAATAATTATCAAATGGCAATTTACGATTGTTTTCAATATTTCAATGAAGATCACATAGTTGATCTAAGAATGAATATTTTAAATGAATATGTAGATTATTTTGTAATATCAGAATCAACTAAAACTCATCAAGGTAAAAATAAAAAACTTAATTTTAATAATAAAAATTTTAGAAAATTTGAAAATAAAATTATATATATTGTTGCAGACTACGATAAAGAAGAAGAAAAATTTAAACATACTGGAGGTGAGTCTCTAATAGAACAACACCAAAGAAATAATCTTGCGAATGGCTTGATAAGAGCAAATGATAATGATTTGGTAATTTTGTCAGACTCGGACGAAATACCAGATTTAAAAAAATTAAATAAGATTAAATCTTCTACAAAATATGCCGCTTTCTCTCAGATGATGTTTATGTATAAAATTAATCTCCAAAATCTAGAAGAAAGTAATTGGATAGGTTCAAAAATATGTTTAAAAAAAAATTTTCCTAAACCTCAAACACTTAGAGACTTAAAATTTAAAAATTATCAATTTTGGAGAATAGATAAATACAACCAACAAATTATCAATGGTGGATGGCATTTTTCCTTTCTTCAAACCCCTCAGGATATATCTAATAAAATAAAGTCTTATTCTCATGGTGAATTTAATACTGCCGAAAATACTAGTGAAGAAAAAATTAAACAAAAAATTTTAGATGGAAAAGATATTTATGATAGAGGGTTTAAATTAAGAAAAATTAATATTGATGGTTCTTTTCCAGATTATGTAGTAGACAATCAAAAAAGTCTCAAAGATTGGATAGTTTCATGAATATCTTATTAACAGGCGGCGCGGGCTATATAGGAAGCCATATCTGCAACATATTAATTGACCTAGGGTATAAGATATCAACTATAGATAATTTAAGTACTGGAGATATAGATTTAATTCCAAAAAAAGTTGAGCATGTCAATTGTGATATTTCTGACAAAAAAATCGTTTCTTCTTTAATTAAAAAAAATAATTTTGATGTTGTGATGCATTTAGCTGCTTTTACTAGAGTAAGTGAATCAGTAAAATATCCTGAGAAATATCAATTAAATAACTTTGAAAAAGCTAAGATTTTCATAGATTTGTGTTTAGAAAATAATTTAAAAAAAATTATTTTTTCTTCTACAGGTTCAGTTTATGGAAATTTGAATAAAGAAGTAAATATTAAAGAGGATGAGCCAACAAATCCTATAAATCCATATTCAGATTCGAAACTTAAATTTGAGAAATATTTGTTAAAACAAACTATCAAAAAAAAAGCTTCTTGTATAATTTTACGCTACTTTAATGTAGCAGGTGCTGATTTAAAAAAAAGAACAGGTTTAAGATCTAATCCAGACAACTTAGTAAAAGCAATTTGTGAGGTAGCTGTTAAAAAAAGAAATAAATTAATAATTAATGGAAATGATTACAAAACTAGAGATGGTACTCCCATAAGAGATTTTATTCATGTTTTAGATTTGGTTAATATACATATTTTAGCAGCAAAATCTCTTATGAATTCAGGTGAAAATGAAATCTATAATTGTGGGTATGGTGCAGGTTTTTCTATAATGGATGTTGTAAAAGAAATGAATTCAATAATTGGCTTTGAATTGCCGATAGAGTTTGGTGCAAGAAGGAAAGGTGACGCTGTTTATTCTGTGGCTGATAATCAAAAATTCCTAAAAAAATTTAGTTGGAAGCCAAAGTATAATAATTTAAAAGTTATCCTAGAAAGTGCTTTAGAATGGGAAAAAAGTCTTAAATAATAATGAACAATATAATTATAACCCCGGCCATTGGTATGCCCGCTAATGATATAACTTTATTTCTTGCGTCATTAAGAAGATTTTATAATGGCGAAGTGCTATTTTTTGTAGGTAAAAATGATCATCAATTAAAAAAAAATATTAAACATTACGATTCTTCATATATAGAGGTAAATTCACATAAACATGAGATAATAATTAAACGATATAGAATACTGATAGATTTTTTAAAAAGTAGAAAAAATATTAATAATATTTTTTTTTGCGATAGTAGGGATATTTACTTTCAGTCTGATCCTTTTAAATACTCATATGAAAGTTCGTTGAATTTCTTTTCAGAAGAAGCAAATATTGAAAATTGCTCTATTAATTCACAGTGGATGAACAAAACTTTGGGCCAAAAAACTTTCGAAGAACTCAGAAAAAAACATGTTGTATGTTGCGGAACGGTAATGGGAACAGTTGACGCGTTTTATAACTACTCTAATCAAATGGATATGATGTCTAAAAAATACCCCTATAAAAAAAGATTAAAATATTTATTAACATTTAGAAGAGATAAAGAAGGAAGAGGATGCGATCAATCTTACGCGGCATATTTAATTTACAAAAATATTTTAAAAAATTTTAAAATTTACAGTAATTCTTCAGGACCTGTAGCAACTGTTTACCATTTAAATAACTATAAATTTAATAATGAAAATGAACTTATAAATAGTAAAGGTGAACCATATATTGTTGTTCATCAGTACGATAAGAGATGGGATGAATTTAAGGATAGTGTCAATAAATTGAAAAAAGAACTTGATGTTAATTAGTTTTAATAAAATTTTATGCGCCCGGAAGGAGTTGAACCCTCAACCTTCTGATCCGAAGTCAGACGCTCTATCCAGTTGAGCTACGAACGCATATAATATGTTTTAAATAATTAGATGAATAAAACAACAACTTTTTTTGCAAAAAATTCAGATGAAAACGTTAGGTTAGACAAATTTCTTACTAGCAAATTAAAAGATCTTACAAGATCACAAATTAAAAAGATTATTGTCTCAAAGGCAGTAAAAATTGACAATAATATTGCCGTTATGGCATCTGAAAAAATTAAAAATGGAAATCGTATAGATGTTTTAATCCAGAAAAAAAAAGATAGTTACATTAGGCCAAAAAAAATTGATCTAGATATTATTCATGAGGATAAAGATATAATAGTTATTAATAAACCAAGTGGTCTTACGGTTCATCCTGGCGCAGGGAATTTTGAAAATACTCTAGTAAATGCTCTAGTTTATAAATATAAAAATAATTTATCTGATATGAATGACGAGTTAAGGCCTGGAATAGTTCACAGGATTGATAAAGATACTAGCGGTTTACTAGTGATTGCAAAGAATAATTTATCTCATTCTAGTCTTGGGAAACAGTTCAGCGACCACAGCATAAAAAGAAAGTACCAGTGTTTGGCCTGGGGCGTAATTCGTCCATTAAGTGGTCGAATTGAAACTTTAATATCTAGGAATAAAAGTAATAGGCAATTAATGACAGTGAGTGATATTAATGGAAAAAAAGCTATTACAAATTACAAAACAATTAAAGTTTTCAATATAATAGATGTTCCAAAAATTAGTCTACTTGAATGTGAATTGGAAACTGGAAGAACACACCAAATAAGAGTTCATTTAAAATATAAAGGTGCTTCTTTACTGGGAGATAAGCAATATGGTAAAAAAAACCTTAAATTTAAAAAAATTAATAAAGAATTTTTCAATAGACTTTCAAAACTAAATGGGCAAGCTCTACACGCACAAACATTAGAGTTTATTCACCCATCTAAAAGAAAAAGAGTAGGTTTTAAATCTAAATTACCTTTAGACTTTAAAAAAATGCTAGATTTACTTAATAATCTAAGTGGTTGAAAATCAGCAATTAATATATAATTTAAAAATATGAATTCTAAAAACCAGATGAGAAATCTTCCCACTCCTTCGGTTGGAGGTCTATCAGTATATCTTGCACAAATCAAAAAATTTCCAATGTTGGATGCAGAGGAAGAATATATGCTTGCAAAAAATTGGCGAGAGAACGGAAATTTACAATCTGCTCATAAACTTGTAACTAGCCATTTAAGATTAGTTGCTAAAATAGCCATGGGTTATAGAGGTTATGGATTACCTGTTAATGAATTAATATCTGAGGGTAATTTAGGTTTAATGCAAGCTGTAAAAAAATTTGATCCAGAAAAAGGTTTTAGACTTGCCACTTATGCCATGTGGTGGATTAAAGCTGCAATTCAAGAATATGTTTTAAGGTCGTGGAGTTTAGTAAAAATGGGAACAACTACAGCTCAAAAAAAATTATTTTTTAATTTAAAAAAACTTAAAAACCAAATTGCACCCGGTCAAGAGGGTGATTTAAAAGATGAACAAGTTGATGAAATTTCAAAAAGACTAGCTGTAGAATCTCATGAAGTTATCAATATGAACAGAAGAATGATGGGTCACGAAAAATCACTTAATGATCCAATTAAAAATGGAGAGACAGATGAATGGCAAGACTGGCTGGTTGATGACAGTTTAGATCAAGAATTAGTAATTTCTCAAAAACAAGAGTATGACGATAAAAAGGAACTATTAGATAGCGCAATGAAAATTTTAAACGATAGAGAAAAAGAGATAATTATCGCTAGAAGACTTTCAGAAAATCCTAAAACTCTAGAAGAGCTAAGCAAAAAATATACAATTAGTAGAGAGAGAGTTCGACAAATAGAAACAAAAGCTTTTGAAAAATTACAGAAATCAATGATCAATGCGAGTAAATCTAAAAATTTACTTCCAGCAAATTAATTATTAAAAGGGTCTTCAATTAAAATTGTGTCATCCCGTTCAGGACTGGTGGAGATACTAGATATTCTAGCACCAATAAAATCTTCCAAAGCATAAATATATTTTTTAGCATTCTCTGGTAAATCTTTAATGTTTCTTATTCCTTGAGTTTTAGTTTTCCAGCCAGGAAAAGTTTTATAAATAGGTTTTACATTAAATTGATCTTTAGAGGTTGCGGGTAAATAATCTATCTTTTTTCCATTTAACTCATATTCAACGCACATTTTAATTTCATCTAATTCATCCAAAACATCTAATTTAGTTAGAGCAATTCCATTAATTCCTGAAATTTTAATAGTTTGCCGTACAAGAACTCCATCAAACCATCCACATCTTCTTTTTCTAGACGTTACTGTTCCAAATTCTTTTCCTCTTCGACCTAAATTCTCTCCAATATTATCATTTAATTCTGTAGGAAAAGGTCCACTACCTACTCTAGTCGTATAAGCTTTAGTTATTCCCAAAATATAATTAATCATGTTAGGACCTATACCAGAGCCAGTTGCTGCCATCGCTGGGACTGTGTTAGAAGATGTTACATAAGGGTAAGTACCATGATCAACATCTAAAAGTATCCCTTGCGCTCCTTCAAATAATATTTTTTTTCTATCGTTTTTAAATTCATCTAATTTCAGCCATACAGGTTGTGCAAATTTTAAAATTTCTGGAGCAATTTTTAACAGCTTTTTTTTAAGATCATCTTTTTCATATATTTTCTTATTTAAACCTTTTCTAATTGCATTATGATGTAGCAAAACATTCTCTAGCCTATCATCCAAATTGCTCTCTGATCTTAAATCCATAACTCTAATAGATCGTCGTCCAACTTTATCTTCATAGCAGGGTCCTATGCCTCTTCTTGTTGTTCCAATTTTATCTTTTCCAGCTGCATCCTCTCTTATTTCATCCATTTCTTGGTGAAATGGAAGTATGAGTGAGGCTGACTCAGAAATCATAAAATTTTTTGGGGTAACATCAATATCTTGTTTTTTAATTTCCTCAATTTCGCTAAGGAGCGCCCATGGATCAATCACAACTCCATTTCCAAGAATAGAAATTTTTCCCTTTCTAACAATTCCAGATGGTAGCAATCTAAGCTTAAATACTTTCTTGTCTATTACTAGAGTATGTCCTGCATTATGCCCGCCTTGAAAACGAACTACTATATCGGCTTCACTTGATAACCAATCAACTATCTTTCCTTTTCCTTCGTCTCCCCACTGCGAACCTACTACAACAACATTTTTCATTATTTAAATTTTTTATTTAAAATTATTGAATTTAAATGGTTTATGGGCCCGTTTCCTTTTCCTAGATTTAAATTCGATTTAATTGCCTCATTAACATATTTAATTGATTGCTCACAGGACTTAATCAAATCTTTTCCACAAGATAAATTAGCCGCTATAGCTGATGATAAAGTGCAGCCAGTTCCATGAGTGTTTTTAGATCTATATTTTTTACTTTTGAAAACTTTGATTGTTTTTTCATTTAATAAAATGTCATTCATTATATCGGAGTTTAGATGACCTCCTTTGATAAGAACATTTTTTGCACCCAGTTTAATTAATATTTTTCCAGCTACAATCATATCATTAATAGAATTAATTTTTATATTTGTTAATAATTCTGCTTCTGGAATATTAGGAGTTATTAATAAAATTTTTTTTATCAACTTTTTTTTAATATCGGCTATAGCTATATCATTAATCAGTTTTGCTCCGCCTTTGGCTACCATCACGGGGTCAAGTACTATTTTTTTTATATCAATTTTTTTTAAAGATCGCATTACTGCTGCAATTACTTCTTTTGAATGCAACATGCCTATCTTGATTGAATTAGGCTTAATATCTCTAGCGGTAAATTCTATTTGGTTAGATATGTCTTTAGGTTTGATAGGAATGATTAATTTAACACCAGTGGTGTTTTGAGCAGTAACTGCTGTTATTGCGGTCATTGCATAACAACCTAATGAAGTTACAGTTTTAATGTCTGCCTGAATGCCAGCTCCTCCAGAAGAATCTGATCCAGCAATAATTAAAACTTTTGATTTTGGAAACATGTTAACGTATTGTTTTTTTAATAATATTTATGCATTTATCAATTAAGGAATAGTTAAAAGACTCACACATAATTCTGATTTTAGGTTCTGTGCCAGATGCTCTTACTAGCAACCGGCCTTTTTTTTTCATCAAAGTTTTAGCTAACTTAATTGCCTTTTTACACTTATGTGTATTAACTATTTTTTTGTCTTTAACTTTAATATTTACTAACTTTTGAGGCACAGAATTATACACACAAAAAATTTCGCTTGCTGACTTACCTTTTCTTAAAGAAAATAAAACTTCTAAAGCAACTAAAAGTCCATCTCCGGTTGTTGCAAATTTTCCGAGTATAATATGACCGGATTGTTCTCCTCCCAAATTAAAGTTATTTTTCTTCATCAATTCTTTTACGTATCTATCACCAACATTTGACCTCAAAAATTTAATTTTTTTACTTAGAAAAAAGTTTTCTAAACCATAATTTGACATCAATGTTCCAACCACTCCTCCTTTAAGAATTTTTTTTTCCTTCCATCTTTTTGCAATCATTGCAATTATTTGATCTCCATCTATTATTTTTGATTTTTCATCGCACATGATTACTCTGTCAGCATCTCCGTCTAATGCTATTCCAAGGTCTGCTTTATACTTTTTAACGTTTTTTTTAATGACTTCTGGATGTGTTGATCCACATTTATAATTAATATTCAATCCATTAGGGTTTGTTCCTATTGAAAAAACTTTAGCTCCAAGACTAGAAAGTATTTTTGGAGCAGATTTATAACCAGCTCCATTAGCGCAATCAATAACGATTTTCATACCTTTTAAGCTAAAATCTTTTGGAAAATTATTTCTTATAATATTTAAATACTTTTCATTTGCATCTTCTAATCTTTTTACTCTACCTAATATTTTGGGGTCAGATAAATGATTTATTGTTTTTGTATCAATTAAGCTTTCAATTCTTTTTTCAATTTTATCAGATAGCTTTAAACCATCAGGTCCAAATAATTTTAACCCATTATCATAGTAAGGGTTATGAGATGCAGTAATCATAATGCCCATGTTGGCTTTCATTTTTTTTGTAAGCATAGCTAAACCGTTTGTAGGCAGAGGTCCAAGAGTAAAAATATGCATTCCAGCAGAAGTAAGGCCTGAAACTAAGGCAGGTTCCAAGGTGTAGCCTGATAACCTGGTATCTTTAGCAATTATAGCTACCTGTTTTTTCTTTTTTAAATTTTTAAAATATGTTCCAGCAGCTAAACCAAATTTAAAAAATTTTTCACCATTAATATTTCCTATATTAACCGTTCCTCTAATACCATCTGTACCAAAATATTTTTTTTTCATCTGTTTAATATAGTTTCAAATACTAAAATTCCTTGTTTTATTTCCTCAACATTATGTACCCTAAAAAATTTAATTCCTTGAGAAAGAGAAAATAAAACTGATGATAACGTTCCTCCAAGTCTTTCTTTTGTATCAAAATTTTTTGAAATTTGATTAATAAATTTTTTCCTTGATGTTCCAATTAGTATAGGAAATCCTAGAGAATGAAATATAGAAATTTTGTTCAATATCATCAAATTATGTTTCAAATTTTTTCCAAAACCAATTCCTGGGTCTAGAATTATTTTATTTGAATACTTATCTTTTTTAAGCTTTGCTATTTCTCTTTCAAAAAATTCATAAATATCTAACAAGACATGATGATATTTTGGGTTAATTTGCATCGTTTGTGGGGTTCCTTGCATATGATGAATAACTTTCCACAATTTTTTATTTTTAATTATGCTGAAAGATTTCTTATCAAATTTAAAGCAAGAAACATCATTTATAATATCGGCAGCATATTTAATTGAATTTCTCATAACTAAAGATTTTCTTGTATCTATAGATAGTGTCGCTTTGGGAAATTTTTTTTTAAATTTTTTCACTACTGTTTTAATTCTTTCCCATTCTACTTTAGGAGAAATAATTTTTGATTGAGGGCGGGTAGACTCTCCGCCTATATCTATAATATTAGCTCCAGATCTTAACATCTCAGATATTCTTTTTAATGCTTTTTTTTCAACATTAAATTTTCCACCATCAGAAAAACTATCTGGTGTCATATTTAAGACACCCATTAAAATATGTTTTTTTTTATTAAAAAATTTTCTTCTTGATATAATTTTCTTAATATCTCGAGTAACTTTAATTTTGATTAATTTGGGTAAAAAAATAATCTTTTTTATATCAATGATTCTAGAAGTTATTTTCTTATTATTTTTTGTAAAAATCTCTATTTTATCAAAAGAAATTTCTTTATTACCACATAGAGGAAATGTTTTTTTTGTTTTAACTAATTTTTTTGATAAATTACCATAATAAAAATTACACGCACGAGTGTAATATTTAATCATTGTAATTAAATTGCGGGTTTTGGTTTTAATCCTAACGACCCAAGAGCGGATGAACTTTTATTATCGTCTTTATCATCTTCTCTAAATGATCTAGTTGGTTTGATATCTCTTAATATTAAATCTCTAATTTCATCTCCCGATAGAGTTTCATAAATTAAAAGAGCTTTTGCTAGTTTATGAAGATCTTCAATTTTTTCATTCAAAACTTGTTTGGCCCTTTCGTATCCTTTATCTACAATTTTTTTAACTTCAGAATCAATCTTTTTAGCAGTCTCCTCTGACATATTCTGACTTTTTGTTACAGATCGACCAAGGAATACTTCTTCTTCATTTTCTCCGTAAGATATGGCGCCTAACTCTGTAGTCATTCCATACTTTGTTACCATATTTTTTGCTAATTTAGTTACCATTTCAATATCAGATGAAGCTCCTGATGTAACTTTATCGTGGCCAAAAATTATCTCTTCAGCGATTCTTCCACCCATCGCGACCGCAATGTCTGAATGCATTTTTTCTCTTGTTACAGATAGTTGGTCTCTCTCTGGTAGTCTCATAACCATTCCTAAGGCTCTTCCTCTTGGAATGATTGTTGCTTTATGAATTGGATCTGATGCTTTTTCATTTAGTGCAACTATTGCATGCCCACCTTCGTGATAAGCCGTTAATTTTTTTTCATCTTCTGACATCACCATTGATCTTCTTTCAGCGCCCATCATAACCTTATCTTTAGCTTCTTCTATATCTGACATAGTTACTACTCTTTTATTTTTTCTTGCCGCGAGTAAAGCAGACTCGTTTATTAGATTTGCTAAATCAGCTCCTGAAAAACCAGGCGTTCCTCTTGCAATAGTTCTTAATTTTACATCAGGACCTGTAGTAATTTTTTTAACGTGCACTTTTAATATAGCCTCTCTTCCAATAATGTCTGGGTTTCCAACAACTACTTGTCTGTCAAATCTACCTGGTCTCAATAATGCGGGATCTAGTACGTCCGGTCTATTAGTTGCTGCAATCAATATAATTCCTTCATTAGTGTCAAACCCATCCATCTCTACTAATAGTTGGTTAAGTGTTTGTTCTCTTTCATCATTTCCGCCACCTAAACCAGCTCCTCTACTTCTACCCACTGCATCTATCTCGTCTATAAAAATTATGCATGGTGAATGTTTTTTACCTTGTTCAAACATATCTCTAACTCTGGATGCACCAACACCTACAAACATTTCCACGAAATCAGAACCTGAAATTGAAAAGAAAGGAACATTTGCTTCGCCTGCAATTGCCTTTGCTAATAAAGTTTTACCTGTTCCTGGAGGCCCAATTAAAAGTGCTCCTTTAGGAATCTTACCGCCCAAACGACTAAATTTTTTAGGATCTTTTAAAAATTCTACTATTTCTTCAACTTCTTCTTTGGCTTCCTCAACTCCTGCCACATCATTAAAAGTAACTTTACCTTGTGCTTCATTAAGTAGTTTTGCTTTAGATCTTCCAAAACCCATTGCACCACCTTTTCCGCCTTGCATCTGGCGCATAAAAAATATCCATACACCAATAAGTAAAAGCATTGGAAACCATGAAAGTAAAATTCCTAAAAGCGAAGGCATTTTATCTTCCTTAGGTGTTGCTACTATACTTACACCACTAGATGAAAGTTTGTCTACTAGCTCAGGATAGTTTGGAGAATAAGTTTTAAATGTTTTTCCATCAGCTAAAACACCAGAAATATTATTTCCTTGTATTTTTACTTCCACTACTCTTCCTGCATCAACCTCGCTCAAAAAATTTGAAAATGGCAGTGAATTTGCTTCTGAATTAATTTTGCTAGGGTCTTGAAACATATTAAATAGGCCGACTGAAAGTAAGACTATTATGACCCACATTATTAAATTTTTTATATTCATAATCTTTAAATAATTATTAATTAAATTATATCAAGTATATTTTAATAATGGATAAGTTGTAAATAAGACAAAAAAACATCCAAAATCCTCGAAATATTATGTTTTTTCAATTTTTAAACATAAATTGTCTTTTTTTACATTAAAAACACATCCCCCAAGTGTAGTTTTTTTAAAATTTCTTTTCTCTAGGTTGTTGATTAAATTATCTACTTTTTTAGCCCTCAGATTGTAATAATTTTTTTTTAATTTTTTTATAGACTCATTAATCACAGCAATTTTTACTTCTTTGTTTAACTCTCTAAATTTTTTAAAATTTACTGAAATTTCTTTATTATTTTTTTTTATCATATCTTCAAAAATTTTTTTAAAATATTCATCTAATGTGACTCTGCTTAGAGCCAAGTTGTTTATAGAGTTAATAATTTGTGCGTATTTAATGCCACTTTTTTCTAAAGGTTTTTTTAGATTTCTTATTTTAGTTCTTAAATATTTAAAATTTTTATTAGATGAGTCTTTAAAGTATTTTCCAAATACTATTTTTGAAATTCTAACTAAAAACTTTTTTTTTGTATCCAATAAGGGTCTAAATAAATCTATATTATTATCTATTTTACTAAGAGAATTCATAGATGATAAACCCCTCAATCCACTTCCCCTTGATAGCCTAATAAAAAAAGTCTCAACTTGATCCTCTAAATTATGAGCAGTAAGAAGAGTTTTTATTTTATTTTTTTTGCAGTAGTTTGAAAGAATTTCATACCTTATATTTCTGGCTTGACCTTGAATATTTTTTGTAATCTTTTTTTTATTAAAAATAATATTTAAATTTATTTTATTTTTTTTTAACAGATTTTTGACTTGTTTTGCTTCATTTGCAGAATTTTTTCTAATATTATGATCCACTAATACATAGTAAAACTTAGTTTTTTTTGTATGCAAGTAAGCGCTGGTTAGCGCTACTAAAGCCAAACTATCTGGACCACCTGAAACTCCTACAGTATATGATTTTTTATTTAAACTATCTAATTTATTTTTAAAACTTTGAAAGATATTTGATAAATCTTTATAATTTTTAAAACCGTTTTTAAGATTTACACTTGAATTTTTTTTGCTCATATTGAGCTTTTTGTAACACAGACTTGCTAGCTTTTGGATATTCTTTTTTGAGACCTGATATCATTTTACACCCTTGATCTTTCTCCCCAAGTTCGACCATTGTGATACCTAATTTTAAAAGATTGTCTGGCGCTTTTTTACTTTTTGGATAATTTTGATATCCATCGAGATAAGCTGTTGCTGCATCAGAATATAATTGTCTAATTCTAAATGTTTCGCCATACCAATATTGGGCGCTTCCTGCTAAATCATGATCTTTATTTTTATCTATAAATTCTCTTAATGCAAATTCAGCTGTTTCATAATCACCAATTTTCATAAAGCTGACGGCAAATTCATATTGTTCATCTGCTGATTTATCAGGTAACAATGAATCTTTTTTTTCAGGTTCTTCTGTAATAACAGTTTTTGCACCTTCAATTGAATTTATTGATTGCTCTTTAGGCAAGCTTGATGTTTGGTAAGCAGGAGCGGCTCCAAAATCTTGTGGTTTAGCTGAACCAGGTAAGGCAGTTTTTTTTTCTTTTACTGTTGTGCTAGTTTCATTTTCTAAATCTGAAAATCTTAATTGAGCATCGGATTGAATCTTTGTTACTCTTGTTGATAACTTATCAAGTTTAAAATTTACTTCTTCAAATTTATTTGTGAGTTCTCTAAATTGATCTTCAATTCCGTTTAATTTTAAAAGGTGTTTAGTCATAACATCTTCATTTAAACCATCTGACTTAATAGAATTTAAGGTAGCTGATGTTGAAATATTAGATTTTTGATAAACAGCTTTTTCTAGTGTTTTGATATCTTTTGTAATGACCTGAATTTGATCTGAAATTGCTTGTAAATAAATCTGTTCTTCTTCTGCCGCTATAATCGAATTAAAAAAAATTGCAGATAATAATATTAAAGTAAATTTTATAAATTTAATTATATTAAACATAATTTTATTAATATTGTTATAAAATGGCAAAAAAAAGACCCCTTAATATTTAATATTAAGGGGTCTATTAAATAAGTTAATTTATTTAATTTACTTTAACTGTTACAGATCTTCTGTTCTGAGACCAAGCTAGAGATGTTGAAGCCGGGTTTATAGGTTTTTCTTTACCATAACTAATTACAGAAATTCTTTTACCAGAAATACCGTAAGTCATTAAGTAATCTCGAGCAGCGTTTGCTCTTCTTTCTCCTAATGCTAAATTGTACTCTCTAGTACCTCTTTCATCAGCGTGACCCTCAATAGTTACATTAAGTTTTTTATTCTTTCTTAAGAATGTAGCTTGTTTTCTTAACGTAGCTCTTGATGCTGTTGTTAGTGAAGATTTATTAGTAGCAAAAAATACTCTGTCTGGAACTCCAGAAGCTAAGTATTTAACTGTTTCTTTTCCCGTGTAAACGTCACCGTCTACTGATCCTGATTTTTTTCCTGTAGAACACGCGCTTAAAATTAATGTAGCGAAGATTACAAGTAATATATTTTTTAAATTCTTATTAAGTATCATTTTTTCCCCTGGGTTTGTTAATTGGTTTATTTCAAATTATTGGTTACTATTCAAGTATATTTTACATAAAATACAACCTTATTTAGACAATAAAGAGGACCAAGATGGGTCTGAAGCATCGGTTCCTGTTTTAAGCTGTCTTTCATTATATCCTGTAATATCAATTGACCATAATTTTGCTGAAAAACCTTCTCCTTTGGCTCCCGCTTTTGTTTCTCTATAAAAGACTAGAACTCTTCCATTAGGTGACCATGATGGAGCTTCTTGGTAATAATTTTCTGTTAATAATCTTTCACCAGTTCCATCGACTCTCATTACCCCAATATAAAATCTACCTTTTCGCATTTTTGTAAAAGCAATTAGATCTCCTCTTGGTGACCAAACCGGTGTACCATAAATGCCATTACCAAACGTTATTCTTTTAACACCGGTTCCATCACTTCTCATTACGTATATTTGTTGTAATCCACTTCTATCAGAATTAAACGCAATAAATTTTCCATCAGGTGAAAATGAAGGAGAGGTATCTATTGAAGAGTGGTCTGTAATTCTTTCAACAATTCTTGATTCTATATCCATGGTATAAATGTCAGAGTTTCCGTCTTTAGCGAAACTCATTACAATTTTTTTACCATCAGGTGAAAATCTAGGTGCGAATGTCATTCCTGGAAAGTTTCCAACAACTTCCTGCGTGCCTGTCTCAATATCAAGTAAGTAAACTCGAGGCATGTTTCTAAAATAAGACATATAAGTAACCATTTGATTTGTTGGATTGAATCTTGGAGTTAAAACTAACTCATTACCTAAAGTAAGGTATTTAGTATTAGCTCCATCCTGATCCATAATTGCTAATTTTTTCACTCTTTGATTTTTAGGTCCGTTCTCTGCCACATAAATAATTCTTGTATCAAAATATCCTTCTTCACCAGTTAATCTTTCATAGATCTTATCTGAGATTATATGGGCCACTCTTCTCCAATTTGATGGTGTGGTTGTAAAAGCTAAAGCTGTCATTTCTTTAGCAGCAGCTAAATCCCAAAGTCTAAATTCAACTTTTAATTTTCCATCTTTAATTAAAATTTTTCCTGTTACTAAAGCTTGAGATTTTATTAACCGCCAATCTTCAAATCTTGGTTTTAAATGAGCAATATCAGGTTTTTGAACAAATGCTTCTTTTTTTAAAGGATTAAATAAACCTGTTGATCTAAAATTATTTTCTATTATCTCTGAAATATTGCTACCCAAATTTTTTATCTTTATATCTTCATAATCCTCCGATTTAATATCTACATGTAAAGGGGAGACAGCGATTGGCAGAGGATCAAGATTTCCTCTTGTTATATCAACTTCTATTAATGCATATGATTTATTTATCAAAAAAGCATTTAAAAAAAATATTAAAAATAATTTCTTCATATTAGCCTCTTAACATTTCTGTTGGATTAAAGTTTAACTGTATCTCTTTCCATTTGTCGTACCCAGTAGGAGGAACTCTTAACGGTTGACACAGCCTAACTGCTCTTAACGCACTTTCGGCTAAAACCTTGTAAAATTTTTGACCCGGTCTGTTCATTCTTTGATGATCTAAAATTTCAGACTTCATTATAGTTCCATCTTTTTTTAATTTAAGTTTAATTCTTACAAGCAAATTTTCATCATATGGTAAACCTAATGGCACGCTCCAACAACCAAATATTTGAGCTCTTAAGGCATCTTCTTCTGAAAGTGTTAAACCGGTTGCAAATGAATTTTTCTGGCTACTCTGAGTAATCTTATCTGTTTTTTTTTGCTTTACAGCCTCTTCCTCTTTAGCTTTATCAATTAATGCTGCTATTTGATTTGTATCAATAATTTCTTTTTTTTCAAATTCTGAAGATTGTCTAATTTCTGGCTTCACTTCTTCGGGATTTTGTTTTTTTTTAACTATTTTTTTTTCTTCTTTTTTTTCATTTGGCAAAGGAATTCTATCTGGTTTTTCCTTGGCTTTAGCTGCCGGAGGAGCCTGCTCTGATACTAGTCTTTCTTCCTCTTTTTTTTTTGTTTCTTCAATAATTTTTCTAGCTTTTGGAGCATAGGGAATATAAGTTTTATCTGAAATTTGAATTAATTCTACAGATACTATTGGGGGTAAATCTATAGGCTCTCTAAGCATAAATGGTAAACTTAAAATAGTTAACAAGATCATTACTGAATGAAATGTCAAAGAGTAAATTAAGCTTTTTATCATAATCCATCCTAATTTTTATATGGCTCGGAAATAAGAGCTACTTTTGAAAAGCCAGATCCAGATAGTGTTCCCATTACTTCTAACACCCTTCCGTAATTAATATTTTTATCTCCTCTAACATAAATTCTTGTATCAGTTCTATTTTTTGCAATGGCTAAAAGTTTTGGTATCATTTTTTGATAGGTAACTTGATGTTCTTGAATATATATTTCACCTTTAGAATTTATACTTATTGTTAATGGTTCTTGGTCATCTGGTAAAGAATCAGCGGCTGACTCGGGTAAATCTACTTGGACTCCTACTGTTAACAATGGAGCTGTTACCATAAAGATGATTAAGAGAACTAACATAACATCCACAAATGGTGTTACGTTTATTTCGCTCATTGGTTCGTTTCGTGAGCGATTGAGTTTAAAAGCCATAATTTAAATTATAGATAAAAATCTTTTAGAAAAATTTTCTATTCTTGAAAAATATTTTT
>Ga0209425_10002471_pt1 | contig 20563 bp, 18 predicted proteins | sample COG_05_FD_184749 | JGI IMG/M metagenome (GOLD analysis project Ga0209425, IMG submission 184749) | Pelagic Microbial community sample from North Sea - COGITO 998_met_05 (SPAdes) (version 2) | ecosystem: Environmental > Aquatic > Marine > Neritic zone/Coastal water | place: Helgoland, sampling...
ACAAAGATCAAATAATTAAATCTCTTAAATGGATTGGCATCAATTATGATGGTGAAGAATATATTCAATCAAAAAAGATTGATGACCATATTAAAGTTGCTAATGAATTAATAAAAAATGGTCATGCATATAAATGTTATTGTTCAAATGAAGAAATAGAAGATCAAAAAAAAAGAGCAAAACAGAAAAAAATTCCCTATATTTATAATAGAAAATGGAGAGATAAAAAAGAGTCTGATGCTCCAAAAGATATTAAACCAGTCATAAGATTTAAAAGTAAAATAGATGGAACATCTATATTAAAAGATTTAGTTCAAGGTATTGTAGAAATCGAAAATAATACGATTGAAGATTTTATTATCTTAAGAAATGATGGAACCCCAACATATAATTTATCAGCATCAGTCGATGATCATCTAATGAATATGACACACATAATAAGAGGTGATGACCATAAAATAAATACATTCAAACAAATTCAAATTTATCAAGCTATGAAATGGGAGTTGCCTTCATTCGCGCACATACCCTTAATACATACAATTGAGGGGAAAAAATTATCAAAAAGAGATAAAGCTTCTACATTAGATGATTATTCAAAAATTGGTATAATGCCAGACGCACTTAGAAATTATCTTTTAAGACTAGGATGGTCTTACAAAGATAAGGAAATATTCACTTTAGATGAAAGTATCAAATACTTTAATTTAGAAGGAATAGGAAAATCACCATCAAAACTGGATATGAGCAGAATTTTATCAATGAATGAACATTACATAAAAAATATGGATGAAAGTAATTTATTTAATCAATTTGTTGACTACTGCAAATTATTTAAAGAAGAAATAAAACTAGATAAGAAAGACAAGATCAAAAAGTCTTTATCATTCTTAAAAAATAAAGCTAAGACATTGGAAGACATTTTTAATAATGGCCAATATATAATGCTAGATAATGTTGTTATGAACAAAGAAGATATTAATTTAATTGATAATAAAGCAAAAAAAGTCATCTCCGATTTCATTACTCAATTTAATGAAGTAGGCATACTAAGCAAAGAAACATTGGAACCAATTATAAATGATTTAATCAAATCAAATGACACAAATTTTAAAGGTGTTGGGCAACCTTTAAGAATAGCTTTAACAGGTTCAAAATTTGGCCCTGGCATTTATGATGTTATAGTCTCATTAGGTAAAGAAGAGGTTCTTAAAAGATTAGGAAATAATATATTTATTTAAAATAGCTGAAACTTCAACAGCTGATGAAGATTTAGATTTAATTTCATTTAAAGTTTTTTTTGTTGATTCAATTTGCTTTCTCATAAGCTCAGGATGTTTCAAAAAATACATAACAGTATTAAATATTTCTTTTGAATTACATTCAGATTGCAAAAGTTCTGGAATGATTTCTTTATCATTAATTATATTTATAATATTAGCAAACCTAACTTTTACTAAAGATTTCATTATCAAATAGTTTATAAAATTTATCTTATAAATTATGATTGAAGGAATATTTAAATTACAGATTTCTAAAGAAATTGTACCAGATTTAGCAACTGCAAATTTGGAATTTGATAATATCTTAAGTTTTATCTCTTCTTCAGATATGATTTGAGAATTGGGCAAATTAGCTTTATTAAGAAAATTGATACATGTTTGTTTATTTTCATGTGTTGCATGAAAAAAAAATTCATAATCATTTGACTTTTTATTCATCATTTTCACAAAATTAATTAATATTGGCAAAAGAACATTTATTTCTGAGTTTCTGCTACCTGGAAAAATTGAAATTATTTTTTTTTCTTTTTTTATGAGTGATGAAATATCAATTTTTGATTTATCATCGTTTTCTAACAAGGGATGGCCAACAAAAGTATTAGGAATATTTTCTTTATCAAAATATTTTTTTTCAAAATTAAATAACAACAACATATGATCTACAAATTTTTTAAAATTTTTAACTCTGTTCTCTCTCCAAATCCAAACTTGAGGAGCAACATAATGAATTACTTTAATTTTTGAATTAATTTTTTTGACTTTTTCTGCAACCCTCAATGTGAAATCAGGACTATCTACACTAAACAAAATATCTGGATTAAACTTTATAATTTCCGCGACTGTTTGATTTATTTTATTTCTTATCTTGAATATATTAAGTACGACACTTGTAAAGCCAATATATGTTATTTCTTTAAGATCAAAAATTGATTCAATTCCAATGGAATTAAGATATGAGCCCCCAACAGAAAGATATTCTATATCAGGGTTTACTTGTTTAAGTTTAGATATAGCTGAAGCTGCAAGTTTATCTCCCGAAGTTTCGCCTGTTAAAATAAATATTCTTTTCATTTTATCCTAATAAAAATATTGTTTTTATTTGCAAATTTAATTGATTTTTCTTTATCTAAAAAAATATTTTGTTGTGACTTTAAAACTATTCCATTTATGCCTGCCTTTTTACAATCTTTCAAAGTATCAAGACCAACAGTTGGCAAATCAGCTCTTATATCTTGTTTTTTTTTGGGAAATTTAATTAAGATTCCTTGATTTTTTTTTTCTTTTTTGACTGATCTTAACATTTTACTTGTACCTTTTTCGGTTTCTTTCATTATAATTTTTTTATTTCTCACAACAAGACCTTGAACATGATTGTATGCATTAATTTTGTTCAAATACTTAATACCTATTTTAATGTTTTCTAAATCTGTTGTTGTAGGTTTTAAATTTGTATAATTTCCTCTTGATAAAGTTAATTCTGGATTAAAATAATTTGATTTAATTACTTTAATTTTATTTTCAGCTAAAATTTTAATTAATTCTTTTAAAATTGCCGCATCTCCTAATTTTGCAGCTTTTATAATTCTGGGCATATAATAGATACCTTTTATATCCAGTCTAAGATTTGAAAATTTTGGTTTTTCAATCTTCCCAGCAAATAAAACTTTATTACATTTTTTATGATTTATTAAATCAAGTATTTCACCAAATTTACCGATATTTATAAAGTTAGAATTTTTATCTTTTTTGAAAAGATTATTTTTTGTTAAATCAATAATAAAGTATTTAATTCTTTTTTTTTTTATATTTTTTAGGATTTTTTTTGGAAAATCTGTGACTCCAAGAAATAGACCTATCATTTTATTTTGAAAAAGGTGTACAAATTGGTCTTTTTTTATCTCTATTTATAAAATCAATTATTTCCTGAACAAAAATATTGTCTTTAAAATTTCCATTTAATTTAATTAAATTGTCGTTCAAACTTTCAGTTTTAAATATTTCTTTATAGGCGTCTGATAAACATATTATATCTTTATTTGAAACCTTGCTTCTTCTAAGACCAACTATATTAATACCATTCAAATAATTTCTATTACCAAGTGAAAGTCCGTATGGTATTACGTCTCTAGAAACACCTGTCATCCCTCCAATCATAGCCATTTTTCCAACTCTAGTGAATTGTTGTACGCCACAATTACCACCTATTATAACTCGATCTCCAATTTCTGCATGTCCAGCTATCGCAGCACTATTAGCTATTACAACATTGTCTCCAATGGTACAATCGTGTGCTATATGTACGCCAATCATTAATAAATTGTTTTCACCAATTTTAGTTATGCCCCCTCCTCCAATAGTACCAGTATTGATAGTTGTATATTCTCTAATTGTATTTCCATTACCGATTATCAATTTAGTATTTTCTCCTTTGTACTTAAGATCTTGAGGTTCATTTCCAATAGAGGAGAAGGGAAATATTCTATTATCTTTTCCAATCGAGGTATAACCAGTTATGCTAACATGTGATTGAATTTTTGTGCCTTGACCTATCTCCACATTTGGACCAATAACCGAGTATGGTCCAATCTCAACGTTTGCATCAATTTTTGCCTTACTATTAATTATTGCAGTCTTGTCTATCATCTATTTTCTTTAATAAATTCTCTTAGATTTTTAGCTGGATAGCCCATAACTTTTGTATTGTCTGCAATATCCTTTAAGACACCGCTACCTCCACCTATATGAACATTGTTACCAATTTTAAGATGACCAGAAACTCCAGCTTGACCACCAATCATGACATTATCACCCAATGAAGAACTTCCTGCAAATCCAACTTGACCAGCTATAATACAATTGTTGCCGATTTTATTATTGTGAGCTATATGAATTTGATTATCTAAGAAAGTATTTTTCCCTATAATAGTATTAGATAAAGATCCTCTGTCTATGGTTGATCCACATCCTATTTCAGAATTATCATTAATAATAACAATACCAATATGAGGATACCTTATATTTTGTTTTTTATTTGGAAAAAATCCAAAACCTTTTTTTCCAATTACACAACCATCTAAAATATTAACATTATCTTTTATAATTGTGTTTCTTATTATTACATTTGAACCAATTGAACAATTATTTCCAATTATAACATTTTGTTCAATAATCGAGTTATGACCAATTAAACAATTTTTTCCAATTTTAACATTTTTTCCAATTAAGACATTTTTTCCATATTTTACTTTTTTTTTATAATTTGATTTAATAATATCTTTAACTGAATTATCAAAATTATCTAAAATAGAATTAGGATAAAATTCTTTAGTTATTTTTGCCATACTTAACAAAACATTATCCACAATTATTTTTTTACAGGAATTTGGTAAATATTGAGATAGATTATTTAGAGTTACACAGTAAGATGCTTTTGTAGATGAAGCTAATGATAGGTATTTTTTAGAATGAAAAAAAGTTAAATCTTTATTAGTTGCTGATAATAAATCCTTAACATCATAAATTTTATCTTTTTTAAAATTTTCTTTATTACTAATATCAGATTTTTCTAAAAGCTTTTCTATTTTAAATGGACCTATATTTTTAAAAAAAGGATTTAACATTAAATAATATTTATCAAATCTTTTTAAATTCTTTGTATCAACAAATATTACGGATTATTTTCTATCTACAATAGTAGCAGACCATTGAGCATCTGCCATTTTTTTTTCAGAAACATAAGCTTCACCCTTATATTTCCATACACGACCATGTGATCTAATTGCTTCTATTTTTAACTCAAGTTTGCAATCAGGGATCACTGGGTTTCTAAATCTTGCCTTTTCCACACTCATTAGAAAAACAAGTTTATTTTCATAAGTTTTTTTATCTATTCCGTGTGCTGTTAAAGCTGCTGCGGCTTGGCCAAAAGCCTCAACAATTAAAACACCTGGCATAACTGGTTGATCTGGGAAATGTCCATTGACATAAAAAGCATCTTTTTTAACATTCATAATTGCTGTTGCAGAATGGAGTTTTTTTATATCTCTTAGTTCGTCAATTAATAGCATGGGTTCTCGATGTGGAAGTAAATCTATAATTTGGGATTTATTTAAATTCATATTATTTAATAGTTAATTTTTTAATTTTTGAGTCATATAAATCTAAAATATTTTTGCTTATATCTAAACTAGTTTTTCCTATTAATACATTTTCATTTTTTAAAATAATATCTATTGAGTTTTCTTTAGCATAATCTTCTAATATTGGTTGAAGACTTTTGTAAAATTCTTTTCTAGCGTCTAGTTGAAATTTTGTAAGAGCATTGTTTTTTTCTCTAATTTCAGAATTATAATCTTTTAATTTTTTTTCTAGTTCAAAAAACTTTTTCTCAAATTCTTCTTTTGCAAGGACATTTTTTTGAGCTTCCAGCGCTTCTTTATCTTTATCAAATTTTTTTTTTAAATTACTGAATTCATCATTATTTTTTTTTTGTTTATTGCTCATTTCTTTAAGAATTTTTTTTCCAGCATTAGAATTATCAAAAATGTAGTTTAAATTTAAAAAAGCAATATTATCGTTTGCTTTTAAAATACCAGAATTAAATAAAGATAAAATAGTTAAAAAAAATATGACTATAAATTTTTTACACATTAAAAAGTTGTTCCTAAATTAAATCTAAAAGTTTCAGTTTTATCTGTCGATCTTTTTGTTATTGGCTGTGTCCATGAAAATGATAATGGTCCAACTGGGGTTAATAAGTCCAATGAAACACCTGTTGAACTTCTGATAAAATTTGAATCATCAATAGTGTCGCTATAATCTACGCCCCAAACATTTCCTGCATCAATAAAATATGACATATCAATATTTTCAACAGTTCTAAAAAGTCCTGGTAATGTGGTAGATAAATTCATCGATGAGGCATAGTTTCCTCCAACAAAATCATTATCATCTAATGGTCCTATGCTACCTTTTTTAAATCCTCTTAGTCTTGAATAAGGTAAAGAAGCTCTTTTTGAAATTCTGACATCATCATCACTTATAGAGTGTACTGTTTTAAAATAAAAACTTGCCTTACCAACCATTCCTGAAGATAAACTTAATGGTTTATAATGTGTTGTTACAAAAGTGTTGGCTATCTCATTGTTATCTGAAACTATAGGTAACGTTTGATAAAAACTAGTTTTATATCCAGAGCTTGGATTAAATGTTGAATTTCTTAAATCATAATCTAATCCATAATTAAAATAAAAATCAGTATACGAGCCTTCTTGTTTTTTTAGTGTAGTTGTTGCAGAACTATTAGTTTCTATCTTCTCTAAAGATAAATCAAGTTCTGGTTTAAAAAAAAGATTTTCATATTGTTCAAATCTTGTAGCAATTGAAAAACCTGTATCTGAAGTTTTATAACCAAAATCTGTTAAATTATCAGTAGTAGTTGCCCTTATTGAGGTAAATAATGTGTTGTCTGAATTCCTAAAATTAGGTTTTGCATAAATAAATTTTCCTTTTAAAGATTCTTCTGATAATTCAATAGATGAGTCTAGGTTAATGCCTTTTCCTAGAAAATTCTTTTCGGTTATACCCGCACCTATCATCGTACCAGATGTTCCATAACCAGCTCCCATTGATATTTCACCAGTTGGCTGTTCCTGAACAGTTATATTTATAACTTTTTCATTAGGAGAAGAGCCATCGATAATTTCAGAATTTACTTTTTTGAAAAAACCTGTTGAACGAATATTGTCTATAGATTTTTTATACAATAATTCATTTAATGGGTCACCTTCATCAACAATTAATTTGTTTCTAATAACCTCTTCAATGGTGTTAAAATTACCAAAAAGGTTAATTCTTTCTACATAGTATTTTTGACTATCCTTAACTTTAAAATTAAAATTAATTTTATTTTTGTCAACAATTTCTTCGGTAACAGTTGCATCTATAAAATCATATAAATTTTGAGAAGCAATTAATTCTATCTCTTTTAAAATACTATTTATACCATCAATAGAGTATTTTTTATTTTTTAGTTTGTTGAATATTTTTTTAATTTTTTTGAAATCGTTTTCATTATAATCTTCTGGCAAAGATAAATTTAAATCATTAAAAAAATATTTTTCACCTGCATCAATATTAAAAACTAATTTAAAAGAACCTTCTTCATTTAGTTCAGCAAAAGAGTTTAATATTTTTACATTATAAAAACCTCTGTTTTTATAATAATTTTCTAAAAGTCTTTTATCTAAATTAATTGTGCCTTCATTGAGATAAACTTTTTTTGAAACGAATTTCCAAAATTTATGTTCTTCTGAAGCTATTACTTCTAATAATTTCTTATCTTTAATTTTTTTGTCACCAATAAATAAAATCTGTTTTACCTTTGCTCTTTCACCTTGATTAATATTTATTATTAATCTTATAGAATTAAGATTGTCATTTTTTTCTATTAAAGGAGTAACTTTAACAAAATAGTAACCAGCTGATCTATGAATATTTTCAATTAATTCTATATCTTTGTTAAGAAGATTTTCAGTAAATGACATTCTATTTTGAAGGTAAAGCTTTTCAGTTATATCTTCTAAAATTTTCTTATTTTTTATACCTGTAATTTCAACATCTTCAATTATAGGATTTTCAATAACATTTATTTTTAAAATTTCTTGATTAATAGAAATCGAAATATTGCTAAAAAAATTTGTTTGATATAATTTTTTTAAAGTTTCGTTTAATTTTAAATCATCATAATCATTATTTAACTTAATATCTCCAAGAACAATTATAGTATCTTTTGATATTCTTTTATTACCAGTAACATCTACTTCTTTTATCACCTCTGCAAAAACACTTGGGGTAAGTATAAAAAGAATTGTTAAATATTTTAAAAAAATCTTGAACATAAAATAAGTTTATATACCAGAAAAGATGGCTTTATATACCTAAAGAGTCCATTTTGGAACTCACATAATCTCTTAATCGATAGATATCATTAACATTTTTAGGCTTAATTTTCTTAAATTTTTGAAATTCTTTCAATTTTGAATTTTTAATTATTAAATGTATTAATTCTTTAAAACTAATCTTTTTTTTTAAAAATTTAAAAACCAAATAATCATTAATCGTAATTAATACTGTTTCATATAGTGATGATTTTTCTGGTAAATTGGTTAAAATTTTAACCAAAGGAAATCTTGTTTTGTCAATATTTTTTAAATTTAGATTATTTAAAATTTCTAAGTTTAAGGGTTTTGAATTGTAATTTTTATTTTCCTTTGTATATAAAGTGTTTTGAATTGGTATTTTCATATCAGGATCATGAGCAAGAATTTTACATAAACCATTTTTAAATTTTACAATTGCATGAACATATGATTTAGGATGAGTCAAAATAGAAATTTTTTTATAAGACAAATAAAAAATATTTTTAGCTTCTATTACTTCAAAAACTTTATTCATTAATGTTGCAGAGTCTATTGTTATTTTTTTTCCCATTCTCCAATTAGGATGTTTTAAAGCATCTGAGAGTTTAATTTTTGCAAATTTATTTTTTGACAGATTCATAAAAGGCCCACCAGATGCGGTGATATAAATTTTTTTTATGTTTTCTTTTTTTTGATATTTTATCAATGACCAAATTGAAAAGTGTTCAGAATCCACTGGAATAAATTCTGTTTTATATTTATCTAAGTTTTTTTTTATTAGACCCCAACCACATATAATGGACTCCTTGTTTGCTATAGCTATTGTTTTTGTCTTTTTAATAATATTTAAAGTTGGCTCCAAACCATCTAAGCCAGTTATGGAACTCATTGTATAATCTATTTTTTTTTTTAAAATCTTATCTAAACTTCTATAATTATTATAAATTTTAATTTCTTTATTTTTGCTTTTTATAAAGTTGTAGCCTGTTTGATTATTAATTATTAAATTCTTTACGTTTAATAGTTTTGATTGATTATATAGTTCTTTATAATTTTTATTTGCTGTTAGTAGGACAACATCAAATTTTTTTTTATCTTTTTTAATAATATTGATTAAAGATTTTCCTATCGAACCAGTTGATCCTAAAATTGCAATTTTTTTTTTCATTTATATTAAGTTAACTATTATCTCGATTAAATAATAAACTGGAAAAGCAAAGATCATACCATCAATTCTATCAAGCAATCCTCCGTGGCCTGGTATGATATTTCCTGTATTTTTTATTTTTGATAATCTTTTAAAATATGAAATAATTATATCTCCAATTTGACTTACAGATGAAATCAAAATTGTAATTATAAGCAAATTTATTGTTACTCCATGCTCTATGTAGTTAAAATAAAATAAAATAAATAGGATTGAGAAAAAAAAACCACCAATCATTCCAGCATAAGTTTTGTTTGGGCTAATTTTTGTTAATTTAGGTCCTTTAAAAATCTTGCCGAAAAAATAACCACCGATGTCAGTTGAAATACAAATAAAAAGAGGAATTAATACATCATAATTAATTACCAATTCATAAAACGAATAAAAAGAAAAAATTAAAAAAACAATCCCTAATATTTTATAAATTTTCTTTTTAACCATTTTATACCACTCAAAAGATGACACCAAAAAACATATTATTATTAACAATATTAAATAAAAAAAGTTTGAAAGCATAAAATAAAGTACTAATGGAAGAAGTATTATTGAGCTTAATATTCTTTTAATAAAATCATTCATTAGATATTTCCAAAATTTCTCTTAATATTTTTATATTTTTTTATAATTTTACTATAATCTTTTTCATTAAAATCTGGCCATAACTTCTTTTCAAAAAAAATTTCGGAGTATGCAAGCTGCCAAAGTAAAAAATTACTTAAACGTTTAGTGTTACCTGTTCTAATCAATAAATCTGGATCTGGTATATTTTTAGTTTGTAGATATTTTTTAAGGTTTGTCTCATTAATTTGATCTTTATTTTTTTGTATTTTTTTGAAGGCATTAATTAATTCAAACTTTGAGCCATAATTCAAAGCTAAATTGATTTGTAGTCTTTTATTTTTTGATGTTTTTTTTTCTGAGAGTTTCAAAAGTTTGTTTAGTTTTAAAGAAAAATTTTTTACACCTATTATTTTAAGCTTTATATTTTCTTTATGAATTTCATCAATTTTTTTAATTAAAAAATTTTCAAGTAAATTAAATAAATATTTAATCTCTTTTTTTGGTCTTTTCCAATTTTCGGTAGAAAAAGCATATAATGTTAAATATTTGATTTTATGTGCAGTAGAACTTTTAATAATTTTTTCAACTGTTCTCAATCCAGCTTTATGACCTGCATTTCTTGAATTTTTATTTTTTAATCCCCATCTCCCATTACCATCCATTATAATGGCCACATGATTAAGTGGGTTCATATTGTCATTATTTCTTTTTCTTTAGATGCTACTTTTTCATCAACAATTTTAATGTGATTGTCTGTGATAGTCTGAACGTTTTTTTCAAAAGATTTTTCATCATCCTCACCTATTTCTTTAGATTTTAAAAGTTTTTTCAATTCTTCATTGGCATCTCTTCTTATATTTCTTATCGATATTTTACACTTTTCACCAATGGATTTAATTAACTTTTTTAACTCGGTTCTTCTCTCTTCGTTTAACTCTGGTATAGGTAATCTTATTAATTGACCATCAATTTGTGGATTTAATCCTAGGTCAGATTTTTGAATTGCTGCATCTACTAAAGAGACGTTATTTTGATCCCACACCTGAATATTTATCATTCTAGGTTCTGGTGTTGTTATACTACCGATTTGATTTATTGGCATTTGTTGTCCGTAAACATCAACTTTAACAAGATCTAACATAGCAGCGTTAGCTCTACCTGTTCTAAGAGAAGATAATTCTTTTGAAAAAACTTCAATGGCCTTATCCATTTTTAGGCTATGTGTTTTCTCATCAAACATTTATTCGCCTATTTTTATTCTGCTAAATTCCTTGATTTTCAAATCATTAATAGCAAGCTCTTTCAAAACATCTTGAACTTTTTTTTTTGGTTCCATAACCCACGCTTGTGTTAAAAGTGCATTTTCTTCTTTAAATTTGTTCATTTTACCTAAACTTATTTTTTTAGCAATATCTTCTGGTTTTCCAGAGTTTTTAAGTTCTTCACGAACTAATTCTTGTTCTTTTTCAATTATTGATTTGTCAATTAGATTAGCCTCTAGCGCCAATGGGTTTGATGCAGCAATATGCATTGACAATTGTTTTCCAAAAGTCTTAACAACTTCAGAGTTGTCTTTAGTTTCCAAGGATACAACTACTGCTAACTTAGCTAAATTATCTTTCACAATGGTATGTAAATATTGATAATTTTTTGAAGTAGAGTTAGCAATTGTTTTAGTTTGTCCAATCGTTATTTTTTCACCTATTTTTGCAATTAGTGCCACGAGATTATCTTTTACAATGGAGCCATTTTTCATTATGGTTTTATTTAGTTCGTCAATATTAGAGTCATTTTGATTATTAAGCTCACTCAATTCTTTTACAAAATTTATAAAATCATCATTTTTAGCAACGAAATCTGTTTCACAATTAACCTCAATTATTGAAGTTTTATTTTCATCACCACTAACAGCAACAACACCTTCTTTTGCATCTCTAGACATTTTTTTTGAAGCTTTGGAGATTCCTTTAACTCTTAAAATTTCAACAGCTTTATCTAAATCACCCCCTGATTCTTTTATTGCTAAATTGCAATCCTTAAAACCTGCTCCTGTTGCTTGCCTCAGTTTTTTAACTTTTTCTACATCACTCATATTAATTTAATTTATCCTCTTTTTTTTTAGAAAACTTCTTTTCAAGTTTTTCTCTATCTTTCTCAGCTATAGTTTTTTCATTTGTTTCTGAATTACTTTTTTTTTCAGATAATTTTTTCGGTTCTATTGAGGGTGCATCTTTTTTTGCTGAGAGAATTGTTTCTTTAATTAAATTACAATATAAATCAATAGATCTCCTTGCATCATCATTTCCAGGAATTGGATAGTCAATACCGTCAGGATTAGAGTTGCTATCTAAAATTGCAATTATTGGTATTCCTAACTTAACAGACTCTTGTATTGCCAAAGACTCATAATTAGTATCAATAATAAATACTAAATCTGGAACTTTTTTCATTTCGGCTATTCCTCCTAGTGATCTTTGAAGTTTGTCTTTTTTTACACTCATTTTTAAAAGTTCTTTTTTAGTGAAACCTCTGTTTTCAGAAACAAGATCTGTCTCTAACCTTTTTAATTTTTTTATTGAATTTGAAATTGTGCCCCAATTCGTAAGCATTCCACCAAGCCATCTATAATTAACGAAATATTGATCTGTTTCTTTAGCTACTTCAGCTACAGCTTCAGAAGCTTGTTTTTTTGTTGAAACAAACAAAATTTTTCCATTATTTGCAATTGTATTATGAATTTTTTCAAGTGCTATCTTTGTAAGTTCTAAAGTTTGGGTTAAATCAATTATATGTATTGAGTCTCTTTTCCCAAAAATATATTTTTTCATTTTTGGGTTCCATCTTAAAGTTTTATGACCTAGATGAACTCCTGCTTCTAATAGTTGTTGTATTGTTACGTTAGGTATCTTCATATTTATTCCCGGTTAAGCCACCACAGTAATTTCCATTTAAGGACCGGAGGTATAAAACCAACAACTGTGTGCGTGTTAATTTAATTTTTTGAAGTCTTAATACAAAGATTTGAATTAATAAACAAGCTTAAATTAGCCAATTATTGCTGAAATTTCTTTATTTCTTATTAAATTTATTGTCTTTCTATCAATATTTCTTTTATTTTTTAATTGAAATTTAAAGTCATTTGTATTGTCACTTAAATTGATGTTTACAATAGTATTGCCATTATCAGGTAAAAATTTAGATATTACGTCCAATTCTTTTATAGAGTTTAGATTAAAAGTTACTTGTTCAACTGGTTTATTTATTAAATCTTTTAATGCTACAATCTTTTGAACATTAATTCTTTTAAATCTATTTTCATCATTTGAAATTGATTTAGCCAATGTCAATATGATGGAACTGCCTTCTTTTAAAATTTCACGATTTAAATCTAAAAGATCTGAAAAAATAAATAGCTCAAATACACTTGTAAGATCTGTCAATTTTAAAACAGCATAAGAGTTTCCTTTAGCTGTTTTTCTTTCTTGTATTTTAAGTAAAGTAGAAGCTACATTAGCATCTTTCGACTCTTCTTTATTATTAAATGACTGGAAATCAATGATGTTATAGTCATTGAATATTTCTTTAAATTGATTAAGTGGATGATCGGATATAAAAAATCCTACTGCTTCAAATTCTTTTGAAAGCCTTTCCTCAAATTTCCAATCATCTATATTTAATATTATTTCATTTTCTTGATTTTCATTTTCACCAAATAAATCAATTTGATTTGCAGATTTATTTTCATGAATATTTTTTGATTTAATAATTAAATTAGGTATAGAGTTAAATATAGATTGTCGATTAAAATTAATATTATCAAATGCGCCTGCTTTGACTAATCCCTCTAATTGAAGTTTATTTATATCTTTAGGAGAAACTCGATTTAAAAAATCTCTTATAGATTTAAATTTACCATTTTTTTGCCTTTCATTAACTATATTTGATATTGCTTCGTGACCTACGGCTTTTATACCTCCTAAAGCATAATAAAATTTTTCATTATCGTTTCTGAAGTCTGCAAAACATTCATTTATATCAGGTCTAATAACTTCAATATTTAATCTTTTCAATTCTTCATAAAATTCACTTAGTTTGCTTTGATTTGAAATATCCATCGTCATAGATGCTGCAATAAATTCTTTTGGATAATAAGTTTTTAAAAATGCTGTTTGATAAGAAATGATTGCATATGCTGCGGCATGACTTTTATTAAATCCATATTCAGCAAAAGGTTCTATCTTTAAAAATATACTAGCAGCAACTTCTTTGCTAATTCCATTATTTAATGCTCCAGCAATAAAATTTTGTTTTTGTTTTTCAAGTTCCGCTCTTTTTTTCTTTCCCATAGCTCTTCTTAAGATGTCCGCTTGACCTGCGGTAAAACCTGATAGTTTTTGGGCAATTTGCATAACCTGCTCTTGATAAATGATTACTCCATAAGTTGGTTTTAGAATGTCTTCCAGTAAGGGATGCAAGTAATCTGGAGTTTTCTTGCCATGTTTACAATCATTATAAGTTGGAATATTACTCATAGGTCCTGGTCTATACAAAGCAACTAAAGCAATAATGTCTTCAATATGATTTGGTTTCATTTGCATTAAGGCTTCTCTCATACCAGCACTTTCAACTTGAAATAATCCAACAGTTTTGCCAGATGACAACAGATCAAAAACTTTTTGATCTTCAAAACTAATATTTTCAATATCAAAATCTTTATTTTTTTTTCTAACTAACTTTTGTGTATTATTTATAACTGTTAAGGTTTTTAATCCTAAGAAATCAAATTTAATTAATCCTGCATTTTCAGCCGAATACATATCGAATTGAGTTGAAGGTAATAATAAATTAGCAGAAGAATCTTTATATAAAGGAACTACTTCTGTAAGTTTTCTGTCAGCAATTACAACTCCTGCCGCATGTGTTGCTACATTACGATTTAGACCTTCTAATTTGAGTGATAGGTCGATAAGTTTTTTTACTCTTGAATCATCATTGATTAATTTTTGTAATCTTGGCTCTCCAGCAATACATTCAGTCAAATTCTGTGGTCTAGATGGATCGAATGGTATCATTTTAGATATACTATCTACAAAGCCGTAGGCTAACCCCAGAACTCTACCCACGTCTCTGATAACCATTCTAGCTTTTAGTTTTCCGAATGTAATTATATGAGCAACACTATTTTTGTATTTTTTGGTTAAATATTCAAAGACTAAATCTCTTTTTTCCTCACAAAAATCTATATCAAAATCTGGCATAGATATACGATCAGGATTTAAAAATCTTTCAAAAATTAAGTTAAATTTAATTGGATCAACATCAGTAATTGAAAGACACCATGCAACTAATGATCCTGCACCTGACCCTCTACCAGGTCCTACTGGAATATCGTTTTCCTTAGCCCATTTAATATAATCTGAGACAATCAAAAAATAACTTGCATATTTCATTTCAATAATAATATTCAACTCATGATCTAGTCTGTCTTTGTAAATTAGGTAATCTTTATTTGATGTTAAATCATTATCTGTAATTTTAGAAATTTTTTTAAATCTATTCTTTAATCCTTCAAGAGAGTCATTTTTTAAAATTTGATTAGCATCTCCATCTTTTTCTGAGCTTATATTTGGTAAAATTGGTCTTGATGATAATGGTCTAAAACTGCTTCGAAATGGAAAATTATAATTATTTTCTAATGCTTCAGGTAAATCTGCAAATAATTCTGACATTTCTGAATCATTTTTAAAATAATGTTGATCACTAAATTTAATTCTATTTTTATCGTTAATGTAAGTTTTATTTTTAATGCAAATTAATGCGTCATGAGCTTCATGTAGATCCTTGCTAATATAAAAAACTTCATTAGTTGCTATTAATGGAATTTCTAATTCTAAAGATTTAGATAGATTAAATTTTTCAAATCCAGATTCATTGTGATCTCCATGTCTTTGAATTTCTATGTAAAAAGTATCATTAAATTGAGATTTTAATTTTAAATATAAATCTTCTATTTCACTAAATTTACCCTTATCAAATAGTTTTCCAAACAAACCATTTATGGTTCCTGAAAATAAACTAACTCCACTACTTTTATGTAATAATTGCTCAAAATCTAAGTGTGGTTCAGAAAGCTTATCGTTACTTAGATAAGATAATGATGATAGTTCAATTATTCTTTTGTATCCATCTTCATTTAAAGCATAGAGAGGCAACATTCCCGTTGTGTCGCCAAATTTAAAATTTATCTGAGTTCCAATTATTGGCTGAGTTCCTGCCTTTGATATTTTTTCTGCAAACTCTAAAGCACCACATAAATTTGCTGTGTCACATAAACCCAATGATTTAATTTTATTTTCTTTTGAAAAATCCTTTAAATCATCAATTTTAATTGCTCCCTCACATATAGAAAACTGAGAATGGATTTTTAAATGATTAAAATTTTGAATTTTAGACTCAGACATTAATGGTTTTTATATTACCATTAACTATTTCCAATAAGCAATCTGACTTATTTGCAAAAAATCTATTATGGGTTGCAAAAATTATAAGTCGATTTGAGTTTATTTGATTTTTTAGAATGTTAAATATTTCTTTAGCTGTTTCCAAATCCAAACTTCCAGTAGGCTCATCCGCTAAAATGATCTGAGGATCATTAATTAATGCTCTTGCAATAGATACCCGTTGCTTTTCTCCTCCTGACAATTGAGAGGGGTAATGGTCAGATCTATTTAAAAGACCAACTTTTTTTAATAAACTTTTAGCTTTTGATATTGATAATTCTTTTTTATATCCTCCAGCTAAACTAGCTAAATAAATATTTTCTAATGCTGTAAAATCAGTAAGTAAATTATCTTGTTGATAGATAATCCCAATTTTATTAGCCCTTAATATATCGTTCTTATTTGTTTCATTAAAATTAATTTGCATATTATCGATAATTAAAGAACCTGATGAAGGCCTATCAATCAATGATAAAAGATTTAAAAGAGTTGATTTGCCCGAGCCTGATGGTCCCATTAAAGAATAAATTTTACCTTTTTTAAATTTGTAAGAAATTTTTTTAAGTACTTTAATTTTTTTTATTGCATCAAAAGACTTATTAATATTTGATAGTTGAATAAAATTATTCATATTTAAGAGCTTTAATTGGATCAAGTTTTGCAGCTTTTAATGCTGGAAATATTGAGACCATTATTGTTATAAAAATTGAGCATACTGAAATAATAAATATAGATAGTAGATTGATTTCAGAAGGCATTGTGCTTAAAAAATAAATTTCTTCTGGAAATAAACTTATATTAAATATTGTACTTAAAAATTGCCTTATATTTTCCACATATATTGAAAAAATCACACCTAACAAAATTCCAAATATTGTTGCAGAAGTCCCTATGATAACTCCAACTAAAAAAAATATTTTTACAATTGATTTATTTAAAACACCTATAGATTTTAAAATTGCAATATCTTTTATTTTATTTTTAACTAAGATTGTTAAACCTGAAATAATATTAAATGCCGCAACAATAATAATTAATGACAAGATAATAAACATTACATTTCTCTCTACTTTTAAAGCTGAAAATAAAGATCTATTCATATCCGACCAAGTATAAACAAACTCGTTGGGGAAATTTTTTTGAACAATCGTTTTTTGATATTCAATATTTTGAGGATTATTTAAATAAATTTCTAAATTTCGATCTTTTTTATTTAAATTAAAAAATTCTTCTAAAGTTTCTAAATTTATAAATGCAACATTATTATCAAAGTCCATTAACCCACTTTCAAAAATAGAAGAAACTATAAAAGTTTTTTGTTTTGGTAAATTTCCAATAATTGTTTCAACGCCAGCAGATGACATTAAGCTCACACTATCTCCAATATCAAGATCTAAAGTAAAACTGAGCTCTTTGCCTATTGAAATATAATTTTTAGATAAAATTTCATTGTTTCCTAAAAAAAGTTCATTATCAAAAATTTTTAATTTTGAGAAATCATTACTTTGATAGCCTCTCAATAAAATTCCTTTTGATGTATTATTTTTGATAATTATTGCTTCACCTGAATTACTTAAGATTGTATCTTTCGAAATGCTTTGAAGATCTTGATTTATATCTTTTTTATCTATTTTAACGTTATAAGGTTTTACAGTAATATGAGCATTAAAACCAATTATCTTATCTACCAACTCAGTTCTAAAACCATTCATTACTGACATAACTATTATTAAAACTGCTACTCCAAGACTTATTCCAATAAATGAAAAAATTGAAATAATATTTAGAAAACCATCATTTTTTCTGGCTTTTAAAAATCTAAATGTAATTTCTTTTTCTAATGTAGAAATCAATTTTTTACTTTTTGTTCTTTAATAATTTTTATAATTTCTGTTAAACTAATTTTTTGTGTATCTTTTCCAATCTCTTTAAATTCTAATAAATCTCCATCTGATTGTTTACCAATTATGATTTGAAATGGTGTACCAATTAGATTCATCTTTTTAATTTTTGATGAAAAATTTTCATCTGTATCATCAATTATTGACTCAATATTATTTCTAATAAGCTCATCATTTATTTTATTTGCCTTATCTAAAGCAGAATTATCATTTTTATTAATCATTGGTATTATTGAAATTTCATATGGTGCAACAGAAATTGGCCATTTCATGATTTCATTTTTCTCATCATATTTTGCCTCTATTATGGCACCAACCAACCTTGAAACACCAATGCCATAAGATCCCATTTTAACAAAATCTTTTTTTCCACCAGGTAAATCAACTGAAGCTCCCATTGGCTTGGAATATTTATCTCCAAAATAAAATATGTGTCCAACTTCAATACCTTTAGTTTTTAATCTATTATTTTCAGGAACTTTCTTTTCAAATTCTTCTTTGTTAAATTTTTCATCTGTCACTGAATAAAATTTTTCATATTTTTTTCTTAATTCCTCCAAAGATATCTTGTCAATTTTTGTTCCCTCTCCGCTTAAATCAAAAATTCTTTTATCAGTAAAAATCTTACTCTCTCCAGTTTCAGCAAGTATAATAAATTCGTGTGATAGATTTCCACCAATTGGTCCTGTGTCAGCAGCCATTGGAATTGCTGTTAAATCTAATCTTTTAAATGTGTTTAAGTATGATAAGAAAAATTTATTATATGAAAATTGTGCTTCTTCATCATTAATATCAAAAGAATAAGCATCTTTCATATAAAACTCTCTACATCTCATAATTCCAAATCTAGGTCTAATTTCATCTCTAAACTTCCATTGGATATGATACAAAAGTTGTGGAAGAGATTTATATGATTTAACAGAAGATCTAAATATATCTGTTACTAGCTCTTCGTTAGTTGGTCCGTAAAGCATCTCACGATCTTGACGATCTTTAATTCTAAGCATCTCATCTCCATAGTCTTCATAACGGCCACTTTCTTTCCATATTTCACTTGATTGAATTGTTGGCATTAAAATTTCTTGAGCTCCAATTTTATTTTGCTCTTCTCTAACAATTCTCTCAATTTTTTTCATAACTTTAAAACCTAATGGCAACCAAGAATAAATGCCTGCTGAAGATTGTTTAATCATACCGACTCTTAACATTAATTGATGTGATTTTATTTTTGCCTCTGATGGGTTATTTTTAAGAATGGGTATAAATGATTTAGAGATATACATATTAGCTGATTATATTTCTTAAATTTAAATATTCAAATTTCATTAATAAATAAATTATAATGAATAAAAACGTTGTTATTCCAGTACAATAAATGAATTTTTTTGTCATTTTAGGATTTTCAGGTGATCCTGGGTCCTCGCCTTCAATTTTAATTAATTTTTTTCTCTCAACATCAATTGGTAAAATTGCAAAAAATACAATCCACCAGATTATTATATAAATTATAGCTAATCCCGTGATACTCATTAAATTTTCACCAAATTAATATTTGTAAAAGGTTTTTTGCCAGTCTTTTCTTTTGTAAACTTTCTACATGTGATTTTTAAAGCATCTATCAAGTTATGTTCTTGTTGCTTGCTACCTAGTTTGAATGATCTTGTTGTTTTTTCTATTTCATCTTCTAAACCGTAAATAAATTCATCTTTTTCATAAATTGGTAATCCTCTAAATGTTGCAATTGGACTATTGTGAATATTTCCCTTGGGAGTTATTAAAATTGTGACTTCTAAATATCCATTTGCACTTAAATTTTTTCTATCTTTAATAGATTGAGAGTCCTCTTCAACACTAATATTTCCATCTAAATATAATCTACCGCTAGGTGCTTTATCGTAAACTTCAGGAGAATTTCCTGGGTAAAGTTTTACTATGTCTCCATTTTCAACTTGAACAGGGAAAGGTACTTGCATTTCTTTAGCAAAATTAATGTGCTCAATCATATGTCTATGTTCACCATGAACTGGTATTACACATTTTGGTTTTACCCAGTTATACATATCCTTAAGATCTTCTCTATTTGGGTGTCCAGAAACATGAATAAATTCAGTTTCTTCTGATATAACTTCAATTCCATCTTTAACTAATTGATTATGTAATTTATAAAGTTTCTTTTCATTACCAGGTATAA
>Ga0209425_10002472_pt1 | contig 20563 bp, 13 predicted proteins | sample COG_05_FD_184749 | JGI IMG/M metagenome (GOLD analysis project Ga0209425, IMG submission 184749) | Pelagic Microbial community sample from North Sea - COGITO 998_met_05 (SPAdes) (version 2) | ecosystem: Environmental > Aquatic > Marine > Neritic zone/Coastal water | place: Helgoland, sampling...
GACCCGATACGCGCCGACGCGGTGCGACCGGCGTGCCGGGTTCACGACTCGCGCCGGACGCGACTCGTACGCGCGGTACGAACGCCCCGTTGGCCTCGGCCGACGGTCGACGTCCTTTCCGCGCGCTTCTCGGGGCACCAAAACGACGCTCCGAGGGCTGAAGAATGAATGCTCCCGGGCCGAAACCCCGCGCCGGAAGCAGCCGCGTGCGCCCCGTCGCACCGATGTTAGTCCCAAAAAAACGAATGGGACGGTAAACGCACCCGTGCACAACTCGAATCGCGTTCGAAAACGACAAATGCGCCGCGCCGTCGCCCGTCGAGCCTCGCTTTCCAACGCCCGGCGCCTCGCAGCTTTTCCCGCACCGCTCGAAAAGAAACGCCGCAAACAGACGCCGGGACCCACTCCCGTTTCCCGCGCCGCCGCGACCTCTCACGCGCGCGCACACCCGTTCACCGCCCTTCGCGACCTAGACAAGACCCAGGAGATGCCAACCGGGTGATTCGCTCGACGTCCTCACGCTCGAACGACTCCCCGCGCCGGCTCCGCCGCGCCTAATGGCCGTCCGACGGATGGCGCAAACGACCTCCTGTCCCCCTGCTGGGAGGGCGCGGGTTTTGAGAATTATGAAAAAGAACTATTTCTCTGTTTTTCAAGACTGCTACTCATAGGACCGGAAAACAAAAAAAAACGTTTCGAACCGATTTTACACAAAATCCCGCGCGATCGACTCGAAAAGAGATATTTTTGAAAACGCACGTGATTGGTCGCCATGTGTGAGAGAGAAAAAGAGAAACTCGGGGGTGTTTTTCTTGAGTTATTCTTGAGTCACGAGGGCGGCAGTCTCTGGAAAAAATCTTGACTCGTGTGCTGGCAAAAATTGTATTTGTGGCGTCAGGAATTGTGACTGGCGTATCTGTGCCCCAATCGATCGGCGAGATTGGGGTATCCCTGAAGGGATTCGGTTCGGCACCACCACCGCGGTTCGGGAGAACTTTCACTCGAGTTGGTGCAACCAACCGCCGGTCGCACGTGTTTTGCTTTCCTTTGGTTTTTTCCCAAAAAAAAAAACGATCGGCAGATCGGTACTTTTGAGACGGAGCTTTCTGATATCCAGATAAATCTGAACGTGGCTGCTCGACCCACACACCGGACGAGCGCCCGCCGTGTCAGCACACACCGAGTGACGACACCTGCACGAGCGATGATATCGGCCACGATGCTGTCGGCGTCGATGCTGGGCGCTCGTATCGCGGCGGTTCCGCACCGCCGACGCGCACCAAAGACAAAGACCACCGGCGCCGGGACCACGAATGCGCCTCGCACGTCCCGCCGAGCGGTCCAGCCGCGCGCGGCGGCGACGGAGACCGAGGCGCCCCTAGGCCAGCAGATCGAGGACGCGCTCCTCCAGGCGTTTCCTTCGAAGTGAGTCACCGCCCACGAAGTCCCACACGACCCGTCCCTGACCCGCCCCGCGCCACCCCGAACGCCGAACCACCCGAACCCCCTCCGCAGAAAAACCCTCGCGTGACACTCACCACTCACCCATCTCTCTCCCGCTCGAACCACCGCAGCACCGTCGACCGCGTGCGCGACTCGCTTCGTTTCACCCTCGCCGACGGTGTGCACAAGGTGAACCACACGGGCCTTGGTGTCCAGGAGGCCAGCTCCTACATCGCGGGACTCACCGCCCGGCCGTACTGGGACGTACACGGAGGTTCGTTCCCGTGGATGGTGACTTTGGAGAAGAACTACGAGACGATCCGCGACGAGCTCAGGGCTGGACTGGCGAACCCGGACGTGGAGAGGCTGGGTAACAGCGTGTGGGTGCCGGCGGTGAGGGACGACGCGGACGGGTACGGGCCGGACTGGCGCACCCTCGTGCTGCAGGACAGGGGCGAGTGGGAGCCGACCAACTGCGGCTTTTTCCCCAAAACCGTCGCGCTGGTCAAAGCTGCCGGGACGCCGTCCGTGGAGGTGTTCTTCGCGAAGCAGGCGCCGCAGACCGGTATCAAGCCGCACACAGACTTTACCAACTTCATCATGACCTCTCACCTCGGCCTGGACGTCCCGCCCGCGCCGCAGTCGTGGATGAAGGTTGGCGAGGAGACGGCGTACTGGGAAAACGGAAAAGGGATGTGCGCCGACACCTCCTTCATCCACAGCACCTACAACGAGAGCGAGACCGAGGACAGGTACGTCCTCATCATCCGGTTCTGGCACCCCGAACTCACGGACCACGAAAAGAACGGCGTGCAGTTCCTCTTCGACGCCTTCGAGGACCTCTCCCCGGAAGGGTTGGCGAACTCGCAGGTCAAGGCAAAGGCGAGGGCGGCGCTTTACGACGGGAGCCAGACGGGTGCGGAGGTCGCGGACGACTTCAAGGCTTCGGTGCGAGCCAAGGTGGTGGGCGGGACGGGTATGGGCGCCGACCTCACGCTGGGAGACGCGCCAGCGTCGCCCCCACCGCCCGAGTCGCCCCCGCCGAAGGGTAAGGCGGCGAAGGGCGTCGCGGCCATGATCGCCGATGCCAAGGCTGCGTCGGACGATAAGACGGGGGGTAAGAAGACGAAGCGGAATAAGCGGAATAAGCGCAAGGGCGCGGGGGGCGGCGAGGGTCTCGGCCTCCTGGCCAAGGGCATGAAGTGATCATTCGGGTGAATAAACTCATCAAGATTATTTCTTACACGGTCCATTGAAACTCACTCTACACGGTCCACACGCGCCACGACGCGTCGTGCGAGGCTGTCACGACCGACTTACCGTCCGGCGCCCACGCCACGTCGAACACCGTGTCCGTATGCCCGCTCAGCGTGGCGATCTGTGTCCAGTGCGCGGTGTCGACGATGGCGCACGTCCCGTCGGCGCCGCCGCTCGCGAGCATGGCGCCGCCGGGTGAAAACGATACCCTCTTCGTCTCCTTACCCCCGTGTAGTCTCAACGTGATCAACTTACCACCGTCGGACGTGCCACGTAGGTCCCAGACGCAGACCGTGCCGTCGTCCGACCCCGTGGCGAGCACGTGCTTATCGTTCGGGTGGAATGACACGCCAACCACGTCGTCACGGTGACCCGCCAGCGTCCTCACGCAACTCGCACCCTTCACACCGCGCCCTCCATCACCCCGCACGTCCCACAGCTTACACGCCCGATCGAACGAAACGGTGGCCAACACGTCATCGCAACTCCACCCCACGCCGTACACCTCAGCCGTATGACCCGAGCACGTAGCCACCGGGGCGTACCGGCCGCCCTGGACGCCGCTGGAAACGTCCCACACCGCCGCCGTCCCATCGTCGGATGCCGTCGCCAGCAGCGGGGTACTGGGGGCGAACGCCAGGCCGTTGACCTCGTCGTTGTGTCCCTCCAGCACCCCCACGCACCGGTACTCCCCGCGGTCGTGGTCGGTCCACAAACGGCAGGTCCCGTCGCCGGAGACGGTGCCGAACAAACCAGGCGCGGTGGGTGAAAACTCACACGCGTACAGCCCCGTGGCGTGTCCCGCGCACGTCGCGTCGGTCCGTATCACGGCGATACCGTCGCCGCGGGTCACGCTATGTACCTTGGCGACGCCGTCCCATGACGCGGTGACGCACGTGAACGACGAGTGACGGTTCAGGTCCGGCTTGGTCGCGACGGCGTGCACGGGATCCCGGTGCGAGGTCGTGTCCGAGACGTGCGTCGGGGGTTTGGGGGAACGCGGGTCGCCGCGGGACCTCCACAGACCGGACACCGCCTCCTCCACGCGCACCGCCGCGGTGGCGAGTGGATCCGCGGTGGCTGCGGGACCGACGGGCTCGGGGGCGGCGGGTTGTTCGACCCTCGTTGACCCTCGTTCGACCCTCGATGACTCTCGTTCGACCCTCACGTGTTGTTTGACCGTCCCGCTCCCGCCCCTCAGCGCGTCGTTCTCCGCGCGTGCCGCCCTCAGCGCCTCGCGGAGGTACCCGCACTCCTCCTCCAGCCTGTCCACGTCTGAACGCAGCCGCCCGTTCTCGGCGGATACGCCGCGCCACCGAGTCGAGAGCTGCGCGAGGAGGTCGTCGACGGAGGACGGGACCAAACCCAGGTCGGGGGTTCGATTCGCCGCCTGGTCGGTACGCCCCACGACGTCACCACTCACGGCCGCGCTGTCGTCGATCATGGAGCTTGACACGCCCGGGGGTGTCGGCGGGCACCGTGAGGGTTCAGTGTCCAAACGCTCGGGGGCCGGGGCGTCGTCATCCGGAGGTGGACGAAGACTCTCGAGGTCGAGTGGGATCGTCGGCGCCGCCTCGGGCTCGGTCGCCGCGTACGTGGGTCCATCCACGACGGGCTCCTCGTTCAACACGAGATCGTCCTCCACCGGCGTGTACACCGCCTCCTCCCTCACGGCCGGCGTCGTCGCCCGTGTGGGTTCCTCGGGCGGGGCGACGACCTTCGTCACCGGCGCCTTGATGTCTTCGAGACCTCCCGGGACACCCACGCACTTGGCGGAACACACCGGACATTTGGTCTCTGTCGCGAACCAGAGCTCAGCGCAGTCACCGCAGAGGTGGTGGCCGCACGCCGTCACCCTCGGGGCTTTGTTCGTCGCGTCACGCAGAGCCTCCACGCCGTCGAGGCAGATGCTGTTGGATATAAAGTGTTAGCGTGGGTCAGCGATCGTGGGACGGCACGGGGGGCGCGGGGGGTTGACGGGGCGACACACGGGGGGGCACGATGATAATGTACACGACTCAGGGACGCACTTGCACGCGATGGCCATGCTCGATACTTCGCAGGCGGTGCTGGAGCTGCCCGCCGGCGCGCGCGACACTGGCATTTTTGCCTCGGAATCTTCCCAACTTTATTTGAACTGTTGAGCTGAAGTTTGAACCCCCCGCGACTCCCACGCCAGATCCGCCGGCACCGCAGCCGGGAGACGCCGATTAAATCGCCTCTCGCGCCGCGGCGACGACGATAGTCATGTCGGACGTCAGATCCACGCCCCTGGCGGACGTCAGCAACGCCGTCGGGTCCGCCGATACCGCGCCCGCCGCGGTCAAAGCCCCCGAGGTTCCCCCGGCTTCCACCGTGGATCTGCCCGGTCCTAACGACGGGTCGGAACCCGCGAGCAAGCGCCCAAAGAAGGCCGCCGCGAACGTCGAGGAGGCGCCCAAGCCCCTCGACAAACCCCTTCCGGAGTCGTTGGGTGAGTGGAAGGACTACGCGGAGAGCGAGCTCCGGCAGCTGCACGGGTTCCGTCGCCAAAACTTGCTCGACTGGTTCCACGTCAAGGGCGCCATCAACTGCTGCGTGGTGTCATGCCCGGTGGCCAAGATTCGGGAGGAGATGAGGACCCTGCGTACGAACGGCGTGTACGGCAGCAGCATGGTGCCGTACTTGAAGATCCTGCGGACGATATTCGACACGGCGGAGGACTACGTGGACGAGGTCGAGGCTGAGCCCGTGGAGCTCTTCTCGGAATCGGAGGATGACAGCGACGACGAGGACAGCGACGACGAGGACAGCGACGAGGACAGCGACGAGGACAGTGACGACGAGAGCGGCAGCGAGAGCGACAGCGGATATTCAGACGTCGATGACACGTGGAAGAGAATCGTCGAAGGGAGAGTAAACCCCGCGCCGTCGTCGGCTCCCGCCAAGAAACAACACGCGTGCGCCGCGGCTGCCAAGCCCAGGAAGGGGCACAGCGGCGGGGGCGTCAAGGAACAAGGCGAGCCGAGCGCCTACCAGGTGGAGATGCGCAAGAGGTACAACCAGTTCGCAAGGTTCCTCGGATCTTACTTTGCGTCCCAGCGCGTGGAGCAGGCGACGGTGCCCGAGCTGCTCTCGCACGACGGGGCGGCTGAGTTCAAGGACGAGGAGGTGGTCGCGTTTCTGGACATGATGACCCGGGAGAACAAGGTCATGCTGTCGGACGGGACGGTGTGGATCATATAGAGGCGGCACAACCCGGGGTTGTCCGCGCGCCGCGATGTGTGTATCAACAGCGTCATTCTTCGATAATAAAACTCATTCTTCCCATCGCGACAAAAAATATGATACTCGTAACCAAAAGCTTCACTCTGCCTTTGCCTCCTTCTTCGCAGCCTTTTTCTTTTCCTGCTCCCTGTGCACCTCCCAGTCCGTCCGTCGCTTGAAATCCTCCCACGTCTCTCCCCTGCGCGGCACCCCGAACCGCTCGGCGACCAGGTCCGTCAGCGTGAGCGCCACCGCGCCGACTATGAGCCCCGTGAAGAACAGCGCCACGCACGCAGCTGAGTGTTCCATCACTGCCCCCCTAAGGTCATCCCGCATGTACATGATGAACATGAGCGCTTTATCCGTCTGATCCACGTGCCACGGCTTGGCCGCCAGCGTGATACTCACGTGCTCGCCTGTGAACGCGTCCAGCGAGGTGGTAAACTCCCGGCTCGGGTACTTCGCGAAGTCCCTCTCGGCAAATGCGATGAACGCCTTGGCGGACCTGTCCTTCCCCGCGTGCGTGAACACCTTCCCCTTGTAGAACATCGCGACGTGCGGGTACGACTTGATCTCCAGGTCCCCGAACAGCTTCTGGGACCCGGCGGCTGATTCGGCGACGGACGCCACGACGAACTTGTTGGTACCCGCGTTGGCGCCGCGGGTCAATCGGTCGGCAGCCGTGTCAAAGTCGGGCGACATCTGCCGGCACTTGCTGCACCACGTCGCGTAGAACTTGACCAGGTGCGGGACCACGTCGGCGCCGCTGTGGATACTCGCGGCGAGCTGGTCGCCGGTCATCTCCGTCGCCATGGTGGGCCATCGCCGTTCACGCCTGGGCGGGGGCGGGGACGATGACGACGATGAACGTTCGTCGGTGCCGAACTCGTCGTCACCCCGGACGTGGATCGGCGCGGTGGACATGAGCGCGAGGATCGCGACCAGGAGCACCGCACATCCTCGTGGGCGCATCGCCATGCTCGCCGTGCGTGTCGGGTCGGGCCACGAGCTCTGGCTACGGTCAAACCGACTGCGGCTCTAGTAGAGCTTTCGGTTGTTGACACGAAAAGCAGACGTTTGAAAGTAAATTCCCCTTCCAGACTGAGATCGCGACTCTGTGATCGCATACAATATCAAGCGATTTGACCGCAATTTGATGTTAACATTACATTATTTCGAGTTTTTCGTGATTTTGGGTATGAGCATTTCGGGTAACAGATATTTTATTGGCGGGAGTATCAAATCGACCAATGAGAAGCGAGATCTTGTTGTTGCCTAAAATCTTTTTTGAGTGACTCGGCAAAAGTGTATCAAAGTGCAGGGGGTACGCAGATTACCGCGCGCACGACCACGCTAGCTCGATAGACATCCGCACAAACATGATCGCCACGACCACGATGACCGCTCGCGTCGCGCCGATGACCGCCAGATGCTCCGGCGTCAACAAAAAGGCCGTCTCCGTCCGCAAGTTGGCGAAGATCCCGGGGGCGAAAACAACAACATCCGCGATGGTTCGGGGAGGACGCGCGGGCCGTGGATGCGTGTCCACGCGCGCGTCCGCGGGCGACGACGACGGCGCGGAGGTGTCCACGTCCGACAAGGATGAGAAGTTCGATCTCGAGACGGCGTTCGCCAACCTCGCGTCCAGGTATGATTGGCTCAGCGCGGGCATCGGCGCGCTCATGGGGACCTCGTACGGGGTGGTGAGGGGCCAGCCCCCGTCACAGGCGCTCGGAATAGCGGTGTGCGCCACCGTCGTCGCATTAGCAATCGACGAAATCCTCAAGGAGAACAAAATCTAAGTTCCCTATATTCGGTGTGGTGAGGCATCCACCGTCAGGGACGCGGTCCCACGTACACTAGTTCGGTTTAGTATCAGTATCAGTTGTAACAGTAACCTCAGTTGTTGACTCCAATTCGTCTCGAGAGCTACCTCACTACTTCTTCTTCTTGGGCTTCTCCTCCTCCTCGTCGCCGGCCTCTTCTTTCCCGAGCGCCTTCTCCAGCTTCACCCTCGCGGGCAGCTTGGACGTCCAGTCCTTCATCTTGGCCTCGTCCATCTCAGTCGCCTTGTCGAGCAGCTGAATCTTGTCGAGCAGCTCATCCACGGTGAGCTCCTCGCCAGCCTTGACCAGCCTCGCCACCCTCTGCGGCGTGAGCACCGCCCTGCACGCCATGTCGATCGCACCCGACGGATACCCAACCGTGCAGGCACAGAGCATGGACATGTCGAAGTCGCGGGGGAGGGAGTACGGCCGGACAATCTCGGGCTCCGCGTCGGGATCCTCGACGTCATCATCCAAGATATCTCCATCCGTCTCCGTCGCCGCCGCCGTCTCGCCGCCCTCAGCGTCAGCCACGGGTTCGGTCTCGCCCTCAGGAGCGGCGTCGATATCCCCGCCCCCCTCGGCGGGTGGTGTCTCCGGGGTCGCCTCGGTGGCGGGCTCGGCGGGGGTCTCACCCTCCGCGGGCTCGGCGGCGGGCTCGGTGTCATCCGCCGCCTCTGTCTCCGCCTCGGGTGCGGCGGCGGCATCTTCGGCATCTGCGGCATCCTCCGCAGCCTTCGGTTCGGGCCATACCAAGCCGGCCGCGACGGTCTCAGCCACGCGTCGCTCCACGCACCGTTCCCACACCACCCGCCTGGAGGTATCGTCTGGCACCGGGCAGTACACGAACCGGCTCACCTCCTTCATGAAACCCCTCTGGTCCTTCTTGACGCAGAGGTAGGGCTCGGAGGAGCACCCGACGATCATCACGCGCTCACCCTTCTTCATGCCCTTGGTCTCCTTGAGAAGGTCCTTCTTAACGCGGCTGAACAGCTCCTTGGACTTGTACTCCCTGAGCTTCTTCTTGTCAGAGAGGAAAACCTTCTCCAGCTCGTCGACGTAAATCACCGCCGGTTGCATCGTCCGCGCAACCTTGAACACCATGTGGATCATGAGCGTGGTCTCCTTCTTCCCGGGGTACTTCCCGTCGGTGTTCCGTGGGGAAAGGTTGAAAAAGACGGCGCCGGTGTGGTTCGCGATGGCGTGCGCCAACGCCGTCTTGCCGGTGTCTTTGCAGCCGTAGAGCAACAGAGTCTTGCAGTGGCCGGGAATCGTCGAGTGCACCGTCTCGCCGCTCGCGCCCAGGGGCAGGATGGCGAGTTCGGTCACCATCTGACGCACCTGCGCCATGGACGGATCCGGAAAGTATTTGTTCCGCTCTAGGGTGGAACCCAGGACGTTGATGTCACCCGCGTAGGCGTCCAGCGTGTGCTCGGGAGGGACCGGCTGCACGATGCCCAGCTCCACCAGCTCGGCGTAGAGGCTCTCGATGGTTCGATCCGCGGTGAGGTCCTTCCCCTTACCTTTCTTGCCACCCGCCTTGGCCCCGCCCCCGCCCTTCTCCTTCTTCTCCTTCTTCTTCTTACCGTCGCCCTTGCCTCCTTTCTTTCCCTTGGCCCCCTTCCCCTTCTTGGCGGGTCCAGCCTTGGCGGCTCGCTCCGCCTCCACCATCTCCCGAAGGTTCTCCAGCAGCAGCCTCATCTCCTCGTCAACCTCCCGGCGGACCTCCTCGAACACCACCGGTTTGAGCTCCTCCTCCACAACGGAAGATATGAACCTCTGCTCGAAGTTGCCACCCTTCAGTCCGGTGTCGTGAACCTTGGACCACGTTCGGTCGAACGAGTCGATCGCGTCGCGAATCGGGTTGATAAACTTAGCCGGGCACTTGGGCTTGGGCTTATCGTCCCCCTTGCCCTTCTTCTTGGCCGCCTCCTTCTTCTTCTTCTCCTCCTCAGCCTTCTTCTTCTTCTCGGCGTCAGCCTTGGCCTTGGCAGCCTTGGGGTCGAGGTCGGCGTCGTCGTCCTCCTTGGGGGGCGGGTTCAGAATATCAGCGCTGCCGCCGTTGCCGACGTCGGGGAAATCGGGAAACGCGCCAGTCTCCGGGTCCCTGTTCTCGAGGAACCACGCGTTGATCTTATCCTGCACCTCCTCGCGCATCTCCTGCCCGTGCCGTTCCTTGACCCGGTCCTTCAGGTTTTCGTACGCGGCGAGGTACTCGTCCTGGTTGGCGTACTGAGCCTTTTTGCGCATCTGGTTGTTGGCCATGTCCCGCAGGATGGGATCGTCGCGCGGGTCCTCCGGCCTCGGCGCGGGTCTCATACCCAAAAACACCAGTTCCTCGTCCATCAGCCGCTCGTACTCCCTACGCGCCAGCCACCCGCGCGCGTACTTTTGTATGACGGTCGCGATCTGGTCCTTGGTCTTTGTCGCCGCCAGGATGTTGACCCGCTCCTCCAGGTCGCTCCGGTACTCCTCCGCGATGCGCTCGTCCTCGATTCGCTTAGCCTCAGCCTCCTCCTGTGACAGCGGCGGCGGCGCGAACACGTCGCGGGTCATGTACTCGGGCACCGGCTTGGTCCAGTTCACCCGGCCGACGAAGACGTTGGGTTTACCCAGCTCCGGCTTTGCGGTTTCAAACTTGTGAAGGAGCGCCTCGAGAAACGTATCCCTCGCGCCGAGCTCGTGCCGCCTGTCGTCCACGAAGTACCGCGGGACGGGTATCTCCATGGCGTCGACGGGCAGGTTCATGTCCTCCAGCGTCTCGTCCAAAGACACGTGCTCCAGCTCGCGTCCAAACTTCTTCAAGACCCAGTGCCTGAGCTCTAGGCATCGGCCTATGGTGGCCTCGAGGGTTCGTTTGACCTCGACGCGCTTCTGCGGGTGCGACATCTGGTCGTACGCGCGTTCGAGCCTGCGAAAGATCTGGACGTACTGCACGTACGCCCGTACCCACTCCGTCGGGTCCCTCTCCGGTAACTCGGGCGGGAGCTCGGCGCCGGTCTCCTCGTCGTACTGCGGTCCTGGGGGCGGGGGCTGGTCGGGGAGGGGCACGCCGTCCGCGTCCAAGACGGGTTCGGGCGGGGGTTGCTCCCACTCGAGCATGTGGCCGAGGTCCCTCATGCACTGGCGCCAATCGGCGTCGTACGAGCTGTCGGCGATGGGTGGGCACGGGGGTCGAAGGTCAGCGGGGTTGAGGGACCATTTTGGAATCCGAGGGATCGATGATTTGCGGGTGATTTGCGGGTGACGCCCGGGCCTGAGCGGGGGTTCGGGGGTCGATCTGTGGGTTCGGGGTTGGGACTCACGCGTTCGACATGGCGCACGGCTCGGTCTTCTACCTCTCGCCGCGTCGCCTTCTCGCTCCCTTCCACGCCGGGCGTTCGCGCGCCGGCTCTCACTGGCCGCAAGCCTAATTGGGCATCTCCTCTCGGGCCTCTCACGAGCCGGAATCCCCGCCGGCCGCGCGGCTGAAACGAACAGTCACAGTTTCCAAAACGGTTCGGGTCTTGGACCCGCCGAGGTCAACACTCGGGCTCACAGCGCTCCCTCGCCGCCGAACGTACGCCACGCGGGTGCTTCGTGTTGATCTCTCGCGTGTTGGTAGCGCGCGCGTCACGTCCGGGGCCGTGAACGGCGGTGGCGCGCGCGTCAAGTGTGCGTGTCGTTTCTACTCGTCGCGCCCCATCCGTGACTCGTCGCGATGGGTGCTCCCCGCAGATCTGCGGACGACTCCGACGACTCCGACGGATCCGGCGACGACGTCGACGTCGACGTCGATGGGAACGAACGCGACGGGATCCAATACGACGAGCGCGGTCGCAGGGTCCTGGCGGATGACGTCGTGGCCGCGATACGTCAGGCGCACGCGCGCGGTCTCACCGCCCCGATGCTCCCTCCCAAAAGGCAGATGAACCAACACCGTCTCAGCGGCGTCGCGCACAGGCCGGGGTACAGCAGCGTGGACATGAGGGACGGGTACTTCCATCCACCGACCGTCGATCCAGTGTCCCGCGGTACCACCAAATCGACGCATCAGCCGAGCACGAAGGACGCCAACGTCGCAGCCTCTACGGACCCGAGCACGAAGGCGGCGGCGGGCGCGTGGGGCGGGAATGGCGACTTCAGCGACGCCGTGCTCAACGCGTTGGCGGCGAAGAGACTGGACAAGGATAAGATGACCCACGGGCAGCGAATGGAGGCGAGGTTGGAGGCGAGGATGCGGGGCGGGTCCATGCCACGGGGAGGTAAGGGTCGGCAACGGCGGGGAAGCGGCGAGTCAGTGATCGGCGACGACGACGACCCCGGACTGGACGGGTCACTTCCATTGGACGCCGCGTCGATGGACCTGTCCGACGACCCGTTCCACGACGATCATGCCGGCGGGTGTGTCTCCCACGGTGGCCCGCTGCCGGTGGTGAGCGCGCGTCGCAGGGCGCGCAGGGTGGGCGTGAGGGGCGGTCGGTCGTTGCGGCGTCGGGCGTTGGACTCGATCGGTGTTTTCACTTCGAGTATATCGTCGGCGTGCGGGCCGATCGTTGAGAGCGAGGACTTCGAGCTCATCGTGGTCATCGTCATCCTGGTCAACTGCGTGTCACTGGCGCTTTACCGGCCGACGGAGGGCACCGGGAGCGAGTGGAACGAACGGCTCGACCGGCTCGAGTTGGGGCTCAACGGGTTCTTCACCCTCGAGTTGGTGTTGAGGATATCGCACCGGGGCGCCGGGGAGTACTTCAGGGACCCTTGGAACAGGTTCGACTTCGCGCTCGTGCTGGCGGGGTACTCCGGGCTGCTCATCGCGGCGCCACAGGGCGGGGCGGACAGCGGTGACGGAGACAACGGCGGGTTGAGGGCGCTGAGGGCGTTGCGGGCGCTGAGGCCGCTCCGGACCATAACTCGGTTCCAGTCCCTGCGGTCGGTCGTCGTCTGCTTCATCGAGGCCGTGCCTCTGTTGGTCAGCGTCGTCGGGTTCGTGGTGTTCTTCACGTTCCTGTTCGCCATCGCGGGGCATCAGCTGTTCCAGGAGGCGTACCACCAGAGGTGCGAGGACCCGGCCACGGGCGTACCCGAGACGTGGAACGACGCCTTCGGGTGCGACTCGATCGATAACCCGCTGGTCACCGGATCGAACCCCGCAGGGAGCGAACGGGGCTCCGGGCGAACCTGCCCGCCGTTCGACGACCTCGGTAACCCGCTCGAGTGCGTCTACGTTCACAGCGGGCGGGGTAACTCGGTGGCTGGGTACGACAACGTAGCCGCGGGGATGCTCACCGTGTTCCAGTGTACCACCTTGGCCGGGTGGGCGCAGGTGATGTACCGGATCATGGACTCAGGGTCCGAAGTGGCGGTGCCGTACTTCGTGCTGCTGGTGTTCTTCGGTCCGTACTTCGTGGTGAACCTGTTCCTGGCTGTGCTCAAGACCAAGTTTGGCAAGGCTCAGTCTCTGTTCCAGTCCAAGATGAACGCGGCGAAAGAGTCGGACTCGGCCGGTGACGATTCCACCGCGTCACTCGCCAACCCAACAGCCGTGCCGTCATCCACGCAGGTCGACGGTATCGTCCAACAACCAGGTGCGGGCACGGACGAGCAGGTAAAGCCGGTGGATCGGCGCAGACGCAACACGGTGGCGCTGATATTCGCGTGGATCGGCGCAGTCGCCGCCGGGTTTGCCGAGAAAAGGAGAATCGCCGCGGAACGAAAGGAGGACGAGCTCGCGCTGACCCTCGCCGCCCACGAGGCGGAGGGGGGTAAATCGTGGAGGCTCGAGTACCGACGCAAGATGCAGGCGCTCAAGGAGTGGTGCTTCGAGGTCCAGGAGCACAGGTACTTCAACCGGTTTTTCCTGGCGCTCATATACCTCAACACCGTGTTGATGGCGATGGAGCACCACGGCATGAGTTCGCAGCTGGCGTTCGCGCTGTTGGTGACCAACTTCGTGTTCACATTCTTCTTCACCGTGGAGGTTGCCATCAAGATCACGGGCATGGGGTTCTGGGACTTCTGGATGGACAACTTCAACAGGTTTGACCTCTGCATCGTGGGGTTGTCGATCATCGAGGTTCTGGCCATCGGCGGGTCGGCGATCCCAGCGCTCCGATCGCTCAAGGCGCTTCGTTCACTGAAGGTGCTGAAGACGTTCAGGGTGTTTCGCATCTTCAAGATGTTCCGCTACCTCGCGTCGCTGCGAATCATCGGGGAGGTCATCCTGTCCTCGCTGGGTTCCTTCATATCCATCGCCGTGCTCCTCTTCCTCTTCCTCCTGGTGTTTGCCATCGTGGGCCTGCACGTGTTCGGCGGCTTGAGGGACCCGGACTCGTTCAAGTACGGCGTGGATGACCCGCAGCTGGGTGGTCGCGCGTCCTTCGACTCCTTCTACCACAGCCTGTTGCTCACGTTCCAGGTGCTGACTTTGGAGGATTGGGAATTTATCATGTTCCGGTCCGTCGAGTACGCCGGGTGGGGGGCTTCGGTGTATTTCGTCATGTGGGTCATCGTGGGTAAGTACACCTTCCTCACGCTGTTCCTCGCCGTCACCATGGAGGCGTTCGAGAGCAAGTACGATCCAAAGGCGAGCAGAGAGGCGAGGGTGGTGGCCAAGTTGCTGCGAAAGAAACGCGAGCGGCGCAAGAAGCGACAGGTGAGTTTATTTTAATCATCGTATGGGCAATTAGAGCACTGACGTCGTGTTTTGTTTACAGGAGGCGTCCGTCAGGCGGAGACGGAAGGAGAAGAAACGGAGAAAGGAGCGCGAGGAGGAGCGTTCACGGAACACGGATGGCGAGTGCCTGTCCGAGGATGGCGACGGAGCGTCCACCGCGGTCGTCACGCTGTCCTCCTCCCCGACGCCAGTCGCGGTGACCGAATCGTTCCAAGGTGACCCCGAGGCAAAGTCCGGGTGGAAGCCCAAGCGTAAGCCGACCAAGTTTGCGTTTGGTGATTCGCGCGATGCGGAGTACGACAGCGACACCGCCAGCGACGGCACAGCCAGCGGGGCCATGACCCCGTACCTACCCTCCGGTATGAGCTCCGGCGCGGTCACGCCCGGGGGTGACGGGTACGACATTCCGTCCGGTTTGGTATCCGGGATGATGACGCCGTCCTGGGGCGGGTCAAGCTCGGTGGTGGGTTCGAGGCATAACTCGTTCGGAGCGGTTCGGTCCATGATCGTGCGACGCATGAACAAGGAGGACGACCTCGCGGACACGTCGTGCGGGTGCGTACCGCCGCACCATGAGCTGAGGGAGAGGTGCTTCGACGTGGTCACTCACTGGTCGTTCGACCACCTCATGTTTGCGCTCATCTTCGGGAGCTGCGTCGCGATGGCGATGGAACGACCGGACATGGAACCGGAGTTGCAGCGTAACCTGCTCATCGTCGATTACGTCCTGACCGCGTGTTTCACGACGGAGAGCGCGCTCAAGGTGTTCACCTTCGGGTTCAAGCGGTACATCCGCGAACGGACGAACCAGCTCGACTTTTTCATCGTCGTCACCACCCTGCTGGAGCTGATGCTGACCTCAGTCGGGGGTCTGAAAGCTGTGCGTTCGCTGCGCATACTGCGTGCCATACGCCCCCTACGTGCGCTGACTAAATCATCCGGTATGAGGCTCGTCCTCAAGTCCGTCGCTCTGAGCATCGGCGCCATGGTCAACGTGTCGGTGGTGATGCTCATGTTCTTCGTCATCTTCGGCATCCTGGGCGTGCAGGTGTTCGCCGGTCGGTTCTACAAATGCAACGACCCCAGCGTTCCCGACCGTGCCGCGTGCGTGGGTTCGTACTACGACCCCATCGTCGGTAACGTGGCGGAACGCGAGTGGTCCAACGCCTACCTCAACTTCGACAACCTGTACCGGGCTCTGATATCCCTCTTCGTCACCTCAACTTTGGACGGGTACGGACAGATCATGTTCGACGCTCTGGACATAACGGGCATCGACAATCAGCCCAAGATGGACCACAACCCCGCGGCGTTCGTGTTCTTCGTCGCGTTCATCGTCCTATGCGCGTTCAGTCTGTTGAACCTGTACGTCGGTGTGATCTTCTACCAGTTCAGCAGGATAAGGATGCTCTCGCAGACCTCGTCCATCGACCTCACCGAGGAACAGAAAGAGTGGGCCGAGATGTGCAAGAGCGTGCTTCGCATGCAACCCCTCAAGAGGCTACCCCCGCCCACGCAGTGGTTGCGCAAGATTCCGTACCACGTCGTGTCCGATAAGAAGTTTGACAGGTTCATCATGACCGCCATATGCGCCTCCGTGCTGGTCATGTCCGCGGGATGGCACGGCGAACCCGAGGAGTGGACCGAGATGAAGGATACGTTCAACCTCGGTTTCACGTGCGTGTTCATCGCCGAGGCTGCGCTCAAGATCACCGCCATGGGGTTCAGGGAATACTGGAGCAGTTCCTGGAACAGGTTCGATCTGTTCCTGGTGTGCGGCAGCCTGGTGGACCTGTGCGTCACCGATCTCAGCACCTCCGTCGCTCGGCTGATCCGACTGTTCCGAGTGTCCAGGATGTTCCGGCTCATAAAATCGTTCAAGGGACTCAGGAGCCTCTTCGAGACCCTGCTGGTGTCGTTGCCCGCGTTCTGGAACGTCGGGGCGCTGGTCCTCCTGCTCTTTTTCATCTACAGTTACGTCGGTGTCCTCACGTTTGGCACGGTGGTGAGGGGCGACTCCATCAACGAGCACGCAAACTTTGAGTCGTTCCAAACCGCCATGCTCACCTTGTTCCGGGTGGCGACGAATGACGAGTGGGTGGGCCTGATGCAGGACTGCAGCCGAGCGGATGCCAACGGGAGCTGGGTGTCTTACCCGTACTTCATCTCTTTCGTCATCGCCGTGTCCATGATCATGCTCAACCTGTTTACGGCGGTCATCATCGAAAACTTCGAGAACATGCAGGACCACGAGCAGTGGAAACTCTCGCCCAACTCGCTCGAAGGGTACGTGTCAACCTTTCGTGAGTTTGACGACGGCACGGGGACCATCTCGGGGGTGGACCTAGAGAGGCTCCTGAAGAAGATCCCCCCGCCGCTGGGCATCGGCCATCACTCCTCCGGGGTTCTCACCGTCCACTTCATCAAGGCACTCAACGTGCCGCTCAGCAAGGAGGGCCGGGTTCCGTTCCGAAGAACCGCGTTTGAGTTGGTCCGGCGGGTGTGCGAGTGCGACATGCCGCCGGGTGAGATGCGCGATAAGATCGAGTACGGGATACGTAAGGCGTTCCCGGACATTTGGGAGCCCATACCGGACGAGCTGTCGTGGTCGGCGCTCATGTGCGTGATACGGGTGCAGAGACACTGGAGGGAGGTGACGGCGGCGCGGTCCCAGCGCGCGCGGCTCGAGAAGATAGCCGCCAAGAAGAGGGAAAAGGAAAAGAGGGAAAAGGAAAAGAACGTTACGTCTTCCACCGAGGCGTCGCCCAAGCCGGTGGGACGGAGGATGTCCGTCAGTCGGAGGCTCTCCCTGTCGATGCCCGCCAACCCTCTGGCGACGCTGATGCACCACCATCGGAGGTCATCGAGGGTGGCGCCCGACCTGACGGACCACCGGTCGTAAAAGTTGTCGTCGTTGATTTATGTCTATCTATTGTTGTCTATAGGTGGAACTTGTCGCCACCCTGTCGATTCCGTTTCTGTCGTCTCATCGCGTCCCTGTGCCTACGCTTGAAGTCCTCCCTCCAGCCCTCTCGTTTCTCCTCCCAGTCCCGTATCATCTCCTCCTCCGTTTCAAACGGGCGCACAAACGCCTTGGCCTCCTCGACAACCTCGGGGGTTATGCCCATGATCAGCCAGTAACACTCCTCGGCCGTCTTACCCTTTTGAAACTCCTCAGCCTTCTTGGCGCCTTCTTCCGCCCACTTTCGAATGAGAGCCTCCCTTTCCTCCTCCGTCAACTCCTCCTCGGGCTCCTCGGGCTCCTCGGGCTCCACGGGTTCAAAGTTTTTCTCGTCGGGGTCATCCCTCCGCCGTTTGGCGACGGACCCGCCGCCGGTGGGTTCCCCGAAGGCGGACGGTGCCGGCGCGGTATCCCCCGCACCGCCTAGGAGCGAGAACGATGCACCCTTGGCGTCGGTCACCAGGTTGGCAAAGTTGAACCCCTTGTCCACGTTCACCGTCTTGCCCTCCTCCTTGTACCGGGCGGCGAGGGCATCGGCGGTGAACGGGTTATCGGCGCCCTTGCCCAGCTCCTTGATGTCCCCGCCGTGCACGAAGGCCTGCGTGACGTCCACGGCCTTATCCTTGGGCTTCGCGGGCGGCTCGACATTCTTCTTACCCCGCGCCTTCTTCTTGGCGCGCTTGGACTCACCGCCCGCGTCGCCGCCTTTCGCCTTTCGCTTTTCGCCCTTTTCCTTTGCCATTTTGGCGCCGTTCGGGTGTCTCTGCGTCTCGCGGGTGACTGGACCGTGGAGATGACACGCGGGCCGCTTCCGTACAATACCTTGTGAGGGCGAGCGACGGATGCGCGATACGAAACCCGAAGGTCGGGGCGGCGCGAAGTGGTCGGTAGGAGCCTGGGTTCGGTACTTTAAATCCTTGTGGGCTCTTTGGCAGTTTGGGGGTGGATGCGAAAATAACGTCGAGGTAACGTAACAGGTGTCGTAATACAGTGCATGTCGTGCCGTCAGTTCGTCTCTCGTCACGCGGCGGCTCCACCGCCCTCAGTGCCACCACCACCACCGCCGCGACGACGCCTGGTGCGAGGAGGCCTCTGCTCGAGAGCACCGGCGGGTGCCTCAGTCGCCGGCTTCGGCACAGCCTTGGGCTTCGGAGTATCCTTCTTCTCAGCCTTGGGCTTGGGTGCCTGCTTCGACTCCGCCGCGGGCTTGGGGGAGGGCTTGGGCGCGGGTGCCGGCTTGGCGTCATCCGCCTTCTTCTTACCCTTAGCCTTGGGAAGGGTGGCCGCGGCCGCGGGCGCGGGCGCGGGCGCGGGCGCGGGCGCGGGGGCGGGCGCGGAGGAGACTGACCTGGGAACCGCCGTGCCGCCGCCCCGGCCTCCCATGCCGCCCCTGCCTCCCTGGGGACCGCCCCTGCCGCCCTGGTAACCGCCCCTGCCTCCCTGGGGACCACCGTACTGGGGACCGCCCCTGCCTCCCTGGGGACCACCGTACCGTCCGCCCCTCCCGCCAAAGTGGGATCCGCCAGGGGGACCCCTGCTGTAGAAGTTTTCCTCACCCCACGCCGTGTCCAGCCGCTCAATCTCCCACCGCAACGTCTCCAGCTCATCCGTCGCGGCGTCCATCTCGTCCAGGTGGGAAACGAGCGACTCCACCAGAACCTTGGCGGCGGCGGCGGCGGATGCGGTGCCGAGGATGCGAACGACACCCGCGTCGTGGTCCACGTCGATGGAGACGGCGCCGGAACGTTTCATAACGTCCTGGATGTTTTTACCACCCTTGCCGATGAGGACCCTTCTGGCTCGGTCGTCGGGTGCGGCGACGATCTCCTCCTTGACCTCCAACATGTTCCTCGCCTTGCGAACCTCCACGGGGTCGGTACCGACGATGCGCACGACGCACGCCTCCCTGTCCACGACCACCCTGTCGATCCTGCACCGCTCCTGCGCCATCCGGATCCTGCTGCCCTTGGCGCCCACGACCATTCCCATGAATTTGGGATCCACCTCGAACTCGACCCTCAGGCCGCGGTCGAGCTCGTCCTGCACCTTGGCGCGCTCCTGGTCCAGCTTTTCCTTGATGGACAACCGTTGCTGCAGCACGATCCTGCGCTCCAAGACGGACTCCACCAGCAGCGCCGCGCGGTCAACCTCCTCGGGCAGATCGCCGTGGAGGACGATTCGATCGCGACGCGCATCGTCGAAGGTGACATCGCCGATGCCCACGGCGGCGCCCTGGATGAGTTCGATACCCTCGGGAGAGTGCGCCCACTGCACGAGTGAGGACGGGAGGGAAAAGTCGCGGGATTCCGCGTAGGTCCGCTTGGGTCCCGCGTTGTTTCGGCCAGCGCGCTTCTTGGCACCCGATTTTGGCGCGGGGGAGGGCGCCTTGACGGGCTCGGGCTCGGTGCCGAAGGGGTTGGCGGGGAGGTTGGGTTTGGGTGCGCCGCCACCCCTCGGGCGACTGCGGGCGTTCGCTGCCATCGGTTGGTGAGTGTTCGGTTGGTCTTTCCGAGCGCGGTGGCTCAGATTGAGTGTGGGCGATCGATCTGGTTTCGCGCCAGATATTCCTGGACCGACGCCTGGCGTTCCCGAAAATGTTTGCTCGATGAGGTGTTGAGGAACTTGAGGTCACTTCGGTCCGCGGCAGGGATTATACCGCTCAAATCGCTCGGCTGCCATGGCCACGAGGATGACGTGCTGTCGCGCGATCCAAACTCGCGCCGTCCCTAACCGACGTACCGACAAGCCCAAGCCCGTCGTGGTGAAGCCCATCGGTGACGTGGAGGATAAAACGAACCGATCGTCGCGTCGAGCCGCGATGCTGTCACTGGGTGTGGTCTCCGCCGCGTTCGTGGCCGGATCCACCGCCGTGATCGCCGCCCCCGTCGCGATGAACCAGCCGGTGGATCCCAAGGACTCGCCGTACGTCCAGGAGCTGCTCAGACGGACTGAGGAGAAGAAGGAGGAGCGGGTCAAGGAGAGGCTGGCGGATTACGACAAGAGGAACTTCAAGGACTACTTCGACGTCGTGGACAAGGGGTTCAACGGACGGACGATGACGGAGAACGACGAGGCCATCCGGGAGCGGCTCAAGAAGTGGAACGGGAATTAGCCAAGTCATGCGAAGTGGTCGCGCCGGTTCGGTCGTCTGATTCATCTAGTCGTCTAACATCA
>Ga0209425_10002482_pt1 | contig 20506 bp, 21 predicted proteins | sample COG_05_FD_184749 | JGI IMG/M metagenome (GOLD analysis project Ga0209425, IMG submission 184749) | Pelagic Microbial community sample from North Sea - COGITO 998_met_05 (SPAdes) (version 2) | ecosystem: Environmental > Aquatic > Marine > Neritic zone/Coastal water | place: Helgoland, sampling...
AAAAAAGTATGTTGCTTTTTATTCCTCGGTAGCTCAGTTGGTAGAGCAGTTGACTGTTAATCAATTGGTCGCAGGTTCGAGTCCTGCCCGAGGAGCCAACTAACCTGTCTTATCTAGACTTTCTGCATTTCTTAATACTTGTAAAATTTTGTCTTTTTCTAGTTTAGATAAAGATTTAAAAGTTTTTATTAAAAAGGAGTAATTTAAGTCTTCGGTCACATTTATATCAGCACCAAACTCCTTGTAGTCTTTGTACTCTTCATAAAAATAAGTAATTGGAACTTTTAAAAATTGTGAAATTTGCATCAAGCGAGCTGAACTTACGCCGTTGGTACCCTTTTCATATTTTTGAATTTGTTGAAATGTAACATTGATAGCTTCGGCAACTTTAGTTTGTGTCAAACCTAATGACAGCCTCCTCATCCTTAATTTTTTTCCTAAATGAATATTAAAATTATCTTCCATTAACTCTCTCCAGAGGTTCGTTAAAAATCTAATTCAATATTAAATTTAAATTTTTTGCAAGATTAAATGTTTAAAATAAAAATTTATTTTGAGGCGAAAAAACTCAATAAACTAGCAAATAAGTATTGACAAATAAACTAAAAATAGACTTGGAAACTTGCTAATTAAAATTTTTCAAACGATATTCCCAATAACCTGTCTTGTCAAAAGATGCTTTTAACCAAAGTAATGACGTTTCATCATACCAAATATCTGTATTTAATTTTTTACTATCTGGCAAACTTTCATTTGAAGACTTAAAATTAAAATGCAAGGCATTATAAGACTTATCTCCAATTACTATCTGTTCTTTTCCTATAAAAGTTACAGTTTGTTCAATAATTCTTCCAGAAATTGCGCTAATTTGTTTGTTTGCTTTAACTATTTCATGGTTCCACCATGTTCCAACAATAGAGTCTATTGGTGCACTACCTTTGTAGGAAGAACCATCAATAATTAATTCCTTTTTGCTAGAATTAACATTTATATTTACAAATTTTTTTTTTTTGTTTTGCGTTGTTTTTGAGGAAAATTGAAAAAATTTATTATTTTTGTAAATTTCATCACTTTTGGCATAGTATTTATAAAGATCAACACCAAGTTTGGTAATTTTAAAACTTACTTCACTTTTCACTGAAAGAATATCATTTTTTCTTATAAAATCATATTTGTGATAACCAATTAATTTATTATTTCTGAATAGTTCATATTCTAAATATTCAAATTTTTTATAATGCCCTACATGGCCAGTAGCGCTAAAACTAAAGAAAAATAATATTATAATTGAAAGGATTATTTTTTTCATATATTTAGAAATATGGATAATTTCAGTATTTTAAAACAAATTGGAAATACACCATTAATCAAATTAAAACAAGCTTCAGAATTAACCAAATGTAATATTTATGGAAAGGGTGAATATTTTAACCCAGGTGAATCCGTAAAGGATCGAGCTGCACTTTTTATTATTGAAGATGCAATAAAAAATAAAAAAATTCAAAAAGGTGGTATTATTGTAGAGGGCACTGCCGGAAATACTGGCATAGGTTTAGCTATCGTTGCTAAAGCATATGGTCTTAGTTTAAAAATTGTCATACCAAAAACTCAATCTATTGAAAAAAAACAAACACTTAAGAATTTAGGTGCTGAGTTAATTGAAGTAAATGCAGTTCCATATTCAGATCCAAATAATTATATAAAACAGTCTAAAAGAATTTCGGATGATCTTTCTAAAACAAGTAAAAATGGTGTCTTGTGGGCAAATCAATTTGATAACACTGTAAACTTGGAGTCTCATATACAAACAACTGCTAAAGAGATTTGGACTCAAACTGCCGGCCAAATTCATGGATTTACATGTTCAGTCGGTACTGGTGGAACTTTAGCTGGTGTATCAATTGGATTAAAACAAAAAAATAAAGATATTAAAATTGCTTTAACAGATCCTATGGGCTCTTCACTTTATTCACATATAAAATTTAATAAACTTGAAAATTCTGGAAGCTCAATTACAGAAGGAATTGGTACTGCCAGAATTACTAAAAATTTTGAAAAAGCCTTAGTTGATGAAGCGTTTCAAATTAATGATGAAGAAGCATTAAATATAATATTTAAATTAAAAGAAGATCAGAATATTAGTCTTGGTGGTTCGTCAGGAATTAATATTGGAGGTGCAATACGTTTAGCTAAACAATTAGGACCTGGACATAACATTGTGACAATTCTCTGTGATCCAGGAAAGCGTTATGCTAGTAAAATTTATAATAAAGAATTTTTAAAAAGTAAAAACTTACCTGTTCCTAAATGGTTATAATATTTGGCTTAAAAATAGTTTAGTTCTATCTGATTTAGGATTGTCAAAAAAATCTTTTGTTTTAGCTTTTTCTACAATGCGTCCTTCATCCATAAAAATCATATTATCAGCAACTTCTTTAGCAAAACCCATTTCATGAGTTACTACGATCATTGTCATTCCGCCTTTTGCCAAGTCGACCATCACATCTAAAACCTCTTTAATCATTTCAGGATCTAGTGCCGAAGTTGGTTCGTCAAATAACATTATTTTAGGCTCCATACATAGGGCTCTAGCAATAGCAGCTCGTTGTTGTTGACCGCCTGATAACTGACCAGGAAATTTTAAAGCTTGATCTTCAATTTGGACTCTTTTTAAATTTTCCATAGCGAGTTCTTCAGCTTTTTTTTTTGGCAATTTTTTAACCCAAATAGGAGCAAGTGTACAATTATCCAATATAGATAAATGTGGAAACAAATTAAATTGCTGAAACACCATACCAACTTCTGCTCTGATAATTTCTATATTCTTGGTATCTTCTGAAATTTCTGTGTTGTCTACTATGATTTGTCCTTCTTGGTGATTTTCAAGTCTATTTATACATCTTATTAAAGTGGATTTACCTGATCCAGACGGACCACATATTACGATTTTTTCTTGGGTTTTAACTTCAAGATCTATGTCTTTTAGCACTTGAAACTTATCAAACCATTTATTTACTTTTTTTAACTCTATAATATTTGACATTTTATCTCTCCGTACTTAACTTTTTTTCCAAGTTTTGGCTATACCTACTCATCGCAAAACATATAACCCAAAAAACAAATGCGGCAAAAACATAGCCTTCTGCCGCCATACCTAACCACTTGGGATTTGTTTTTGCTAAACCTATCATACCTGCTAATTCAAGCAACCCTACAACAAAGATTAATGGTGTGTCTTTAACTAGTGCTAAAAAAGTATTAGCAATGCCCGGAATTACTAATTTTAAAGCCTGAGGTAAAATTATTAAAAAATGCATTCTCCAATAGCCCATTCCTAGTGATTGAGCAGCATCGTATTGACCTCTTGGGAGGGCTTGAAGACCTCCACGTACAACCTCAGCCATATAAGCAGCTTCAAATAAGGTTATAGCAATGATAACTCTCATCAATTTATCCATATAAGTGCCGTCCGGTAAAAACATTGGAAACATAACTGCGGACATAAATAAAACAGTTATTAAAGGCACGCCCCTCCACAATTCTATAAAACTAATTGAAGAATATTTTATTGCAGGTAAGTCTGATCTTCTTCCTAACGCTAAAAAAACTCCAATTGGAAAACAAAAAATTAAAGCAAAAGCCGAAACTATAAAAGTTAAAGATAAACCTCCCCAAACTCCAGTTTCAACCCACTTTAAACCAAATGAACCGCCTGATATTAAATTTAAAGCTATTATTGGAAAAATAAAAAGTAAGAATAAAATTATATATTTCTTAAATTTCTGAGGTAAAACAAAAATAGAGATAATAGATCCAAAAAGAGCTAAAAAAGAAATATTAATTCGCCACTGTTCAGCATTTGGATACATTCCATACATAAATCTATTAAACCAAACTTTAACAAATACCCAGCATGCTCCATCTCCTGTGCAATCTTCTTTTGTGCTACCTAAAAAATTAGCATCAAAAAAAGTCCAATTTAATGTAGGTGGAACGTATTTTAGTAAAATAAAAATTACAATAAGAGATAAAATAGCGTTAAAATTACTAGAGTTCAGATTTTTGTTAATTCTATCCAAGGTTTTGTTGCCACTATATTCAATTCTTATAAAATGCAAACCTAACGTTCCTAAAATCAAAGGGCTTAGATAGCTAATTATACTTGGTAAAAAACTAGTTATATTTACGTTTAAGAAAGTATTACTAAAAATGTCAAAAAACCCAAGCAATAATAAAAAAAGACCTATTGCTAAATAATTATGAAGGTTTTCTTTATTTGGTTTTAATATATTTAAAGTCATTTTTATTTTTCTTTAATTGCAACGCTTTTGTTGTACCAGTTCATAAAAAAGGAGATTGAGAGACTTAAAAAAAGATAAGTACCCATTGTAATACTTACAATTTCAATTGCTCTTCCCGTTTGCATTAATGCTGTACCTGCAAACACAAGAACAATATCTGGATAAGCAATTGCAGCAGCTAAAGAAGAATTTTTAGTTAAATTTAAATACTGATTAGTTGTAGGTGGAATGATTATTCTTAAAGCTTGAGGTAAAACAACAAGCTTTAAAATTTGCGTGTTATTTAATCCGATTGAAGCAGCAGCCTCTTTCTGTCCTTTTCCTATACCAAGAATACCAGCTCTAACGTTCTCGGCTATGAATGTAGCTGTATACATAGATAAGGCTAATGCCAAAGACATTAGTTCAGGAATTATGCTAACGCCTCCACGAAAATTAAAAATTGTTGTAGACATTTGTTCTAAAACAGGAATTTCAAATTCAAGTGTTACGCCACCAATTAAAAAACTTAAAGCTGGGATTACGAATATTAATCCTGCACCAAAATAAAATGTCGGAATATGTTTACCAAACTCTTCTCTCTGTTTTTTTGCATATTTTGAAACAAAAATAATAGCAACAATTGAAGCTATTAAAGAGTACAAGAATATAGAAAAATTATTCCATATAAATTTTGGTACGTACCAACCTTTAACGGTTAAATAAGAAATATCGTAGAAATTGATAGCATTTTCTGGAAGAGGTAGAGCTCTTAAAGCAGCAAAATACCAAAAAAACAATTGTAGAAGCAAAGGTATGTTTCTGAATACTTCTACGTAAACCTCTGAAAATTTTGCTACTAGAAAATTAGAAGAAAGTCTTCCTATGCCAATAATTACACCAATTAAAGTTGCTATTAAAATACCAATAACTGAAACTAAAAGAGTATTTAGTAGGCCAACCAAAAAGGCTCTAGCATAAGAATTAGAACCATCATAATCTATTAATGAAAAGCCTATATCAAAGGATGCTTCTTGAGAGAGAAATCCAAACCCAAAAGCTATTCCCCTATTGCCCATGTTGACTTGAGCGTTAAAAGCAAAATAGCTTATTCCCAAAACAATAAACAACAAGGTTAATACCTGCGGTATTAATCTCTTTTTATTTTTAATGTCTATTTGAAAACGTTTAAGATTCATTTACTTACAATAAAAAAAAGGGCTGGATAAATCCAGCCCTTTTAATTTTAATTTATAGTTAAATTATCTAGCTGGTGCTACGTAAAGTATACCGCCTTTAGTCCATAGTTCATTTGGACCTCTGTCAGGCATAATTCCAGTGCTAGCTATGTGTTTTTCATAGATTTCACCGTAGTTACCAACTTGCTCGATAATTCTTAAACTCCATTCATTATCTAAACCGAATGCAGAACCTAATTCACCTTCAGAACCAACTAATCTCTTAATTTGTGGGTTTTCTGAATCTTTTAGGCTAGATGCATTTGATGAATTAACACCATATTCTTCAGCTTCGATCATAACGTTTAAAGACCATCTTACGATGTCTTCCCAAACAGCATCACCTTGACGTACAACTGGTCCAAGTGGCTCTTTAGAAATAGTTTCTGGCAATACTTTATGTTCATCTGGATTACTCATTTTTGTTCTTTGAGCAGCTAAACCAGATTTATCAGTCGTGTAAGTATCACATCTTCCAGCATCATAAGCAGCAACAACTTCATCAGCTTTTTCAAAAGCAATTGGTTCATAACTTATATTTTTAGAATTAAAGAAATCTCTCATATTTAATTCAGTAGTAGTTCCTGTATTAGTACATGCAGAAATACCGCTTTTAAAATCATTAACTGAATTAATTCCAGAGTTTTTTCTTACCATGAAACCTTGACCATCATAAAAGTTTACACCAACAAAAGTTAAACCTATGTCAGCATCTCTTGATAAAGTCCAAGTAGTGTTTCTAGAAAGAATATCAATTTCACCAGCCGTCAAAGCTGTAAATCTTTCTTTAGCACTTAATGGAGTAAATTTAACTTTGTCTGCATCACCCAAAACAGCAGCAGCAACAGCTCTACATACATCAACATCTATACCAGACCAATTTCCAGCAGCGTCAGCATTAGAAAATCCTGGCAATCCTTGAGAAACACCACATTTTACGAAACCGGCTTTTTTTGTATTGTCTAATGTTTTTGATTTTTTTGAGTTACCACCACCACCTTGTTGCGAACACGCAATAAGTACTAATGATGCAAACCCTACTAAAATCAAATTTTTAAAAGTTTTTAACATTTTAAGGTACCTTTCTTTTTATTGTTTATATATTTTTATCGATAAAAATATTGTCTCTACAATAGTTTAAAAAACATATGGTTCAAGTAACTAAAATATCAGCTACATATAGTTCAAGCTATTATGTTTGAACAATATATTGAAATATGCAACTGGCTTATTAATTAACTTTTACTAAAATTCAAAGATGTAAGTTCAAATAACCTGCTTATAGTTCTCTTGTAAGGATCAGTTAATTTTCTTGAAGAAGTATAATTAGAAAAATTAAAATTAGAACTTACCATCATTGAAATTTTTTTTTCATAAAGAATATCAATTAGGGTGATAAATCTTTGCTGTTGATTTACATTTTCATCTTTAAAATTTGGAACACTGTCCAAAGTAATAAAACTACATTTATCTGCAATGGCAATATAATCTTCAGCACCAAGATTAACACTGCATAAGTTGTGAAAATCAAATCGAGCTACACCCTCAAAAAAATTATTGATCGTAAATGTTCTTCCTTTTATATCTAATTTGATTAAAGAATTTTTTTTTCCTTTAGATAATTGCCTAAAAATTTGATTCATTTTAAATGTAGTGTCTTCGTTTAAAGGATAAAAAAAACGTTCAAGCTTTGATTGCCCAGATTTTCTATAATCTTCATTAATTTTAAGTTTTTTTTCAACACAATAATTTCTAATAATTTTAATAAAAGGAATAAACTGATCTCTTTGTAGACCGCCTTTATATAAATTTTCAATTTTTAAATTTGAAGAAATTAAAACTTTAATATTTTCTTTGAAAATAATTTCAAACAATTTTCCTAAAATCATTGCATCAACAATATTTGTTACCTGAAATTCGTCTAAGTAAATTAAATCCACTTCTCTTTTTAATTTCTTTACAAAAGATTCTATTGAATTATTTCTACCTTTAAGTTTATTATCATGTCGATAATCATGAAAATTCATCATAAATTCATTAAAATGAATTCTTTTTTTGGGAATGTTTAAATTATCAAAAAAAAAATTAAGTAACATTGTTTTGCCGACACCTACGTCACCATATAAATAGAAACCTAACTTTTGATTAGTTTTGTAAAAAAATTTCAAAAATGTGTATTTTAAAGAATTGCTTTTATTAAAGCTAATTAATGATTCTAATATTTTTATTTGTTCTTCGTTTTGCTTAAATTTATTATCTATACAATATTTTAAAAAAAAATTTTTCAATTTATTATTGTTTTATATTAATATTTTATTATGAATTATTATTAATTATATATTAATTAAAAAAAATAGGATAGCTTGTTAATTATCTAATGGATAAAATAAAATCTGACAAAAACAAAATAAATACTAAACAAATAAATAGTAACAAAAGTAATGAAATAAATACTTTTTTATTTGACGAAACTTTGAGTCAAATTGAAAATATGCTTAAGAATCTTGATGAAAAAATTGAACCAAATGAAGAATTAAATAAAAATTTACAAAAAAAAATAATTAATAAAAACGAAGAACATGAAATTGACAATACTCATATACGTATGGAAGAATTGCATGATTTTGATGCAACAACTGATATTAAAAAAAAAAATGCTTTTGGTTTTTATACTTACCTTGCTTTGGCTATTGTTGTCATTATAGCTATTTATGAGATACTAAATTATTCAAAAAATTTGATTGTTTTTAAATATCCATTTACCGAACCTTATATTAAATATTTTTATGAAGTAATTGAAATATTAACTTACGTATTAATAAATATAATTAGTTTTGTAAAAAATCTTTTCTTTTTTGGCGCGCCCTGAAGGATTCGAACCTACGACCCTCGGTTTAGAAAACCGATGCTCTATCCAACTGAGCTAAGGGCGCTCTTTGTTAAGTTTAATTTAATTTTAAAGATATTTAAAATTAAATTAGTTTATTTAGTTTTATTAGAAACAAACTATATGATCAATAATAATTGGTTTTTTAATTCCAAATTTTTCTTCAACTTGATGTTGGTGAATGTGGTGAGAATGAACAAATACAGGAATAGTTAAATTATTTTGCGTTTTAAGTGTGTATATGAAGTTTGTTCCTCTAAATTGTCTGTCTACTACTTCAAGCTTTAAATTACTGCTATCATCATGCTCTAAATCTTCAGGTTGTATTAGAAGCTTAACGTCTGATCCTTTCGGATAGTGCTTAATAAAATTACCTTTGATTGTACCTAAATCAGAACTTTCTAAACTATTTTCTCCTGTAACTTTTGCAGGTATCAAAGTTCCTCTATTTAAAAAATTTACAACTTCAATTGAGTTAGGAAAATGATAGACATTGTAAGGATCATCATACTGTTTGAGTTGCCCATCCAAAATAATTCCACATTTACTTCCTAAATAAAAAGCTTCATAGGAGTCATGTGTTACAATTATAGTTGTAATCTTGTTTTCTGTTAATACTTTTTTTAATTTTACCTGTATTTCTTCTTTAAAATTTTGATCTACATTCGATAGTGGTTCATCTAGCAATAATAAATCTGGATTAGACAATAAAGATCTTGCTAATGACGCTCTTTGAGCCTCACCAGAACTTATTTGATGGGGAAACTTATCTTTAACATGTGTTATATGTAGAAATTTAACAACCTCATTAATATTCAAATTACTTTTTTTATTATTGTTTCTTTCTGCGCCAAACTCAATATTTTGAATTACGTTGTAATGTGGAAATAACGAGTTATCTTGAAAAGCTAAAGATATATTTCTTTTTTCTGGCTCTAAATGAGTATCTTTAGAGGATATTACTTTATTATTTAAAATAATTTTACCAGACTGAATTGTCTCTAAGCCAGCAATAGTTCTTAGTATTGTGGTTTTGCCAATTCCAGAAGGACCTAACAGGCAGATAATATCACCTTTGTTTTCAATCTGAAGAGAAACATTGTTTACTTTGTTTTTAGCGCTAGCGGTAAAAGTAACATTATCAATTTCTAAAAAATTTTTATTCATACATTTTAATCTCTAAGGATATATCTAGATGTAATGAAAATAAAGAAACTTGCAATAATAATAAGAAACAAAGATGGCGCTGCTGCAGCTTCAAGAAGGTCTTGGGATGCGTAAATATAAGCAGTGGTTGCAAATGTTTCGAAATTAAAAGGTCTCATTATTAACGTAATTGGCAATTCTTTAATTATTTCAATGGCAATTAAAACACCCACTAAAAGCATTGAGTTTTTCAAATAAGGTATATGGATATTAGTAAAAGTTTTAAATTTTGAATAGCCTAACAAATAAGCACTTTCATCTATGGAGTAATTAATTTTCAAATAACTGGACTTTATACCGTTACTAGCCAGCGAATAAAATCTAATAAAATAAACTAAGATTAAACCTAGTATAGAACCAATAAAAATTGATTTAATTGTTTTAATTCCAAAAAAACTAACGATGTTATTGTCAAACCAAGAAACAAAAGTAATAAAAGCAATTGCCAAGATTATTCCTGGAATAGCATAACCAGAAATAGAAAACGTTGTTAATGCATCTAACACCTTGCTTTTTGTTACTCTATTGCCATAGTTTGAAATAAAACTTAAAAAAATTAGTACAATACTTGATAAAAAAACTAATAAAATTGTATTAAAAAATAACTGTATTACATTTAAATCTGTTAAATGTTTTGGAAAGCTAATGGTCCAATAAAGCATTTGTAGAACTGGAAATAAAAAACTAATTAAAAATACAAAAAAACAGAAAAGAAAAGCTAGAATAGATTTTTTTCCAGTTAGCTTAATCGATGATTTCTTTTTTAATCCACTTTTAGTTGGCGTATGGTATTGAGCTTTTTTTCTAGATAGATTTTCTAAGACAAATAAACCTAAAATAAATAATAATAGATAAAAGGATAATCTATTTGCAAGTGTTAGATCATCAAATGTGATCCATGCATTATAAATTCCTGTTGTTAAAGTAGAAATCCCGAAAAAAGAAACTGAACCAAAATCTGATAAAGTTTCCATAGCAACTAAAGAGAGACCCGCAACAATAGCAGGTCTAGCTGATGGTAAAATTATTTTAAAGAAAGATTTTTTTTTGGAAAAACCTAAATTTTTACCTAATTCTATTAAATTTTGAGATTGATAATAGAAAGAAGCTCTAGTCAAAACATAAACATATCCGAATAAAGAAAAAGAGATTGATAAAATAGCCCCTGCCATGCCATCAAATTTTGGAATATATTTATTATAATTACCTTCCCCAAATAGATTTTTTAATATTGTAAAAGCAGTTCCATAATTTTCAAAAAAAGCAGTTAATGAATAAGCATATATATAGGCTGGTACCGCAAAAGATAAAATTAATGCCCATTTAAAAAAATTAACCCCTAGAAAATCATAAAAGGATACTAGGTATGCACAAATGACACCAATAAAAAAAGTTAAGATTAAAACACCAGTTAGAAGCGTAAAGGAGTTAAATATATACTCAAAAAGAAAAGTATTTTTAAGAATTGATGAATAGTTTCCAGTTGTATCAAAAAAACTAAAAAAAACTGTTACTATTGGTATTGCTACAGCTATAGAGATTAAAAAAGAACTTAAATACCAAATATTAAATTTTTTTATGAACATTTATATAGTGCCCATAACACATTTGATGGGGTAATTCATTAAAAGTAATTATGGGCACTTTGGGAAAAAAATTAATTAACTTTTCTCCATTTATCTATATTAATTTTTTTACACTCTGATGAAAATTTATGAATTGTAAATTGCGGAGACAATAGACTAAATTCATCAGCTGAGTTATTTAAATTAATATTTAATAAATCTTTTTTCATATCGCTTACGAATAAACCAATGGAAGAATATCTTTTTATTTCCATTCTGCAGCCAGCATAAGTTCTAATGCAACAGCTTGTTTTTTTCCGTAAGAACCTACTTTTGTTTTAAGATCTTGTTTGAAGCCAAGGCCCATCGCTTTAACCAATTCATGAGGCTCTACGCCATCAATAATTGGATATTCATAAGTATTATTAACTATGTGTTCTTGGGCCTCTTTAGTTAATAAAAATTCAAGTAGTTTTATTGCATTAGCTTTATTTGGAGCTGTTTTAATGACCCCGCCTCCACTAATGTTCATGTGAGTTCCTCTGTCACCTTGATTTGGAAAGAAAGGTAAAACTTTTGTTGCTGCTGCTTTTTGTTCTTCCCCTTTACTGCCTGATAGCATCAATGCATAATAATAAGTATTTGCTATCGCTAAGTCAGCTTCTCCTGCTGCTACAGCAAGTATTTGTGCTCTATCATTTCCTTTTGAGTCTCTGGCCATGTTAGCTACTACGCCTTTAGCCCATTTTGCTGTAGCTTTTTTTCCATTATTCTGAACTAATGAAGCAACAAGTGACTGATTATAGACGTTATTAGATTGTCTAATAACAATTCTATTTCTCCATCTTGGATTGGAAAGATCTTCGTATGTCATTCCATTAAGGTCGTTTGCATTTACTCTTTCTGGTGAGTAGTAAATAATTCTGGCTCTTTTTGCTATACCTGTCCAATTATTAGATCTCAAATTAGATGGAACTGCAGCTTTAATTTTCGATGACATTGAGTTTTGGAACATACCAGCGGCATCAAATGCGCCTAGTCTTCCTGCATCAGCTGTAATATATAAATCTGCTTTTGAATCAGACCCTTCTTCAGTTATTCTCTTTTGAAGTGCCTTATCTTTTCCGGACACAACATTCACTTTAATTCCTGTTTTGGTGGTAAATTTTTCGTAAAGTTGGATATCCGAGTCATAGTGCCTTGCGCTAAAAACGTTTACTTCGTTGTGCCCATCAGCAAACAGTGATGTAAAGCAAAAAGCTAAAGTTAACGCTTGTATTATTATTTTTTTCATATTAATCCTATTGTTTGATATTGATAATCATTCTCAATATAGTGATAATGATTATCAATGTCAATATATTGATAATGATTATTAATTGCAAAAATGTCGCATCAAGTAAAAAATTTTTACTTCTTGTAGATAGTTAAAAAGTAATAAATTAATCTATTGGCTCTATTTTGGATGATTTTTTTTGATCACTTTTGATAGAAGATGTTTTTAAAGGAGAAATTTTTCCAACCACATTACTTTTTGATAAAATTTCATTTAATTGTTCCAAAGCTGCCAGGAGATCATTTTTATTACTTTCATAGTTAACAATTTGCTCCTTAGATATTTTTAATCTAATATTTAATTCGTTATTTTCGATTACTAATCTTTCATAATTTTCTTTGTAAACACTAGAATCTCTCTCAATTTTATTTGAATGCTCCTTTAGTTCTAAGAAGTTTTGCTTTTGCTTTTCAACCTGACTGTAAATAGATCTAAGAGTTTCTTTTGTATTTTTTAATAAATCACTAGAGTCTGGAGGGTCCAAAGAATTAATTTTAGTTTGTGATAATAAATCATTTTCTTTTTGTAGACTAGAAATTTGAAATCGTAATTTTTTTTTTAATTGTTCTAAACTTTCAACTTTTTTATTAAGTTCAATAATCTTAGTATTTTCATTCTCAGAATTATCAATAATTTCATCTGTAAGAATAAGAACTTCTTCATTTTTAGGTTTATCTGATTGACTGTGGCTGGGGGAAATCTTTGAGTGAATATTTGATGTCTTTTTATATTCTTCTGCTTCACGAATAAGTCTGTCAACGTCTGGTGGAATAACTAAAGCTTGATTTAATTTCGGAACAGACTTTTGTTCTTTGCTACTTTTTTCATTTTTATTTTTAGACTTCGAATTAATTTTATTTATAGCTTCAAGAATACTAATTATGTCATCTTTACTATTCATAAATAAATATTAATTATTATATAAATAATTACAACAGATATAAAAAATTACCTGTTAATTCTTTTTTCCCATTTAATACAAGATTTAACAATCGTACTTAATTTATAATATTTAGGTTTCCAATAAATAAATTTTTTAAGTTTATGATTGCTAGCTGTAATTTTAACCATATCTCCTGAACGTTTTGGGAGATCAACTATTTTATATTTTTTAGCGTATTTTTTAAATTCGTTGATTGCATCATATACGGAAATCCCTCTTGCGTATCCACAATTTAAAGTTATTGATTTAGTACATTTATTAATTTTTTCTAAAACTTTATAGTGAATATTTGCAATATCAGAAACGTGTATATAATCTCTTATACAAGTTCCGTCTTTAGTTTTATAATTAGAGCCATAAATCTTAAAAGTGGGGTTTTTTTTCATAACTTCTGATGATAAATTTTTAAATAGCTGATCACCTTTATTTAATTGACCAATTTTGCCTGACGGGCTTGCACCAGCAACATTGAAAAATCTCAGAATCCCATAATTTATCCTATTTTTTTTGCAAAAGGACGATATGATTTTTTCACCCTTAAGTTTTGTTTTTCCATAAACACTTGTTGGCTTTAGTTTAGTATTTTCACTTACTTTTGACGAACCATCTTTGTATACAGCACATGTAGAAGAAAAAATAAAATTTTTCACACCGGTATTAATTAATGCATTTAGTAATTTTTTTGTACCTTCAACATTAATTTTATAGTATTTTTTTGGATTTTTTTCGCCTTCACCAACTGAGAGAGCTGCAGCTAAATGTACAATTGAGTCGACTTTATTATTAGTTATTATTTTTTTTATATTTTTTAAGTTTGAAATATCTGTTTGATAAAATTTAGCATCCTTGTTAATTAATTTTCTAAATCCAGTAGATAAATTATCTACAATAAATACTTTTTTTTTATTTTTAATTAAAGTCTCGGCCACATGTGAACCTATATATCCAGCCCCGCCTGTAATTAAGATTTTTTTCATTTTAATTGATTGTTTATTTTTTTTACTATTTGTTTAATTAATTTTTCTTTTTTTACACTTGTATCCAACATTAATACATTTTTTTTATTTTTAAAAAAACAAGTATAATCCTTAATTTGTCTTTTAAGCTCAATTACTGGAAGCTCTAATTTCCTATGTTTAATTGTTTTTAATAACGGGTTTACAAAAACCCATAGATCTGGCTTTGGAAAAAAATTTAAAATTAATTTTGTTAACTTACGAGAAAGATTATGTTTGTACCTTAAGGGATCTATGAGGATATCATGGGCGTATCTATCAAAAATATAAAATTTTTTTTTTTGATTAAAAAAAAAGAAAAACTTATATGATAGCAACCAAGAAAATAATCGAATTAAACTAAAAATAAGTGAACTTTTTTTTTCTCTGTGCGGGTTTTTTATTACAGTAATATAATTTTTAAAAATAATGTACGGTTTTAAATGAAGGTATTGAGAATTTTTAATTGTTTTATGAAGTTTTTTAGCTAATGTTGTTTTCCCAGCTCCATCAACACCTATCAAGGATATAATAAAATTTTTTTTCAATTTTTTCATGACACAAAGTGAGACTTAAATTATTTTTGCTTACCAAGATTAATAATTTTATCAAAATATTTTAAAGAACTATCGCTATGAGAAATCATTATTAATGTGATGTCTTTATCAAGTTTCGTAATAGAGTCCATAACGTTTTTTTCTGTTTCTGTATCTAAGGCATTTGTTGGTTCATCCAGTATTATTACTTTTGCATCTCTATATAACGCTCTGGCAATTCCCATTCTCTGCCTTTGACCGCCAGAAAGTCTAACTCCTCTTTCACCAACTTTTTCATAATATTTATTCGGTAAAGACTCTATGTACGTATCGATTTGAGCAAGTTTCGCTGAATTTTTTGCTTTTTCCAAATCTATGGATTTTATATCAAGAGCTATTGCTATGTTCTCAAGTATTGTTGCGTCATTCAAAAAAACTGTCTGCGGAACTATAGCTAAATTTTTTTGCCAATTCATAATATTAGATATGTCAATCAACTTATCATCAATAAAAATTTTTCCCTCTGAAGGTTTAAGAAGACCTGAAATAATATTTACCAAAGTACTTTTTCCCGAGCCTGTTGGACCTTTAATTGCAATTTTATCACCCTTTTTAATTTCAAAACTAAATTTATTAAGTATATTTGATAAATCTGCACTGTATCTAAAAGAAAGATTTTCTAATTTTATTGATTTTTCAAATATTAAAGCTTCAAATTCATTTTCATTTATTTTATTTTCATTTTTTTCATCTAAAATTTTTAGAAAACTATTTATTGTGGGAACTGATTTTTTAAACCTTATAGAAAGAGTATATATGTTATTAATTAACGGAAGACATTTTTGTGTTCCAAAAGCTAAAATAGCCAAATAAGAAATATTTGACTCTATTGACCTTTCGCTAAAATCCGAAAAGTAAACAACTAATATAACTAAGATAATTACAAAAGTTTCTAAATATATTTTTGGGGTCATACCAATAGTTCTTACATCGGAAGTAGATATAGCTATTTCTTTGGAGAGCTTGCTTAATGTACCTAAAAAAAACTTTCTAACATTATAAATTATTATTTCGGGTAGATAGCCTACTGTATTTTGAAATATATCAATCATAAAGTTTTGATTTAAATTGACGTTTTGACCTTTTTTTAAAACTGCAGCAGATTTTATTTTGAAAATAATGAAAAAAAACAAAATGATAAATATTATAATTAATGGCGTGTAAAAAGGTTCATTGAAAATTAGCACAGCTATTATAGCAACAGAAATTAAGAATGAGTTAATTATATCAATATAAGAAAAAATTATTATGGTAAATGATCCTGTTTTTTGAGATAGATTACTCATGATTTCATTGGAGCCATGTTTAAAATAATAACCAAAATCTTGATTAATTAAAAATTTAAAAATTTTTATTCTAAAATCACTAGTGATATTATCAGTTAATAAATTAGAGGATTTAATGTATTTTAATTTAATGAAACTACTTAATAAAACAATGAAAATGAATCCAAAAGCAATAGAAGCTAAAATATTTTTTTGATCTACTAAGTTAAAAAAACTAAAAAAGTTAACAAATAAAATGTTAAATAAATAGTTTTCAGGATTAACAAAAAAACTAACAAATGGTATCAACATAGCAATAGAAATTGACTCGGCTAAAGAACTTAAGATTGATAGAAAAAAAACGAATTTAATATCTTTTTTTCTTTTGTTCTCAAGATGAAAATTTATTTTTTTTATAGTCTCTAATGGAGACACATTTGTTTTTTTTATTTCTGAATTCACAATTCTATACAATTAAATTTTACTAACTTTTATCTGTCAAATAAGGCAAATTATAGTTCTACTTTTGATAAGGAATTAACTATTTTTCCTTAAGGGTTGCATATTAAACTATTTTAACTTTAACACTTCCAACTTTATCAATTTTACCTTCGTATAAACCCTTAGATGAAATAGGTACAACACCTACGGTAGAGCCAGTAAATACATAAAAATTATTATTTAATTTAATTTTATCTCTTTTGATGAAATTAAGAACTAATTTTAATGAATTTAATGGATTGATGTAAACTGTGTTGGTATTTCCATCGACAGATTGTTTATTTTTTTTATTACTTAGGTTTGTTGTTAAATTATTAGAATTAGTTTTTTTATGTTTTGTTTTTTTTCCTATCAAAAATTTAATGTTTCCACCAAAATCACTGCAAAGATCGCCAAGATACTTAAGTCCTTTTTTTCGTTGTCTGTATCCAGCTATTTCAATTGAAGGCAACTTATGTGAGATGTATTTGTGAATATTTTTTGTTGTGATTGAACTCTTAGAATTAAAAAAACTTTTTTTAATATAATAACCAACCTCAAGTTCAGCTCCTAATGTGTAAGGATTTATTTTAACGCTTTTACCATTCTTTAAAAGATTTTTTTTATAAACTGCAGCGTAAAATGGTTTCTTTATTCCCCACTTCTTTAACATCTTAATAGATGTTCCCCCGGCTTTAAATCCTACGATTGGTTGCTTAATCTTACTTTCACATAGTCTTCTAAGTGATTCAGCTTCTCTCATGTTTTTTGTAAATTTTAAAGGTATCGGGGCTATGATTTTGTTATTAACAAACGCCTTTACAAGATTATTCGCAATTTTATCTATCTTGGTATTTTTCATTTAATAATATAAATACATCTTATGTTTAGTTTAACCAACATTTTATTATTTTTAAATTTAGTTACTTTAGCTACATACACATTTATGCCCTGGAAAGGAATTGCTAAAGGAACATGGGCTACTTGTATATCCTATTGGTTATCCTTTTTTGCTGCATTCGCAATATTGATTGCAATTTTGTTTAAACTGGATCTCATTGTTTAAGTCTCATAACTACTTAAATCATAAAAAATCAAATAACTATAAGTGGACAAAAATTTTTTTCAAAAAATAAGAATTCTTGACGGTGGTATGGGTCAGGAAATCTTGAATCGAGGAGTAAAACCTTACGGTACAATTTGGGGGGCAACTGCTTTACTATTTAAAAAATATCATAAAATAGTTGTTGATACTCACGTTGATTTTATTAAAGCAGGAGCTGAAGTTATTGTTACAAATACTTTTGGAAGTCGAAAAAGAAGACTGATAGAAAATAATTTAGAAAAAAAATTTAAAGAACTTAATGTAACTGCAGGCAAGCTTGCTGCAAGAGCCGTTAAAAAATCAAAGAAAAATATATTGATAGCTGGAAGCCTGCCTCCTCAAAATTTTACATATTTTGCAGATTTAGGTAATGATCTTAGATTTATCAAAAATGGTTTTTATCAACAAGCCAAGTGTCTTAATCCTTATGTTGATTTTTTTTATTTAGATGTAATGTGCAGTTTGAAAGAATGTGAAATCGGAATTCAATCAATAAAACCATTAAAAAAAGAATTTTTAATAGGGCTACATATAAGAGAAAATGGAAAATTACCTTCTGGTGAGAAATTTATTACAGTTGTTAAAAAATTAGAAAAATTCAATCCACTTGGAATAATTGTATCTTGTGTTTCCATAGAAAATTTAGATCAAATAACAAAAGATATAAAAAAAATTAAAGTACCGTTTGGATTTAAAATTAATGCATTTGAACATATTCCTGCTGGTTGGAAGCCAGATGCTAACAATCCAAAAGTGCAGTTAGGTTCAAAACATGACTTAACTCCTAAAAAATTTTTAAATATATGTAAAAAATTAAATAGGTTTGGAGCAAAAATTATTGGAGGATGCTGCGAAATAACCCCAGCACACATTAAACAACTTAAGCAGATGGTTTAATTATTTTGTACTAGCAAATTTTTGTGTAATTCTGTCTAAAATAATTGCTAAAATCACTATACCAGTTCCACCAATTACTGCGGATCCAATATCCAATCTTCCTAATGCAACATAAACTGTAAGTCCCAACCCTCCCGCACCGATCAAGGCGGCAATGACAACCATTGATAATGACAACATTAATGTTTGGTTTATACCGGCCATTATTGTTTTAAGCGCTAAAGGTATTTCAATTTTTATTAAAATGAGCAATCTTGTTAATCCCAGACTCGATCCAGCTTCTTTAAAACCCTTACCTACTTGTCTGATTCCTAAATTTGTAAGTCTTATGGTTGGTGGTAAAGCAAAAATAATTGTCGCTATCACTCCAGGCGTTAATCCAATTCCAAAAAGCATAACGACAGGAATTAAATAAACAAAACTAGGAATGGTTTGCATAACATCCAAAATTGGTCTCATGATTATTTCAAATATTTTACTTCTTGAACAAAGAATTCCTAAAGGTATGCCAATTAATATACAAAAAATTACAGCAGTAAAAATCATTGCTAAAGTAGTCATGCTTTCAGACCAAAGGTCTACAAGATCAATAAAAACCAAACCAATAACTGTTAGAATTGTAAATTTTAAACCATTAGTTTTATATGCAAAATAAATAAATATTAAAACAGCTATGGGAAACGGAATTATATTAAATAAGGATTCTAAACCGTTTAAAACTGTATCAATCGGAGCTGAGAGTTTTTTAAAGAGTGGTCGTTGCATAAACAACCACTCTTTAATATTTTTTTCTATCCATTCAGCTATGGGTAAGTAAATTTCGTAATCAGAAGGTGCTAATTTTAAGCTCACTTTTCTGACTAACTAATTTATTTAATCCAGCTATCGAATGTGCTTTGATTAGCTTTTATCCAAGCATTAGCATGTTTTTTAATTGCTCTTTCAGATTTTTCACCTGCATTCATTTTCATATTCTGAGCGGCTACATCTGCTAAGGGAATTGACGCTTTTTTAAGCATTTTTTCAACTTTAGGATTAGCTTTTAAAAAAGCAACATTAGCTGCTGGACGAATATCGTCTGCTCCAAAACCCATATTAATTTTAGATTTTGTTGCATTAGGTACCTTTACAGCTTTAGTTTGACTGTAGGGAACTTCGATCCAAACAATGTCTTTTCCAAGTTCAAGTGCACCAACGGTCCAATTAGGTGTCCAAGTATAGAACAAAACAGACTTGCCGTTTTTGAACTTCGCTATAGCATCAGCCATAGAAGCTGAATAGTCTGCTTGTACTGGATTAATAAAATCACCTAAACCAAGCTCTGCAAAGTGTTTTGTGATTTGTTTTTCACATCCCCATCCTGGAGGGCAAGCTACCATATCTGCCTTACCGTCACCGTTTGAGTCAAATTGCTTTGCGTGTTTCTTGATATCCATTACAGTTTTAATGCCAAATTTATCTGCAGATTTTTTATCTATTAGATAGCCTTGTAGGCCGCCTTTTGCCATTACATTACCTACAGCTTTAACTTTGCCTTTGGCTTCTTTAATGTATGTATCGTGAGTACCGAACCAACCATTAACCCATAAGTCTAGATCTCCTGCAGCTGCTGCTACATAAAAAACTGATGGTTTCATAGCTTTTGGCTCTGTAACTTTGTAGCCCATTTTCTCTAGAGCTTGTTTGTACACTTCAGCTTGAAAATAGCCTGTG
>Ga0209425_10002483_pt1 | contig 20497 bp, 21 predicted proteins | sample COG_05_FD_184749 | JGI IMG/M metagenome (GOLD analysis project Ga0209425, IMG submission 184749) | Pelagic Microbial community sample from North Sea - COGITO 998_met_05 (SPAdes) (version 2) | ecosystem: Environmental > Aquatic > Marine > Neritic zone/Coastal water | place: Helgoland, sampling...
ACTTTCTTTAGTTGGAAGTTTAAAAACAATAATATCTCCTCTTTTAGGAGATTTTTCTAATAACTTTCCATTAAAGAGAGGTAGTCCAAAAGGAAAGGAATATCTTGAATAGCCATAGTCCCACTTTGAGACAAAAAGAAAATCACCAACTAATAAATTTGGCTTCATTGATCCAGAAGGTATTTTAAATGGTTCGACGATAAATGATCTTATAAATCCTGCAATAATCAATGCCCAAAATAATGCCTTTAAATTACTTATTATAGATTTTTTAAATTTGCTCAATGATTACAGAAGATATAGATAATGATTTAGTGTCACTTATACTAAGATGAATAGCATAATTAGGGTATTTTTCTATCACATATTTATGTAACTCATCTCTTAAGGTGATTATTGGTTTCCCAAAATGGTTTCGCTTTATAATAATTAAATTTGGATAAGATGGATATCTAAAACCTAACCCTAAGGCTTTTGAAAAAGCCTCTTTGGCAGAAAAGTTATTAGACAAAGATACAACATCATTTTTATTAATTTCGTCATAGAGAAAACATTTAGCTATTAATTTTTTTTTATATTTATCAAAAAGATTATTGAAACGAACTTTCTCTAGAATGTCTACCCCATGACCAACAATCATCGTGTTATTTTTTTTAGTTTTTTTATGACCTTATCTAAAGACTCAAAGATAGATTCAAAAATAACAAAATGGCCAATATGTAAAGCATTAATTAAATTTTTATTTTGTAAATATTGTATATTATTAAAATTAAGACCATGACCTGCATTAACAATTAAATTTTGACTGTAAGCAAAATGGATTGCTTTTGAGATTTTTAAAATAATTTTTTTAGAAATAATTTTATTCTCAAGAGATCCAGTATGAATTTCAACTGTATCAAATCCGTACCTCTTAGCTAAAAGAATTTGTTCCTTGTTGGGGTCAATAAAAGCACTTAAAGAAATATTTTGCTTAATACAAAATTGTGTAAGGGATTTTAATAAATTTTTAGATATTTTATTAATATCAATTCCTCCTTCTGTCGTAATCTCTTTTCTTTTTTCAGGCACGAGGCAGATGTATGAAGGTTTAATTTTTTTTACAATATCAATCATTTCTTTAGTAAGTGCCATTTCAAGGTTAATAGGTATTTTAGAATTTTTTTTTAGAACCATTAAGTCTTTATCTTTAATATGTCTTCTGTCCTCTCTTAAATGAATAGTAAGAATATCCACTTTATTTTTTGCACAAATGTTAGCAGCTCTTATTAGAGAATTTGAATCGTTATAACCTCTAGCATTTCTAATGGTAGCTATATGATCAATATTAATTCCTAATTTCATGATTAAAATTTTATTTTCTGTCTTTTTACTTTATCTACTTCTTGTAATGTTTTCATTTCAGAGATGAGAAAGTTGAGTTTATCTTTATCCGCAACACCTAAATCTATTAAAAATGTGTATGCTTTTTTTGATCTATCTGCAATTCTTATGTTTTCTATATTTATTGAATGAGCATCAAATATAGAAGTAATACTCGCTAATGCGCCGGGTTTATTTTTAATAATAATTTCAATCCTTGAGAGAAATTTTAGATCTTTCTTTTCTGATCCCCAATTAGCGTTATAAAAATTATCTTTATGATAATAACTTAAACTATCACATATAGAATGATGAACAACCAAGCCTCTACCATGAGAAATGACTGAAATAATATTATCTCCATTGATAGGTGAGCAACATGTCGCTAAGTTCACAGCTATACCAATTTCATATTGATTAATGTCAATTGGAGGAAAATCTGGCTTAAAAGTAACAAAACTATTAGCGTAAGTAGCTAGGCTTTTATCAGAATTACTAAATAATTCATTAATCGCCTTCTTTGAGACAAACCCTCTCCCAATAGACTCATATAATTTATTTAAGTTACTGTATTCTCCATTCTTTATCATATTAGATTTAGTGGACTCATTAAGTTCAATTTTTTTTACTAAGCAAATATTTGTTAAAATATTTAATCCTAATTTCTCAAACTCTTTTCTTCGTTGTGATTTAAAAAAATGTCTTATTTTTTCTCTTACTTTATCTTTTTTTACAAATCTGATCCAGAGAGGCGATATAACTTTATTTTTATTAAGTATAATTTCAACTTGATCACCATTGTTAAGAATAGTTTTTAAGGGAATTTCTATGCCATTAATTTTTGCACCAGCACATCTATCACCAATGTCAGTATGAACAGTGTATGCGAAGTCTACAGGAGTGGATCCATTGGGAAGAGTATACAAATCACCTTTTGGAGAAAAAACATATATTTGCTCTTCAAAAAACTGATTTGAAGTTTTGTTTATTAAATAATCTTCTTTATTATTTTCTTCAATATAATTGACAGTATCTCGAAGCCATTTATATAAGTTTTCATCATTTCTGTATGATTGATTGATATATTTATATTTCCAATGCGCAGCAACACCGTTTTCAGCAATCATATGCATAGCTTTAGATCTAATTTGAATTTCAAATACTTTATTTTCAAAAAATATATCTGTGTGAATAGACCTATATCCATTTGGTTTTGGGCTCGAAATGTAGTCTTTAAAACGACCAATTTTTGCAGCAAAATTTCTATGAATAATACCAAGAATTTTATAACAATCCCTAGTATTGCTAGTAATAATTCGAATGGCGGCAACATCGGAAATAGTTGATAATTCAGTCTGTTTTTTATTGAGTTTTTTCCAAATCGAATATGGGCTTTTTTTTCTATATAAAATTTCAGCATTAAGGTTATTCTTTAAAATTCTTGAGGAGGCAATTTCTTTAAGATTGCCAAATGATGTTTCTAAATCTTCATAGGTATTATTAATTTTGTCATTAATACGATTATAAATATCAGGATGTAAATTTTTAAAAGAAATATCTTCTAAGATGATTTTCCAGTTCTCTAATCCAAGTCTTTGGGCCAAAGGTGCATAGATTAAGAGAGTTTCATTGCTTACACGTTTTCTTTTTTCAATATTTTTAATAAAATGAATTGTTTTAATATTATGTAATCTATCTGCTAGTTTAATAATCAGAACTCTAATATCTTTAGCGGTAGAAATTAATAGCTTACGGAAATTTTCCGCATCCTTTTCTGATCTTGTAATTTTTTTTTCTTCTAAAAAATTTATTTTTGTTAAGCCATCGACAAGTTCAGAAATAGATTCTCCAAAAATATCTTTCAACTCCTTTTTTTCAATATCACTATCTTCTATTACATCGTGGAGTAATCCTGTAATAACAGACTCGGTATCTAATTTTAATTCTATTAAAGACTTACAAACTTCAAATGGATGAGTTATGTAGGGATCTCCAGATGCTCTAAACTGCTTTTTATGGGCTTTTTCTGCAACATGAATTGCTTTAATAAATAATCCCTCATCAAAGTTCTTATCATTCTTAATAAGAGCTTCTTTAAACTTTGGATAATTTTCAACAAAAGAGCTAGATGCAAACATCAGCTATTATGATAAACTAAAATAGTGTTTTAATCTTCAAGAAGATGATCTTCGTTCTCTTCTTCTTTTTCCTGAATTAACTGATAGCTTTTGATAATATCTTCTTTAATTGTAGCCACTTCAACTTTTTCATCAGCAATTTCTCTTAATGCAACAACTGTGCTTTTATCGTTATCGATAGTCACATATGCTTCATTTCCAGAATTCAACACTTTAGCCCTATGAGATGCTAACAATACTAAGTCAAATAGGCTATCTACGTTCTTAGTACAATCTTCTACTGTTACTCTTGCCATATAAGTTTTATATTCAAAAGAAATCTAGATTACAACTAAAAAAGTTATTTTGCTAAAACTCGTTGTTTTTTTCTATTCCAATCTCGCTCTTTAATTGTTTCCCTTTTATCGTATTTCTTTTTACCAACACCGACACCAAATTTCATTTTAGCTAGGCCTTTTTCATTAAAAAATATCTCCATTGGGACCGCCGTGTAACCTTTGGTTGTTAATAATCCAAGAATTTTTCTAATTTCCCTTCTACTAAGAAGGAGTTTTGTATGTGTTTTTGTTTTTTTGGAGTCAAAATTTTTTTTTGTAGTTATGATCTCTAGGTTATTTGCAAAAATTTCACCTTTGATTTCACTGATATAACTAGACTGAATGGATGCCCTTCCAGCTCTTAGTGGTTTAACTTCATTGCTCTGTAAGACAATTCCTGCAATATAAATTTCTTTTAAATCGTAATCAAATTTTGCTCTACGATTGAGAATTGACAAGGTATTTAAATATACTTTAAAGCTTTAAGTACTTTTTTAATGTCTTTTTTTGTTTTTGCACTTAATGCAATTAAAGGTGCTCTGACCTCTTCTGTACAAAAACCCATTAAAGATAAAGCATATTTAGTTGGAGTTGGATTTGGTTCTTGAAAAAGTACTTTACTTAAAGGTGCAAGTTGTAAATTTATTTTATCAAATTTTTTCCATTGTTTTTGACTCCAAGATTTATGTAATTCAGAAGTTAATTTTGGAGCCACATTACCGGCTACAGTAATACAACCGTGACCGCCTTGCGCTAAAAATCCTGCGATAGTTCCGTCTTCTCCGGAAAGATAATTAAAATCTTTTTTCATAAAAGTTCTCATCAACAATGGTCTAGAAATATCATTGGAGGCATCTTTGATTGCAACAATATTTGAAATCTTATTTAATTCCTTGAAGCTATCGAGTGAAAGATCAACGATAGATCTACCTGGTATATTATAAATGATTTGTTTTAAAGGAGTTGCTTTGGCAATAATTTTAAAATGATTAATTAATCCATCTTGATTTGGCTTATTATAATATGGAGTGACAGCTAAGCCATAATCAGCTCCTGCTTTAAATGCGTGTTTGGTAAATTCAATTGCTTCTTGAGTTGAGTTTGAACCAGTGCCTGCAATTACAGGTACTCTTCTTTTTACAATTTTAATAGCATACTCAATCAACTTCATATGTTCATCATGAGTAAGGGTTGGGGACTCTCCGGTTGTGCCACAAACAGTGACACCAGAAATTCCATTTTTAATTTGCCAATTTAATAATTTTGAAAAATCATCATAATCGACCTCACCTTTTCTGAAGGGTGTGATTATTGCTGGTATAGATCCTTTTAACATTTTTTTTTGGCGGACAGAGAGGGATTCGAACCCTCGGTACCTCTTACGAAGTACGACGGATTAGCAATCCGTTGGTTTCAGCCACTCACCCATCTGTCCTTTACTTAATTAGCTATTATATAAGTAGTATTTTTTATATTTAGAGTAAATGATTAAAAGCTATTTATTCAATTTTTTTAATAAAAGTTCATTAATTACTTTGGGATTACCTTTTCCTTTGGTTGCTTTTAAACATTTTCCAACAAAATAACCTAAAACTCTATCCGAACCACTCTGAAATTTCATAATATTATCTTCTTCGTCTTTTAAGGCGTCATCAACAATTTTTTCTAATTCGTCATTATCGGAAACTTGCTCTAGACCCAGCTCTTTTACCAATTGATCAGGCTCTTTGTTATTTTGAAGAACTTCTACTAAAATATCCTTAGCAACCTTATTAGAAATAGTGCCGCTCTCAATCATTTCTAATAATTGAATAATTTTATTAGAGCGATCATCAATATCATGAATTTGGATATTTTTTTCTTTAATAAAAGAAAAAATATCCCCCACTAACCAGGAAGCAGCGAGTTTGGGTTTAATGGATTTAGAAGATATTAAATTTTCAAAAAAGTAAGCATATGATTTTTCTGAGATAATAATTTTAGCCACATCTTTTTCTAAATTAAAATCATTTATATACTTATTTAGTTTTTGTTGAGGGAGTTCTCCAATTGTTGGTCTAACTTTTTCAATTTGATCCTCAGTAAGATTGACAGGTAGTAAATCTGGATCAGGAAAATATCTATAGTCATGAGCAAATTCTTTACTCCTCATAGGTCTTGTTTCTCCAGTTGAAGTATCAAATAAAAGAGTATTTTGCTCAATTTTCCCACCAGACTCCAAAACTTCAATTTGTCTTTTAGACTCATAATCAATTGCCTGTCTAATAAATTTAAAAGAATTCATATTTTTAATTTCACATCGCGTTCCCAATTCTTCATTTGGTTTTTTTACAGATAAATTTACGTCTACTCTCAATGAACCTTCTTGCATATTTCCGTCACAAACATCAATATACATTAGTATTTGCCTTAGTGAGGTTATATAATTAATTACTTCGTCTGCAGAATTAAAATCAGGATAAGAAACAATTTCTAATAATGGCGTTCCTACCCTATTAAGATCAATGAAACTATATTTAGGATCAATATCGTGAATACTTTTTCCAGCATCTTGCTCGAGATGCGCTCTTTCAATACGGATTTTTTTTAAAACATTATCATTTTCAATTTCAATATGACCTTCAGATAATATAGGAAATTCAAATTGACTAATTTGATAACCCTGTGGCAAGTCTGCATAAAAGTAATTTTTTCTCTCGAAAACTGAATAAGGATTTATTTGAAAATTTAAAGCAAAACCTGTTTTAATTGCTTTTTCAATACATCCAAAATTCATAACTGGTAACATTCCGGGCATTCCGGCGTCAATAAAATTTACATTGCTATTGGGATCTGAACCAAATTGATTTGGAGAGGATGAGAATAATTTAGACTCTGTTTTTAATTGAGCATGAACCTCTAAGCCGATAACCAATTCCCAATTGTTATCCATTAAAACCAAACTCTTTCTCTAACAAGGATGCCATTTGTAGTAAATTCTTTTCCTGAAAATAATTACCAATTAATTGAATCCCTAAAGGGAGATTGTTTTTACTCAAACCAGAAGGTAATGAGATTGCCGGCAGTCCTGCTAAACTTGTAGGAACAGTGAAAATATCATTCATGTACATTGCAATTGGGTCCAATTTTTCTCCAATTTTAAAAGCTTCATTTGGGGTGGTTGGAGTTAAAATAAAATCCACATCTTTTAAGATTCTTTGAAAATCATCTTTAATTAGTCTTCTTACTCTTTGAGCCTTACGGTAGTACGCATCATAATAACCCGCTGATAGCACATAGGTTCCTATTAAAATTCTTCTGATAACTTCTTCTCCGAAACCTTCTGACCTTGAATTAACATAAATCTCTTCCAACGAGTCACCTTTACCTCGATAACCGTATCTAATTCCGTCATACCTTGCTAAATTTGAAGAAGCTTCTGCGGGAGCTATAATATAATAAGTCGATAAAGCAAAATTTGTTGTTGTAAATTCTACATCTATAAAATTAATATTTAAATTAGTGAGATGTTTTTTTGTATTTTCAATTTGTTCAATAATTTCCGAACTAACATCTTTTAAATAATCGCTTGGGATGCCAATAGTAATTGGACGATCAAAATTTTTACATATACCTTCTAAAAAATTATCTCTCTTATGATTTGAGGAGGTAGAGTCGTTAGGGTCATAACTACTTACCGAATTTAATAAGTAAGCGGCATCCTCTACTGTGTTTGTAATTGGACCAGCCTGATCTAAGCTGGAAGCAAATGCAACTACACCCCATCTTGAACAAGAGCCAAATGTGGGCTTCAATCCAACTACGCCACATAAACTTGCTGGCTGACGGATTGACCCTCCAGTATCAGTTCCAATTGAAGCAACACAAATTTTTTCTGCCACAGCAGATGCAGATCCACCTGAAGAACCACCAGGAACCAAATGATCATTAATTTGGTTTTTATTTTTCCATGGATTAATAACAGGTCCATAAAAACTTGTTTCATTTGAAGAGCCCATAGCAAATTCATCACAATTATTTTTACCTAAAAAAATTGATCCATCATTTAAAAGATTTTGAGTTACACGAGATTCATATTCAGGAATGAATTTTTCTAAAATTTTCGATGATGCTGTGGTGGGAATACCTTTAGTGCAAAATAAATCTTTAATGCCAAGAGGAATTCCGTCTAAGGGAAGATCTTTTTCTTCATCGTACCTTGACTGTGAATTAATAATATTTTGTTTATTATACTCAGGTTCTAGTAATTGATTAAAACTATTGAGCTCTGATTTTTTAGCTTTATTATAATAGTCATCATAAAGTTCTTGAACGCTAATTTTTTTATTAGATAACTGATCTTTAATTTCTTTAATTGTAGTCAAATCTCACTCAACAACTTTCGGGACTCTAAAAAAATTTTGAGCCTTTTCAGGAGCATTTGATAAAATTTCTTCAGTAGAATTATTTTTTAAAACCTCATCATTTCTTATATTTTGATTTTTTTCGGTAATATTGTGAAGTGGCTTTACACCTTCAGTATCTATTTTTTTTAAATTATCTACCCATTCTATGATCTCACTAAGAGATTTTTCATATAAAGCAGCTTTATCATCATTTAGTGCAAGCTTTGCTAGATAAGATACTTTTTTAATATTAATATCAGACATAAATATGGTGGTAGATAATATATCAGAATTTTTAATTAACAATACGTATAGGTCAAAATTTCTAGCAATAGATTTTGGATTAAAGAATTTAGGACTAGCCATAAGCGATCAAACCAACTTAATTGCTATTCCTTTTAAAACACTGAGTGAAAGACAGTTATTGAATGAAATTATTGAAATTGTCGAGTCAAATAATATATATGGAATAATTATAGGAAAACCTTATAACCTAGATGGGTCAGACTCAAAAATGATAGTTAATGTTAACCTTTTCATCAAAAGGATACTAAGAGTTCAAAATTTTCCTATTTACCTCATTGATGAAAGATTAAGTAGTAAACAGTACAAAACTAGTACTAAGATCAGTAAAAAAGGAGTTCATGAAAAAAGTGCTTGTTTAATCTTAGATGATTTCTTAGCTTTATATCATAATTATAAAAATGATTAAAAAAATAACCTCCATAGATGATTTAAGCATAAAAGAGATTAATAAAATAGCTGATGATGCCATTAAGTTTTCATTAAATAAAAAAAAGACTAAAAAATCAAAAGTTAGAAATATCTTTAACCTTTTTTTAGAACCTTCGACAAGAACGACAGTTAGTTTTGAATTAGCTGCAAAGAAAATTGGACATAATATAATAAATATAAATTTTGATAAAAGCTCTCTTTCTAAAGGTGAGACTTTTAAAGACACAATGGCAACTTTAGTAAGTATGAATCCTGATGCACTTATAATAAGAGATCAGAGAGAATTTTCTCCAAGAGATATTTATAATAATCATAAAATCTCAGTCATTAACGCAGGAGACGGAAAAAATGAACATCCTACTCAATCCTTATTAGATTATGCTATTTTGAAGAAAAAATTTGGCAATAAAAAAATTACTATTGGTATTTGTGGAGATATTAAACACAGTAGAGTTGCTCACTCAAATATAAAATTATTTACTAAACTTAATTACAATATCGAACTAATTGCACCTGATTATTTTTTAGATAAGAACAATCTTTTAAAAATAAATAAAAATATTAAGTATCGCAACAGCTTAAATAATATAGATAACTTAGATGTAATTATGATGTTGCGAATACAAAAGGAAAGAATTAATAAAAATTTGAAGCCATCTATTGCAAGTTTTAAGAATAAATATTGTTTAAATATGAAGCATTTAAAATCCAAGCCATTTCTTATGCATCCAGGTCCTGTTAATAGAAATATTGAAATCAGTGATGACGTTTTAGATTCCTACAGGCGATCCTTAATTCTAGATCAAGTAGAAATGGGCGTTTATACAAGAATGGCCTGCTTAGAATATTTATTCTAAATTTAATTTTTTATGGGATATATATATTTATCTTTTGCTTACCTTGTTGGCTCCATTCCTTTTGGTTTAATTGTGACAAAAATTTTAACTGGAAAAAATATTACCAAAGAGGGATCAGGCAATATTGGGGCCACAAATGTATTTAGAATAGTTTCAAAAAAGATAGGCGCTATGGTCTTACTACTAGATGCTTTAAAGCCTGTGATGGCCTTAATATTAATAAATAACTATGACCATACTTTTTTTAATAACTATAAGGTTGCTATTATTTTCTTTGCAGTAATTGGACATATTTATCCAATATGGTTAAAATTTAAGGGCGGAAAAGGTGTAGCCACTCTCTTTGGAGGTTTTTTATTTATAAGTCCTTATCCTGCAATTTTGTCAATAATGACTTGGCTTTTGATGGTAAAAATTACAAAACTTTCATCTCTAGGAGCACTTGTTTCAATATTTATTTTGACAATAGCAAATTTTATTTTTATAGATGGTGGCTTTAATAAGTCACTAATATTGATACTTATGATAATTATTTATTATAAACACAAAGATAACATCAAAAGATTAATCAATAAAAGTGAAAACAAAATTGATTTATAATGAACCTTTTAATAGTTGAATCTCCAGCCAAAGCAAAAACCATAAATAAATATCTAGGTGATCAATTTGAAGTGATAGCTACCGTTGGTCATTTTAGAGATCTAGCAAAAAAAAATGGAGTTGTTATATCAGAAGATCAAAAAGACGTAATATTGAACTGGGAAACTACTTCTGCGGGTGAGAAGCTTTTGGATAATATAAGAAAAAAAGCAATTAATTACGAAACTATATATTTAGCTACCGATCCAGATAGAGAAGGAGAAGCTATTACCTGGCACTTAGTTAATTCTCTTGAAAAAGATGTGGACTCAAAAAAATTTAAAAGAATTACCTTTAATGAAATCACTAAGAAAGCAGTTTTATTGAGTTTTGAAAAAGCACGTTCAGTTGATCAGGATTTAGTTTCAGCCTATATGGCTAGAAGGAGCTTAGATTATTTAGCTGGTTACAACTTATCTCCAGTATTATGGAGAAAAATGCCAGGAAGTAGATCTGCTGGTCGTGTTCAATCTGTTGCAGTAAGACTAATTTATGAAAAAGAAATTGAAATTGAAAGCTTCGAGCCTGATAGATTTTTTAAAATATTAATTAATGGAAAAATTAATGATCAAATTATTGAAACATTAATTAATGAGTATGAAGGCTCTAAAGTTGATAAAATGTTTTTCAAGGAAGAAGAAAAAGCTCAATCTGCTGTATCTAAAATTAAAAATTATTCTTATTCCATTAAAGCGATAGATGAGCGAAATATCTCAAGGAAACCAAAAGCTCCCTTTAATACCTCTATGCTTCAACAGACTGCAAATAGTCAAATAAATTTTAGTGCTAGTCAAACTATGACTGTTGCTCAAGGTTTATATATGGGCGTGGACATAGGATTAGAAACAATTGCACTTATTACATATATGAGAACTGACAGCATCTCATTATCAAACGATACCTTATCAATTCTTCGAGATAAAATAAAAAGTGAATATGGTGAAGAGTATGTTCCTAAAGATCCGATTATATATAAGACAAAGAAAAAAAATGCTCAAGAGGCACATGAAGCTATTAGACCAACAGATATCAATATTCATCCTGAATCTATTAAGGATAGTCTCACAGAAGAACAATTTAAGCTTTATAATTTAATTTGGAGAAGAACAATATCCTCTCAAATGGTAAATGCAGAAACAAAACTATCAACAATAAGAATTGCGAATGAAGATAATTCTGTTCTTCTTAAAGCTACAATTGGAAAACTTATTTTTGATGGATATAAAAAAGCATATAATATTCAAGATGACGAAGAAGAAACCTTTTTATTATTAGACTCCGTCAAAATTGGAGATGAATTTAAAATTAACTCTGTTGAGTCCGTTGAATCTTTTACATCACCACCTTCAAGATACACAGATGCTAGCCTTGTTAAGAAATTAGAAGAACTAGATATTGGAAGACCATCTACTTATGCCTCGATTCTTCAGACAATAGTAAACAGAGGTTATGTTTTAAAAAATGGTAAGGCATTTTTACTTAATGACAGAGGAAGAGTTGTGAATGTATTTTTGTGTAACTATTTCAAAAAATTCTTAGAGTATAAATTTACTGCAGATTTAGAAAATCAACTTGATGATGTTGCAATAAGTAATGCCGAATGGAAAACAATTGTTCTTAATTTCTGGAAAGATTTTGAGTTTTACATTAATGAAGTTATGGGTAAAGCTAACAGAGAAGTCTATGATGTGATCAATGACGAACTTTCGCCTGTGATTTTTAAAAAACTAAGTGGAGAAATTGATATTAAGTGTTCTTCATGGGCAAACACTAAAGATTGTGATGGTAGTTTAGGTGTGAAAGTTGGAAAAATGGGTGGGTTTATTGGTTGCTCCAACTATCCTGATTGTAAATATACAGTTTCTATTGGCGCCTTCATAAAGGAAATTAATCCTAAAAACAGAGAAGGAGACGATATCGTCGTATTTCCAAGAGTTCTAGGTAAAGACGCCGATACTAATAGAGAGATTGCTGTTCATTTAGGACCCTATGGGTATTATTTACAATTAGGCACTGATCAGGATGAAGAAAAACCTAAAAGAGTTACTTTAACAAAAAATTATGATGCAATTAATATCGGGATGAATATTGCAAGCCAATTAATTAAACTTCCAAAGACTCTTGGATTTTATCCTGATAGTGAAGATGAAATTATTGCAAATATTGGTGCTTATGGCCCATATGTAAAATATAAAGATATTTTTGCTTCACTTGGAAGAAAATTTGATGTTTTAGATATAGGATTAAAAGAAGCTATAGAATTAATTAATATTAAAAAAAATAGACCTACAAATAAAGTAAGGGAAATTGGTGTATTAAAAAGAAGAAAACAGAAAGCAAATCTTTATAAAGGAAAAACTGGAAAATATTATTTTAAGATTGGTATTATGAATTATAAAATTCCAACAGAAATTGATGGAGAAAATATTACTATTAAAGATGTTGAGGCAATACTTAAGGCTTCTCGATAATTTTTTTCAGACCTAATTCTTTTAGGTTTTTTTCATCAACTTTTACGGGCGCATTCATCATTAAATCTTGAGCTTTTTGATTAAAAGGAAAAGCTATCACTTCTCTGATATTTTCATTATCAGATAAAAGCATTAATATTCTATCAAGACCAGGTGCGCAGCCCCCATGAGGTGGCACTCCATAATGAAAGGCTTCGTAAAGTGCACTAAATTTTGTTTTAATATCTTCTTCATTATATCCAGCAATTTGAAATGCTTTTTTCATAATTTCAGGTTGGTGATTTCTAATTGCTCCTGATGAAAGTTCAATCCCATTGCAGACAATATCATATTGGTAAGCTAAGACATCTAAGGGGTCTTTGGTTAAAAGTGCATCCATGCCACCTTGAGGCATAGAAAATGGATTATGACTAAAATCTATTTCTCCTGTTATAGAATTTTTTTCAAACATTGGATAGTCAATAACCCAACAAAATTGATAATCATTTTTATCTAATAGGTCTAAATCAACACCAAGTTTTTGTATAACTTTCGAAGAAAAATCATATGATTCTAATGGCTGATCACAAATAAATAGTAGTCCGTCCTCTTGATTAAAATCAAAATCATTAATCATTGATTTCAATGCTTCCGGATTAAAGTTTTTAGCAAGTGGTCCTTTTGCTTTTTTGTTTTCAAAATTAATATAACCAAGACCTTTTTTTCCCTCATCAATAGCCCATTTGTTTAAATTATCAAAAAAACTTCTAGGTTTACCTTGAGAGCCTTTGGCTTGAATGCAATTAACAATTGCGCCTTTATTATCTATTAAGTCTTGGAATATTTTAAGACCAGAATTTTTGAAATAATCTGTAACATTTTTTAAACGAAGAGGGTTTCTTAAATCAGGCTTATCACAACCAAACTCCGTAAGACATTCATTAAACGAAAATGTTGGAAAAGGTAAATTATTAATTTTTTTTCCTTCAAGTTTGAATTTATCAAAAATTTCAAATAATAAGTTACTGATAATTTCAAGGACCTCATCTTGAGTCGCAAAACTCATTTCCATATCAATTTGGTAAAATTCACCAGGTGAACGATCCGCCCTACTGTCTTCATCTCTAAAGCATGGGGCTATTTGAAAATATCGATCAATACCTGAAGCCATAAATAGTTGTTTAAATTGCTGTGGCGCTTGGGGTAGTGCATAAAAACTTCCCTTATGAATTCTTGAAGGAACGAGATAGTCTCTAGCTCCTTCTGGAGAAGGAGCAGTTAATATTGGTGTAGCTAACTCTGTAAAATTATTTTGCTTCATAAAAGATCTAACAAAATCCACAACGTTAGATCTGAGTAAAATATTTTTAGCGATTTTAGGCCTTCTTAAGTCTAAATACCTGTACTTTAAACGAACTTCTTCACCATAATCTTTTTCAGAATTTACCTCAAGAGGAAGAGTTCTTACGCATTTACTTAAGTATTCGAAACTTTCAATTTTTAATTCAACTTCACCAGTATCTAAATTTTTATTAATTGTATCTGGTGTTCTATCAGAAATTAACCCTTCTAACATAATCACATCCTCATTTTTTAAATTGGATAATTCAGTGAAAATATCAGAACTATTATCAACGACACATTGAAGTAGTGATGTTGAATCTCTGAGATCTATAAAAAGTAGATTGCCGTGGTCCCTAACTCTATTTACCCAACCACTTACTTTAACTTTGGAGGAAGTAAGGGTTTTGTTAACTTTATTTAAATAATAATCTCTATATTGCATTGTAAAAATCTTTAATAAGTTTCAAATTAATATTATGGTTATTGTTATAAAGCAAACGATTTATATCATTAGCACAATTATAAATTCCCAAATAGGTACGATTTATATATTTAGGTAATTCAACAATGATAGTTTCATTGATAGTTATTGAATTTATCTTTAAAAATTTTTTTAATAAATTTATTGTTAATTGTTCATCTGGTTCATTAAGATTAAATTTATAAAATAAAGATAATCTGGAATCTAGATCTAGCAAACCTGTAGGTTTTTGACTGTGATCAAATTCACTAAATATATACAGAGTGTAATTATGGGTAATAATATTTTGAACAAAATGAAATAATAATTCAGTATTAAATTTTGAGAGATTTTGATCAATAAAATAAAATTTTTTATCTATTGAAAATAATAAATCACTTTGATCAGATATAATTTGAGCTTTATGAATTTTTGCATATTTGTTGACTAAGGTTGACTTGCCGGATTTGCTAGAACCAGTAATGTAGGATAATTGACAAGTTAAATTTTCTAACAAATATAATACATCTTCATTTTCATGAGAAATAACAATCTCATCATTTTTAATTGTATTAAAATTGAAAAAATTTTGGGTCACTGAAGACCTAGAAGAAAATTAATTTCATCATTGGAGTAAAAATGATTAATATTTAATAATATATTCTGGTCTTTATATGAAATAATATCTGGATAATCATTGATAATTTGAGTTAAATTTGAATAATCTTTATATCTAATCTGATATTCTCTTTGATAAGGTGAAGAAATGGAAAGAAAATTAATCCATAAATCCTTTAATGTATTTTCATTTATAGTTGTAACTTCCTTAAGCCTTAAGCTTATATTTGAATTGGAAATATAAATGTAATATTTATCCTTGGAAGTGATTGCATTAAATGTGGGGCAATTATTTTTAGACTTATTAACATTAATAGTAAAAAATCCTTCGACAAGACTACAATTTAATAAGTTTAAATTAAATTGAATATTTTTTGAAATAAGATCATCACTCAAACTGCTAATATCAATTTCAAATTGATAGGACTGCTGGCTATTATCATAAAAAAAATTATTAAAGTATTTATTAAATTCACCAATATCCTGATTAGCAGATGTTAGTTCAGAGATTAATCGATTAGAAAAATAATCTAGATTAAAACTATCATCTAAGTTTTTTATAGAAACTTTGTAATATGCTGATAAATTCTTTATATAACTAAAATTAAAAAATAATAAAAACAGCAAAAAGTATTTCATTGAGCAAACTATATAAAAAATCTGGCGTAGATGTAGTAAAAACTGATAATTTAATAAAAAAAGCGATAAATTTTATAAAAACATCTCATAATCAAAATGTTTTGGGGGGTAAGTTAGGTTTTAGTGCTGAGTATAAAGTCAATAAAGATGTAACATTATGTGCTGCAACTGATGGCGTAGGTACTAAGTCAATTCTTTCTGCAGAATTTAAAAATTATAAGGGGATTGGGCAAGACCTCGTAGCAATGTGCTCCAATGATATACTCTGCAATAATGGTAAACCTTTATTTTTCTTGGATTATTATTCATGCGGATCTGTAAAAGGCACTCAGTATTTACAAATTTTAAAGAGTATTACAGAGGCATGTAAAAAAATTAATTGTGCTCTTATAGGTGGAGAAACTGCAGAGATGCCTTCCCTATATGATGGAAACCATTTTGATTTAGCAGGTTTCTTGGTTGCTCTTAAAGAAAAAACTAAAAAGCATAGAATTAAAAAAGGTGATCTAATTATTGGTATTAAATCCAATGGATTTCACTCTAATGGCTACTCATTAGTTAGAAAAATTATTAATGATAATAAAATTAAGCCTGATAAAAGTTTTATAGGTAAAGAAAAACTTTCATCTTTTCTAATGAGACCGACAGAATTATATCATAGACACCTTAGCGCTAAAGATATTACTCAAATTAAATCTATGGCACATATTACTGGTGGTGGACTCATAGCTAATTTTAAGAGGACTCTACCTCCTAAAACTAAATTTGATTTGGAAATTAAAAAACTTCCTAAGGAATATGAATTCATAAAAAAATATACAAAAATGACTAATGATGAAATATCTGAAGTTTTTAATTGTGGATTTGGTTTCACAATAGTTGTTGACAAGAAAGCATCTCAACAGTTCTTGAAAAGAAAGAATTTTAAATTACTTGGATCAATTAAATAAAATAAAGGTATGTTTTCTCATTTCAGGTTACGGAACTAATTTATTCAAAGTTCTCACTAATCTAAAAAAAGATAAAATTAGAAAATTTTTACCTTCTATAATAATAAGCAACAATAAAGTAAAAGATGAAATTAAAAATATAGCTAAAAAAGTTAATCAAAAGATTAAAATTTATGAAGATATTAAGGATTTAAATACAATTAACTTTATTAATACAGATTTAATATTTTCTATTGGATACATGAAAAAAATTCCAAATAGTATATTTCAAAAATATAAAACAATTAATCTGCATCCTTCTTTACTGCCAAATTATAAAGGCCTCATGACACATAAAAGAATGCTAATAAATAATGAAAATTTATATGGGTTTACAATCCATCTGGTAAATGAATCAATAGATGACGGTGAAATACTTTTTCAAAAATCGAAAAAGGTCAATAATTTAGATGAGGAGTCATTAATTAAGGCCCATAAAAAATTAGAATACGAAAATGTTTATAAGGCCTTAATAGAAATTTGTATAATTTTAGATAAGCTCTGAGCCACTAAAGAAAAAAGCAATTTCAATAGATGCATTTTCGCTTGAATCACTTCCATGAACCGAATTAGCTTCAATAGACTCAGCAAAAAGTTTTCGAATGGTACCGTCAGCAGCTTCCTCAGGATTAGTAGCTCCCATAATATCTCTATAACTTGATACGGCATTTTCGCCTTCTAGCACTTGGACCTGAACTGGTCCTGAAGTCATAAATTCAACCAAACTATTATAAAATGGTCTTTCTTTGTGTACTCCGTAAAAGGCTTCAGCTTCTTTTTTACTTAGATTATGAGTCTTCGAGGCTATAATTTTAAGATTATTTTTTTCTATTATTTGATTAATATGTCCTGATAAATTTCTTTTTACCGCATCAGGTTTAATGATTGAGAATGTTCTTTCCATTTTTATTTACCCTTTTTATTTTCAAAGTAGTTGTATACAAAATCTGCCATTAAAAGCAATCCAAAACCTGTGGCTCCAGGTCTGTTAAATATATCTCCTTGGTTTTTCCATGTAGTTCCTGCGATATCAAGATGAGCCCACTTTGTTTTAGGAGGAACAAATCTTTGAATAAACTGAGCTGCAGTTGTAGCTCCTGCGTATCTTCCACTCGATATATTTTTTAGATCAACGAATTGCGAGCTCATCATTTTATCAAAATCGGAGTCCATAGGCATTCTCCATACTTTTTCATTTGTATTAATACCACTTTTATAAAGTTGATCAGATAACTCATCATCATTAGAAAACAAACCTGCATAATTTTGCCCAAGAGCTACAAGGATTGCTCCAGTCAGAGTTGCGAAATCTATGATTAATTTTGGCTTGTATAACTCTGATCCATAAGTAATGCAATCTGCTAGCACTAATCTTCCTTCCGCATCAGTATTTAAGACCTCAACATTAATGCCTTTGTATGATTTTACAATATCGCCTGGCTTATAAGCGGTGCCACTTGGCATATTTTCTACTAATCCTATAATACCCGCATAAGTAAAATCAGGGTTTGTGGAGCTTAATAAGTTCATCAAAGCCGTGACTACAGCCGAACCTCCCATATCCCACTTCATTTCTTCCATACCATTTGAAGGCTTGATTGAGATACCACCTGTATCAAAACAAACACCTTTTCCCACGAAGAGAACGTCAACTTCTTTTACTTTGGGATTATTAGGGCCAAAAGTTACAACTCTTGGGTCCTTTTGACTTCCTTGATTAACGGCTAAAATACAATTTAAACCTATTTTTGTAATATCTTTTTTGTTAAGAATTTTGATGGGTAGTTTTTTTGATAAGTTATCTTTTATAAAATTAGCATAACTTTCTGGATAGAGAATATTAGAAGGCTCAGAAACTAAATTTTTGAGCATTAGGATTGATTTATTTAATGCATTTGAGTAATTAGAAAGTCTACCTTGTAATTTGAAATTGCTAGATTTGGCTTTAGAAAGATATTTATTAAAAATAAAATCTTTTCTGATAAAACCAAAATTAATGAAGTCTTCAACCTCTTTAGATTTTGTCTGAATTGAAATTTTAGAAAAAGACATCTTTTGTGAGAAATCAAAAATAAACGCACCAATATAGTTTGAATGGAGACGCCCTGGAGAGTTTTTAAGATATATAGAGACTTCGATTCCAGAGTTTTTAGTTTTTATAAAATAATTGAATATGATCTCATTATTAATTTTAAAAGGCTTTAAATGAGATTTTTTACTATTTTCAATGTTTATTTTAGCAAAAAGAATTATATTAGGATTGGAATTATCCGTATTTTTGAAAATGCTAACCATTAATGAAACTTAAATTATATCTAACTATAAGTTATGTAAAGTACATACTTCTAATGCTAGTAGTATTTTTATTAATCGTATGGCTTGCCCAAATTGTTAGATATTTAGATTTGAGTCAATCTTATAGTATGCAATTTGGTAAAGTTGCTATATTGAGTTCATACTTATTACCAAATGCACTTAGCACAATACTTCCTATAGTAGTATTTATCGCAAGTTGCTTTTTCAATTATCAATTAAATCAAACAAATGAAATAAATATTTTTAACCTTTATTTATCTAAAAATAGTTTGAAAATTATAATTACAATTACCTACAGCTTAATATTAGCATTCTATATTATTAATACCGAAATTATTTCAGTTAAGGCATACAACAAATATAAGTTTGAGGAAATAGAACTAAGAAACCAATTTAAAATTAATGATAGTGGGAATGAAATATACATAAAAAATAAATTAAATTTAATTTATGAAAATAAAAACCCTGAAGACTCAGTACTTGAAAATGTTATAACTTTCTTAATTGATGAGAATGTATTAATAAAAGCTAAAGAAGTTCAATACATACAATCAGAAAAAGAATTACTTTTTACATTTGTAAATGGCCAGAGAATAACCTCTTCAAAAAATGAGAAAAGCTTTACAGATTTTGACAAATTGGAATACAGAATAGTAAATAGTAACCTTAATACAATATCGTTTGGTAAAGAAAATTATAATTTTTTTGAGTTAATTAAACATGAAAATGTTTTTTTTCAAAAATCGGCACATAGGAAAATCTTAGATTTATTATTGCTAATATTTATCCTATATCTATCATCAAAAATTATAACAATTAGTAGTAAATCCAAAAATTTAATAAAAAACTATTCATACAATCTGTTTTTTATATTACTTAGTTTTACCTATATGTCACTTATGACAAACTTATTTGTCTCTGAATTATTAAGTACAGAACTATATTATATAAATAATATATTTATAGTCATACTTACAACTATAATATTTAGAAAAAAGTATGCTTCTTTATAAATTTATAATTATCAAATTATTTAATTCTATAATATTAAGTGCAGCAATACTCTCATCGATACTCTATATATTTTCTATCATAGAATTAATGGGGGATACATATGATCTTATGAGTAATTTAGTATTAGGACTAATTAATACACTGGAACTTCTATTAACAATTCCAACTATAGTTTTCGTTATGAGTGTTATTCTATTTTGGAATAATATCAAAAGAACAAATGAGTTAATAATT
>Ga0209425_10002485_pt1 | contig 20477 bp, 19 predicted proteins | sample COG_05_FD_184749 | JGI IMG/M metagenome (GOLD analysis project Ga0209425, IMG submission 184749) | Pelagic Microbial community sample from North Sea - COGITO 998_met_05 (SPAdes) (version 2) | ecosystem: Environmental > Aquatic > Marine > Neritic zone/Coastal water | place: Helgoland, sampling...
TCAAGTTCGTTTAATTGAGATTTTAAAATTTCCCAAGGAATCATATTTTCTTTGGCACGCATGATTAATTTATTTTCAGTTTCCGAAGTATTCTTACCTACTAAAAGCTCTTCAAAAAGCTTTTCTCCGGGTCTCAAGCCGGTAATTTTTATTTCAATATCTCCATCTAAATTTTTATCATCACGAACTTGAAGTCCACTCAAGTGAATCATCTTTGTAGCTAAATCATAAATCTTTACTGGTTTACCCATGTCTAAAACAAAGACATCTCCACCTTGGGCCATTACTCCTGCTTGAATAACAAGTTGAACAGCCTCAGGAATAGTCATAAAATATCTAACAATATCTTTATGAGTAACAGTTATAGGTCCACCTTGCTGAATTTGTTCTTCGAATAAAGGTATAACTGAACCACTTGAACCAAGCACATTACCAAATCGAACCATACTAAATTTAGTACTGCCTTGTTCATTTGACAATGCTTGCAATATTAATTCAGCACAACGTTTTGAAGTGCCCATTGTATTAGTTGGTCTTACAGCTTTATCAGTTGAGATAAGAACAAAAGTTTGCACATTATTATCAACTGCAGCTTCCGCACATGCCAATGTTCCATATATATTATTTTGAATTCCCTCTATGCTGTTAAATTCTACCATTGGCACATGCTTATAGGCAGCAGCATGATAAATAGTATTGACTTTAAAATGGCTTATTACGGAATTAAGCCTGTCTTTGTTATTTAAATTTCCTAAAACTGGATAAACTTTAATCCCAGAATTATTTAAAGATAATAATTTCTTTTCAATTTTATAAAGCCCAAGTTCATTTATTTCGAATAATACAATTGCTTCTGGATTTAATAAAAAAATTTGTCTTGATAGTTCAGAGCCTATTGATCCTCCTGCGCCAGTTATCATGACTACTTTATCAGTTATATTTTTACCCAATATATTTTTATTGGATTCAGCTATAGAACGACCTAGCAAATCTTTAATGTTAACTTTGCGTAAATCATTGATACTGACCTTTCCTTGGGCAAGTTCAGACATGCCTGGCAGGATCCTAACTCTAATTGGAAATTTTTCCAATTTTTGAAGAATGATCCTTTGCTTAGATCTTGAAAGGGAAGGCATAGCAATTAGGATTTCATCTACTTGTAGAGAGATTATTAATCTATCAATTTTTTCAGATGAAAAAATATTTAGCCCTGAAACTTGGTTCCCTTGCAAATCTATTGAGTCATCAATAAAACCTACTGGCTTATATTGCATTGAGCGCATTAGTGCAGAGACCAATTGAAGACCTGCATCTCCCGCACCATAAATTAAAGCTTTTGGAATTAATTTTTTTTCCTTTTGACTTTTAAAAACATCAACAAGAAAAAACATTACGGTTATTCGAGAACTACACATTATTAAAAAAAAAATTATTGGCTGCAAGATACCAATAGACCTTGGAATTATTAAAAAATTTGGAGTGTTGCTTACAACTCCATAAACTCCAATTACCAAAAAATATAATAATCCATAAAAAAATGTAGATGATAATATAGTTAGAATTAATGATAAATTAGTATAACGAAAAATAGTTCTATATAAACCAAATAACCAAAATATTGGCAGTGCAATAGCAACTGATATTAAAGCTGGATGAAAATTAAAATCTTTAAATAAAATTAACTCTTCTAACCTTAAAGCAAAAGCAATCCATGTACATAAGATACATAATCCAGCATCTGTTATCATGGCAATTGCTCGTTTTGAATATCTAGGAAGGTAAAAATTACTATTTAAAATTTCTTTAATAAAATTACTCATTAGTGTGATTTAACTATATCTTAATTTAATAATAATATTTTACATTATTATTATAAGAATGAAATAGTATTCATTATTTAATATTTTTTTTCCATCTTATCTCAGAAATTATCATCTTTTTAAGGTTTGAATGTTTAGGTTTCCAATTTAAGATTTTATTTAATTTTTTTATATCTGCTACCATAAAACTTATATCTCCAGATCTTTTTTTTGAAAAAGTATAATTAAAATTCATATCTTTTTTATTATGAAGAATTTTGATGACTTGCTCTATAGAGTAACCTTTTCCATAACCACAATTACAAATTTGATTTTTTTTATTTTTTATTAGATATTTTAATGATTCAAAATGAATGTTTGCTAAATCATCAACATGTATAAAGTCTCTTACAGGAGTACCATCTGGAGTTTTGTGATTATTTCCAAAGATTTTAAATTCTTTTCTGGAAATTAACGATTTATATAAATTATTTGAAAAACTACTTATATTTTCTCCAATAGGACCATATTTCAAATATTTGTCAGCTCCCAAAACATTAAAATATCTTAAAGAAAAAAATTTGAAATTTTTATCTGATATTCTATTTAAATATTCCTCGATTTTTTTTTTGGTCAATCCATAAATACTAATTGGTTTAAGAGGTGAATTTTCTAACACTTTTTTATTTTCATTTAAGTTTCCATAAACTGCAGCTGATGAAGAAAATATAAAATAATTAATACCATTTTCTTTACAGCAATTTATAAATTTTTTTGTAATTAAATAATTATTATCATAATATTTTTTTGGTTTACGTACAGATTCTTCCACATCCTTATAAGCTGCAAAATGTATTACGGAATTAATTTTATATTTTTTTATAATTTTTTTTACTAAAATTAAATTTGAAATATTTGATTTAAAAAAAATACTTTTTTTAGGAATTATATTATTTTTTTTATAAATTAACTTATCAATAATTATAGTCTTAATTTTTTTTTTAATTAATAAGTATGAAGTTGCTGATCCAATATATCCAGCTCCACCTGTGATAAGTATATTCATCTATATTTGAAAATTTTTTTCAATAACATTTCTAAGAATTAATATTTTTTTTTTATGTATTGAATATTCTAATGTATGATTAATATCTAAAGCTATACTTGTCTCTCCTAAAATTTTACAATTTTTTAATCTTACTGGCTTAAAATTATTTAATTTTTTAAAAGCTTTTTCTAAATATATTTCTGGACAAGATCCAGTAAAGCATTTTAGATTATTTTTTCTTAAATCTTTAATAATTTTAAATCGAATTTTTTGATAATTTTTAATATCTGTTTTAAGAAAAAAATATAATCTATACCATGCAGATTTAATTTTTTTTGAAGGATAGTAGTAATTAAAAAAATCTTGATAGTTTGAAATTAAATCAAAATAAATCTTTGAAATATTTTCTCTTTTGTTTTGAATTTTTTTTAAATTTTTAAGTTGTTCTAATCCTGCAAATGATTGAATTTCGGTTATTCTTAAATTTGTTCCAAAATAGTCTTTATTATAAATAAATTTTTCGGTTTTTTTATTATTTTTATAATTTGTTCCGTGGTTTATATACCTTTTGCAGAATTCATATAAATTTTTTTTATTGGTAGAAATCATGCCTCCCTCTCCAAGGGTAGACATTATCTTGTCATTACAAAATGACCATGTACTAATATCACCAAATGAACCTACTTGCTTATTATTAATTGAGGCACCATGAGCTTGGGAACAATCCTCAATAATTTTAATTTTTTTTTTATTAGCTAATTTTTTTATACTAGGCATGTCGCATGGCAATCCTGCCAAATGAACACAAATGATAGCTTTAGTTTTCTTTGTTATTTTTCTTTTAATTTCATTTATAGTTATATTTTGAGTTAGTAAATTAACATCTGCAAAAACTGGATTATATCCTGTATTTACAATACATGATGCTGAAGAAAAAAAACTTCTAGCTGGGACGATAATTTCTGAATTTTTAGGTAATCTTAAAGATTTTATGGCAACTTCTAATGCAGCTGTTCCATTGCAAATAGCAATTGAGTATTTATTACCTATAAATTTAGAAAATTCTTTTTCAAATTTTATTCCATAAGGACCTTCAGTGTAATTAATTTTTCCTGAACCAATTATTCTGCCCACATTAGAAATTAAATCTTTGCTAAAATTTGGCCAATTTTTTTCTTGCATACTTTGCTGGAGCTCCTTTCACAAATGTATTTGACTTTATGTTTTTAGTAACCAAACTTCCTGCAGCTATAAAAACATTATCTCCAATAATACAATTTTCAATTATTTTAGTACCTAATCCAATCCAACAATTTTTTCCTATTTTAACATTACCTGCAATTATAACCCCTGGACATATATGGGTATGGTCTTTTATTAAACAATCGTGGTCTATAGAAGCATTTGAATTTATTATACAGTTTTTACCAATTAAACTGTCAGTATTAATAAAACTTCCCTGCATAACTACACTTCCTTCTCCAATTTTAGATCCAAAGCTAGAATAAGATTTTGGATGAACTAAAGTTGTAAATTTAAATTTATTTTTTTTTAAAATTGTATAATAATTTTTTCTAATTTTATTATCACCAATAGCAACTATTATCTTGGAAATTTTTTTTTTATTATTTTTGATTAACTCATTATCACTAAAGACTTTAAAAATTTTACTACCTACTTTAAAATTTTTTTTAACTTTATCAAAAAAATAAATCTTTTTATTTTTAACTATATCGTAAATAGATTTAGCATGACCTCCCGTGCCCAAAATAGCTAATGTCATATCTAATCCAATATTTTTTCTATTTTAAAAGCTTCCGCATATTTCATGAATACTTGACTGCCCCTCACTTTTGACAAATTTACAATTGATTCTTTTGATCTGGGGTGTGGAAATTTTTTAACTTGTGACTTGTATTTGAGAAAAGCTTTAACTTTATTATTTATATCTGATGGGTCTAAGCTTACAAAATAATTTGGATTGAAAGATTTTTCATTCTCATTCCATTCAGTTTCAGAAAGTACTTCATAAGACAGAATTTTTTTTAATTTACTTCTTTTATTAAATCTCAATGAAACCTTTGCTGCTTTAAAAATTATTTTATGATCATCATGAATATCGTTTACAGATGGTATTAATACAATCTCAGGATCAATATTAGCAATATATTTATTTATAATGTGTGTAATCTTATAAGTTGGATAATTGTTTAAATTTAAAGCTGGTAAATTTTCAAAAAATAATTTGTTTGTTCCAATAAAACTATTTGCATTTTTTGCCTCATTTCTTAACTCTTTGATTTCCTTAGCAGAATAAATTTCGGGAGCACCTACATTAGCATTGGTCAAAATTAAAACATTTATATGATAATTTTGCTTTGAAAATTTAGATATAAATCCTCCACATCCTAAAATTTCATCATCTGCATGAGGGGATAAAATTAATATATTTTTTTTCATGATTAAATTTAAACAATTACAGAATTATATAACGTTATCAAATGAATTTGTGATAAATTTTTCTAGGATCGATACAATTTTTTTTTAAGATTTAAAATACCTACTTAATAATTGAAGATTTATTTTTAAAAAATCTAATTATAAGAACAATTGGGGTCTGCAATAAGATTTTGAAGTAATTAAATAAAGTATAATTATCAATGAACTGTATATCTAAATAAATTTTATCAATTAATTTTCTATTTTTTCCACTATAATTTATTTGTGACATACCAGTAATACCTGGTAAAATTTTTCTTCTTTTAATTTTTAAAGATTTGTTAATTTTTTTCTCAATAATTTCAGGTAAGGGTCTGGGACCAACAATAGACATATCTTTTTTTATGACATTAATTAGTTGTGGCAGTTCATCTAAACTTGTTTTTCTTAATATTTTACCTAAAAGCGTTAATCTTAACTTTTCATCTTTATAAATAACATTGCTCATTGTTCTAAATTTAAAAATAACAAATTGTCTACCCATATAACCAACTCTAAATTGCTTATAAATTACAGGTCCACCATCAATTAACAGTATTAGCAATGAAATTAAAAAAATTATAGGTAAAAAAATTATCAATACTAAAATAGAAATTAAAACATCAAAAAATCTTATCATTATAATTTTTATGTCTTTCCAGTAGTTAAAAAAATATCTGTGTCACCTAGGAAAATTTTTTTATTAAGTACAATTGTTTTTTTTTGTCTTGAGTTAAATTTTTTAATAAATCCAATTTTAAAATATAGATAATTTAATAATTCAATTCCAGGCTTGCTGATTTTATTATTAGATAAAAAAATTAGTTTATTTTGTTCTTTAATTAAACAAGAAAGATGTTTAGATTTTATTTTTTCAGAACCAAAATGTTCGAGGATAACATAGTTTAATCCTGAATTATCAGTGTTACGTTTTAAAATAAAAAAACTTGAAAGATTTTTAAATTTTAATTTATTAATTAAATAATCATGTTTTTGATATGATAAATATCTTTTTTTAAAATAAATAAAATTTTTAAAAAAAAGAGAGTTTCCTCTTTTAATAAGACTTTTAAATTTTATCAATTCATCTATATCGTAATTCTTTGTTTTTTTTAACAAAGGTAACGTTGAGAAAGTTTTATACAAATAATATTTTTTACTCACAATTTTTTTACTTTCCAGTCCAAAACTTGCAAAATTATTTTTATTTGGCCACATAACTATTATTTTAACATTTTTTGAAATTTTTCTCTTAACTCTTTTTAACAAATCTGAAAAAATTCCCTTACCCCTATACTTTTTTAATACCATACTAGAATGTCTTGAAAAAATTCTTTCTTGAGTATTATTATTTAATTTGATTGAAATCATGCCCACGTTTGCAATTAATCTAGATGCTTCGAAAGCACCATAACAAAAAGAAAATTTGTTGCCGAAATATCTCCATTTAAAAAAATCAAAACTTATCTTTTTATTAAAACAAGAATAAAATAATTTTTTAAATTCTTGATAGTCAGAGATTTTTAATTTTCTATAAATTAAATTTGAATTTGTTAATTTTGAATTCACCACTAATGTTTTGAATAATTTTTTATAATATTATATATTTTTAAATTGATTTGTTTTTTTAAAAAATATTTATTTATTGAATGAAAAGCATTAAGTCTTTTTTCATTAAAAATTTTATCTTCTAAATTAAGATAATGAATTATATTTGAAACATCCTTGAATGATTTTACAAAAAAACCATTGAATTTATCTTTTATTAAATCGTTATTTCCTCTAATATTATAACATATAACTGGCAAGCCTTCGCAAAGTGACTGCATTACAGACACGGGTAAACCTTCTCTTTTACTTAAATGAAGCAAAATATCATATTTTTTTATTTTATTCTCTAAATCTACATCAAAATTGTTGAAAGAAATATTGTTAAGTTTTTTTTTTAATTTGATAGAATTAAATTTATTTTTGTTGCCATAACCAAAGCATTCAATTTTAATTTTTTGATTTTTTAACTCTTCCGCTACTTTTAGAAGTTCTAAATAACCTTTTTCTTTTTTGTAGGCAGCTATTACTAAAATTTTTTTTATTTCTTTCTTATGTATAATTCTTTTCTTAAAATGCTTATTTGATAAATCTAAACCTACTCCATTTATTTTATAACATTGTTTTTTTTTAAGCAGATTAGATCTAGCATAATTATAATCTTCGTTATTAATTGTAATTATAATATCAGTTTTAAGAGATAAAACTTTTTCAATAGTTTTAAAGAAAAGAGCTTTTATAGGATTTGTTATTGAAGTGAATCTAAAGCCATGTACAAAATATATTATTTTTAATTTTTTTAAAAAAGTAAATAATCTAAATAAATGAGAAGCTAATGGTGTGTGTAAATAAAATATAGCTGTTGGATTTTTTTTTACTAAAATTTTGATTTGTTTAAATATTTTAATATATTTAATTAAGTTAAATAATTCAGTTACTTCATTTGGGAAGTCAATTTTGTGTTTTGAGTTTTTTTTGAAATTTAATTTTTCACTATCTGAACATGCTACTTCTATTTTAAAACCTCTTTTTATAAAGTAATCTGCTTGTGATGTTAAAAAAGTATTAAATGTAATGGGTTTTGTGCAAATAAAGATTATTTTCACCTAAAAAATCCAGTTTTTCATATATGCGTTTGCCATATTGGGAATTGAAAAATTTTTTTGAATTTGTAATCGACAGTTTTTTTTTATTGATATCCAATTCTCTTTTCTATTTTTGTAAAATTTTATAGTACTATTTAAATTTTTTAAAATTGATTTAGAATCATTATTAGCCATAACAAAGCCATAGTCATTAATAATTTTTTTTGAACAACCAGCATTACTTGATAATACTGGAGTTGAGCAAAGCATAGATTCTGCTACCACGTTTGGAAAAGATTCTGAATGGGAAGCTAATAACAAAAAGTCTATGCCATTATAAAATTCTAATAAGTTTTTTTGTTCATTTAAAAAATATACTTTATTATTTATTGCTAGGCTGTTTATATATGAAATTAATTCTCTGTTTTTAGCGCCTATATCACTACCAACCATGTACAGGTAAACATTCTTATAATTTTTTATAATTTTTGAAAATGCTAACAACATAGAAAAAATATTTTTTTGTTTAGCATACCTGCCAGCATATCCTATGATGATATCAGATTTTTTTATATTATTTCTTATTCTAAAATCTGAACGTAGATGTTTTAATGGATAGTATGATTTATCACTATACCCATTGTAAATGAGTGCAGATTTGTCTCTTGAATAAAAATGGAACTTATCATGAAATTTTATGCTTTTTTCTGAACAGTAAATAATTTTTTTAGGTACAAATTTTGAAAAAAGACCACAGATAATTGATATTAAAATTGTTGTTTTTTTTGAGATTTTAATATTAAGCTCTGAATGTCTAATATTCCAGAATAATTTATCATGAAATATTTTGGGGATAAATAGTGTAATAAAATTTGAATGATACATCCAGCTTTGGATAACATCTGGATTTTCTTTCTTAATTAATTTACGTAATTTTAATGTTTTTTTTATAAAATTAAAATATTTTTTTTTTCTATCCAAATTTAATGAGAAAATTTTTATACCTTTTTTTTTAAGCTCAGCTTCATAAAATCCATTTTTAATTAAAGTTACTATTAAAATATCAATTTTATTTTTATATTTTTTTTTTTGAAATTTACACAAACGATATAAATTTCCTTCTGCTCCACCCTTTTTTAAACTATTTATAATATGTATGATTTTCATAAAATTAATCAGAAAATAAAACTTTTAACATACTAATGATTAATATAATAATTGGTTTTTAATAAAGTGCAAATTTCTTATTCTTTATTTGGTTTTTTTAAAAAATATGACCTTTTTAATTAAAGGTACACTTAATAATATGAAAATTATAACAAACTTTGATCTATGTCTTATTCCTGTACCAAAATTTCCAACTCCAAGTCCAAATACAAAAATATAACCTAACAAAATTAATAAAATAATTCTTAAACAAGGGTCTTTCCAAATATATTTTATATTACTCAAAATTAAATAGGACATGTATGTATAAAAGAAAGCATCAAACATACCAATTAAATGTTTGATATTTTTAACATCCCATGGGAAAGGAGAAAAAACAAAATATATACTTCTCAAAGGAGCTTTATAAAAAAACTCAAGATTAGTTTTAATTTTTGTCCATTCAGGCCACGATGCATCACCTCTTGTAGATATATTTGTTCTCTCTATGAGATAATCTAAATTAGTTGCATCTTTAAAGTTACCTAAATATGTCACTTCAATTTTATTTGATATAAATGATTGCAAACTGATCAGAACTATTAAAAAAATAATTGTCTTTTTGAAATTTATACGAAAGTTAATTAATGATGTAAGCATTTTTTTAAGATAAATTATACCAACTATAATTGTAAAAATAATCGCACCTACAATCATGCTTCCATGAAATAACGTTGCACCTAAAAAACCTGTTATAGCTATAATAATTGATTTTAAACTTTCAGTTTTTGCCCAATCATATACTCCATATATAGCTACTAAGAGAAAAAAGGATACGTATACCTCTCGCAATACTAAAACTGAGTATAAAACTAATGAAGGGAATAAAGCTATTGTCCAAGCTACTTTTCTTGCTGCACGTTTGTCCCAAATTTTAGTTGAAAGTTTCCAGCCTACAAAAACACAAGCAATACCAAAAAACATACTTATTGACTGTGCCATTAATATACTTCGCCCAAATAAAGAATACGGAATGGCAATAAACCAGCTGATAAAACCTGAAATTGGCGATTGATATTCTCCAAGGGTTGGTGATGAGAAAAGTTTAATTACATTAAAAAAACCATCTTGACCTATGATCCATGCCTGTCTTTCAAACGTAGTAGCGTCAGCTGTGCTATCAGGTAAAGGGGCTATATAATGACCAATAAGAATAACAAAAATACGGAAAACTAATGCCGTATAAAGAATTATAGAAATATCTTTGCATCTAAAAGCTATTAACAATGTTATAAAAGATACTATTGCAATTGAAGTAAAACCAAGTAAATCAGCCATTATATTTTTTCTTAAACATAAATTAAATTAATATTTTTTATTTATATATTAGATATTATGTCTTTTTTAATCCAATAAGTTGATATTATCTGATTAATTTTAAAAATGTAGAAAAGAGATATTATTGAGTAACTATTAATCAAACTTACATATTTAATTTCATTTTTTTAGTTTTTTTACTATCACTTAATTTGATGATAGTACTTATACCACTTAACAAATTTATTCACTCCATCTATAACTGATGTTTTAGGCTTATAACTAAATTTTTCTTTTAAATTATCTGAATCAGCATAAGTATCTGGTACATCTCCAGGCTGTAATGGTAAAAAATTTATTTTTGCTTTTTTACCCAATGACTGTTCCAGCGCATTTATATAATCCATTAATTTCACTGGTTTATTGTTACCTATATTATAGATTCGCCATGGCACTTTACTTGAAGCTGGATCTGGCTGGTTACTATTCCAATTTTCATTTGCGGTTGCTGGATTATCAAAAGTTTTTATTACACCTTCCACAATATCATCTATATAAGTAAAGTCTCGAGAATGTTTGCCATAATTGAATACATCAATAGGTTTTTCTTTTAAAATATCTTTAGTAAATTTAAATAATGCCATATCAGGTCTTCCCCAAGGCCCATAAACTGTAAAAAATCTAAGACCTGTAGTTGATAATTGGTAAAGATAACTATATGAATGTGCCATTAGTTCATTTGATTTTTTAGATGCCGCATAAACAGATAATGGATGATTAACACTATCATGTTCTGAAAAAGGCATCTTAGTATTTGCACCATATACACTTGAGGTGCTTGCATAAACTAAATGTTCTACTTTATATTTACGACAATTTTCTAAGATATGAGCAAATCCAACAATATTACTATTAATATATGCTAGCGGATTCTCAATAGAATATCGTACCCCAGCTTGTGCTGCTAAATTAACCACTTTAACAGGCTTATAATATTTAAAAACATCCTCTAAACTTTTTTGATCACAAAGATCTAATCTATAATGTTTATAATTTGAGTATTCTTTTAATCTTTCAAGTCTTGCTTCTTTAATTTTTGGATCATAATAGTCATTATGATTATCAATACCTATTATACTATCACCTCGCTCTAAAAGCTTTACACATAATGAAGATCCAATAAAGCCTGCTGAACCAGTAACAATATTGTTTTTTGAATCTTTATTCATATTATTTATTAAGTTAATTTTATTTTAGAACTATACTAAAATAAACCTTTATGAAATTTATTTTAAAAGTATAAATTTGATTAATTTTTTAGATGACTAATAGTGCTCTATTTTTCCAAGTATAACTGTAAAAATCATTTAGTGCTTGTTTTGAGATGGTCTCTCGGTAGTTAAAATTTTTTAGCTTTTTAATTGAACTAATCCACACGTCAATATCATCACATTTAACTAATACTGAATTTTTCTCGTTAAGCACTTCTCTAATAACAGGAAAGTCGGAAGCGATAATTGGTTTTTTATGTGACATATATTCAAAAAGTTTTAAAGGGGAGGTAAAATCAGAAATATTTAGAGTTGTATTTGATAAATCTGAGCCATGGGCAAGCACTATTTTTTGATTAGGTAACAAGCATACGTCTAAAGCATTAATATAATTACTTACTTCTTTATGAGAAATGAAGCCATAAAAATAGACGTTTTTACTCTTTATTTTTTTTTTCCAAAACTGAATATCTTTTTCAAGACCACCAATAATATGAATTTCTATGTCATCATCTAGTTTATTTGACATTGAAGCAATAACCTCCATTCCCTTCCCCTTATATAAATGCCCCACATACCCAACCTTTAAATTGTCTTTAATACCCAATAGGTGAATTGTTTGATCAAAATTTGTTACTTCATCCGCACCATCATGCGCAACCTGTATTTTAGAATCATTTAAATATCCTTTATCTAAATACATATTTTTTAATGCTTTAGATATAACTACCATCTTTTTAAAATATTTACTTTTTATAAGTTTTTTAAAAATTATTAGTCTATGATTTTTGGTGTCATATGAAGGTGCGTGCGACTCATAAATTACTTTATTTTTAATCAGTGTAGCAACATAAAGACCATGCAAAAATCTTCCATATACTAAATCAAATCTTTTATTAACTAGTAAATAAAAAAAAATGGCTAAAGTATAAAAAAAAGCCCCACCTTTTAGATTTGGATGCCAAAGTTTTTTAATTTTGAAATTTTTTCTTACCCCATAATACTTATAACAATCATATATGTTTTTCTCATATTGATCTTTTAAATTTGGGGCCAGCAAAACCACTTCGTGTCCATTGTCAGTAAAAGCTTGGCACATTTTCATTACATTAATACTGTTTGCTGATCTTGATGGTATAATAGATTTTGATATGTAAAGTATTTTCATTAAATCTTTTTTTATATGAAAATAGTTTTTTAATTTAATAAATATTGAATTTTTTTATTATTTACGATTTAAAACTATTTTGTAATATCTTAGTCCTTTTCCCAAAAACGATAACTCAAAATCATCACCAAATATTTCTAACACTATTTCTAAAGATGGGTGTATTACCCACCCAGCATGCTTATGTCTATGAATTTCAGCTACACGTCCAAGTCTACTTACTTTTATATCTTTTTTCCACCAATCTTTATTTGATGACGCATAAATTAACGGACGTGCTAAATCCATTTCTAAAATAGCAGTTTTATTTGTTGCATCTCTAATTGAACGTAAAGCCATTAATACATTTTCAACTTCGGTAACCACAGCAATACAAATGACAATATCAAATTTTCCAAAACTCGTAGCTTGATCAATTCCTGCAAGATGAAAATCAACATCAATATCTTCATTAAGCGCAAGCATCTTTGCCTGGTAGATACGATTTTCGTTAACATCTAGACCTGTCACACTGCTCGCACCAGCTTTTTTTGCATACATGCTATACTGGCCCGAATTACATCCAATATCTAAAACTGTTTTATTTGAAAAATTAAATTCATCAAACCATTGAATTCTAGAGTCTGTGTTTAACTTTCCTTGTGTAATTAGACCATTTTTTAAATGAATTGTTTGATACCAGTTTTGCTCACTGATCCATTTTTTATATTCATCTAAATTTTCTATTTTAAATATTTTTTTATCTTGATTAGCCATTTTTTACACTCCCACAAAGATTTTGAATAAACTATAACTCCTGGTAATTTTTTGTATCCAAGAATACATACAACTGCAGCACGGTGATGTCCTCCTTTAAGTACATACATGCCATTTATCTTAACAGCAATTATAAGGTCATCCATATCAATTTGGTACCCTTTATTTATAATTGAATCAATCAATTGAATACGCTTCTTCACAAGAACTGATGCACCAAGTTGAACATCTGTTCTATTAAGCAAAGATGGGTTTAACCAACATTCATTTTTATTTTTTTGCATATATTCTATTGCAAAGCGATGAACAGAGCCTTGATACATGCCGCCTTTAGATTTTTCAGAAAGACAATGTTTAAAAAATTCATCAACTAACCAATTAACCCAAAGATCCTGAGCCTCATCATCATTTCCATTAATCCACAATTTTATAAATCTATAAAATGGCCATTCTTTTATTTCTTTACTGCCATATCCTGAGTCAACATAGCACTGAAGATCGTTATGAATAATATTATTTATTGATATATCGGATTGAAATAATTTCATTTATTATAAACATATTCTGATAGACCAAACTCAATGATATCAATCTCTTTTTGGTTGAGAAATTTATGATACTTACCTATGTTTTTCTTTGAGAGAGTTGGTTCATAACGAGACGAAACATTAAAATTCAAAGAGATATGATTGCATAATGTTACTAAATTTTCTTTATAATTATTAACAAAATCCTCAAACCTTAAAATCAAAATATTTGGGTTGTCAATTTCTTTAAGGCGTCGTTTCATTTCTTTGTACCAATTTATAAACTCATCAACTGAGGTAGCTTTTTTAAACTGTTTAAGCTCTGCAAACTGATCACGTGGATCACGAGTAACAAGAATAACTTTGCGATTTGAAAAATATTTGGTCGACTCAATTGGGTTCCAACCAGATCCTGCCTGATTAAGAAGGACTGGACGATTATCAGATTCTGCCTTAAAGATCTTATTGTGAAGTGTTTGAGCGGCAGATAACAGATCCTCTTTGGATACAAGTAAACGAGTTTGGGGGGGGTCCTCATTAAAACTCATACGATTTTTTAATTTACCTATAATTTGCATAATTGGTGACTGTGACTGCATAATCCTGCGCCAATGCCAATTCATGGGAAGTTTCGCGGCACTTACTTCTTCGATAAATTCTTCAATTGCTTTTTTAAAAGATGGAATCATGCTGGCATAGTCCTTACCATAACGCCAAGGTGCTCCGGATCGAGCAAGTTTATTTGTTATATCTATAAATTGAGCCAATACAAAATCTGCAGTAGCAGGATGAAAAGCATTTTTAGCGGTAGCTTCTAATGTCATTAAACCATTAGGCATTTGTGGCAATTGATACTCCGTCCCTTTCAATGGATCGTAAAGATCTCCACGTTCAGTTAAGTAATCATATATTGCCCCAGAACCAGAATAAGTTGTTCCAAGAACAATGATATAATTTGGTATATTGAGCTGTTTATTCATAATTGAAATCAAGTAATTTACTTTATCAAATAATCTATTTTTGTAAAAATTTATTAATAGTAACAATTAAGATATGCTAATAACACAGATTTAAAAAAATGAGTTTATTATTTAATTTTTGAACGAATTAGTGACGAAATATTATCTATAATCAATATAGTTATAAATATAATAATAATAATTGCTGATACTTTTGGGTATTCAAACATTCTAAACGCTGATTGCAGCTCATAACCAATCCCCCCGGCACCCACTATACCGAGCATGGTTGCCATCCTAACATTTCTATCAAGTATGTATAAATTGTTTGCAATAAATGATGGAATAATTTGAGGAATAATTGCAAATGAAATAATTTGTCCTTTTGATGCACCAGAAGACTCTAAAGCTTCAATTGGTCCTTTATTAATATGTTCAATGTCTTCAGCATAAAATTTTGCTAAAAAACCCATTGTATGTATTCCAAGTGCAAGCACTCCTGGCATTGCACCAAAACCTATTGCAATAACTAATATCATTGCAATTATAAATTCAGGAATTGCTCTAAAAAAAACTGTGACTGTTCGAGCAATAAAAAAAATGAAAATATTTGGTGCAATATTTCTTGCAGATAATAATGCTAAAGGAATAGATAAAACAATTGCTATAAACGTCCCTAGTATTGCAATTTCAATTGTTTCAATCATTGAAAATATTAATGAATTAAAATCAGAAAAATCAGGAGGTAGCATTCTAGAAAAAATATCTCCAAAATAATTAAAGGAATTTGAAAATAAACTTATAAAATTAATATTTAAGTCAATTGAAACTAAAATTAATAATAAAATTATTGAAATTATAAAAAATAAAGTTTTCCATGACCATTGTGGTCTTAAAAAATTTTCAAGATTAGTTTTAGATTTTTTTGTAGTTAAATTAAATACCTTATTATTTTTCATTTTAGCTGTATAATTTATCAATATTTTTGTCTAAATATTTAGCTTCTTGATCAAACACAATTGATCCACCAGATAAGCCAACAACTCGATCTGAAAATTCCACCGCTAGATTAGTTTGATGGAGATTACATATAACAGTTATATTAAAGTCTTTATTAACCTTTTTTAACAATTTCATTGTTGATAAAGCTGCCCTTGGATCCAAACTAGCAACTGGCTCATCAGCTAAAAGTAATAAAGGTTTCTTAATTATTGCCCTTGCTATACCTACTCGTTGTCTCTGACCACCAGATAATTCATCAGCTCTATTATAACTTTTATCTAGAAGTCCAACAGTATCTAAGGCCTGTAAAGCTTGTAATTTTTGTTCTTTAGTAAATAAATAAAACATAGATAAAAACTTACTACTTGAGTTTAATAATCCTGTTAAAACATTGTTTATTGAGGAAATATTATTAATTAAATTAAATTCTTGAAATATCATTCCAGTCTTTTTTCGAACATCTGGTAAATTTTTTTTTGTAATTTTGTTATTATCAAAAATAACTTCACCACTATCAATAGTTTCTAATCCATTTAAGCTTCTAAGTAATGTAGTTTTTCCTGATCCACTTGGGCCCAAGATAGAAATAAATTCTCCTTTTTTAACTTTCAAACTCACACCTTTTAAAGCCTGAGTTTGATTATTAAAATTTTTTCTAAGATTGTTTATTTCTAACATCTTATGATTTATTTTTATTTAAAAGCTCAATGACCTCTCTAAGAACATCGTAATCTGAATCTTTAACTTCTATATAATGAGACATCTTTCCTCCATATCCTGCTATCTCACCATGGTTATGAGCTGTCAAAACTGCTTCTTTAATCTTGTTTCTATCTTCCAATGGAATTAATTTAGAATATGCTAAAGGTGGAGGTGGTACTCGATCAGATTTATGAATAATTCTAACATCTCCTAATTTAATTGTTTCATCTTCTAATCTAGCTTCAAAATTTCTTGAGCTCATTCCACATACATCTGCCTGATTATTTAAAACTGCTAATAAACATGCATCATGACTTCCAGCATAAAAAACATTTTTAAAATGATCTTTATTTTTAACAGATAGATTAATCTTATTTAGTTCTACTTGTGGAATTAAATCTCCACTTGTTGATCCAATTGTATTTAAAGATAAAACTTTACCTTTAATATTTTCAAACTTATTTAAATTGCTATCTTTTTTAACTACAAAGTAAGTAAAATAACCCGCATCTTTTTCACCTGGTCTAACACCTGCAGCAAATGCTTCTGCATTAGCGATCTCCGCTGCTTTGATATATGTTTTACCACCATACCAAGCTAAATGAGCTCTACCGGCTCTCATCGACTCAACAGCAGCATTGTAATCTGTTACTTTTATAGTTTTTATTTTAAAACCAGTTAGTTTTTCTGTAATTAAAATTAAATTTGTATAATCAGATTCGTCTCCTTTTTCACTAGCAGGTACAAAAACCATTGTATAAGTTTTGTCCTCTGCCTGAATAGAAAATGTTATTAATGTTATTAAAATTGTTAATATTATTTTTTTTATCATAATAACTATCATATATAATTAAATTTGTTCGCATACAAGTTAATTATTATTTCGTAAATTAGAGTGCAAAATAACTATTATATAGAAAAATTGTAATTAAATTATTTTTTAAAATCAATTAGAGCTTTTTTATAGTCTTCAACTGTATCAATTTCTTTCCATCCACGTTCAATAATAACACAATGAACTTTAACGCCAATATCCACTAACTCTTGTATCATATCACTTAAATATGCCTTTTGAAAAACTTTAGCTCTTTGAAAAGGCTTGTTCCAATATAATTTTTTTACTCTATGAAAATTTTGTTTAAAAATTTCGCACCCTCTATTATTTAATTTGATCATTCCAATAAATTCACCATGAACCTCTTCTTTGTCAGATTCAATTTTACCAATTTTTATTACTTCATTATTAGAATTAAAGATAACATTTTCAGCTTCTGATAACGGATGATCATTTCTTCCAACATAATAATCTCTCCAATCAATATCAACAACAACTGAGATATCATGATCTGCTTCTATTGCTCTCTTAACTATAAATGGTTCAAATAAAATATCAGAGTATGAAATTATTATATTTCCATTTATAATTTCCTCACCATAAAATATAGAATTTAAAATATTATTTTCTTTATAATCGTTATTTTCAAAATACCTTATTCCTTTGTAGTTAATTTTATTTTTTTTATACCCACGTATAAGTGAAATATCTTCAACTCCATTTTTTTTATATGCATCTAGCTGTCTTTGAAGCAATGTTTTGCCACCAAAGTCTAACATACATTTTGGATTATTTTCTGTGTGTCTCTTTAAACGACTTCCTAAACCCGCAGCAACTATTAAACATTTAGTTTTAACTTCATTCATTGATGATTCAATTTTTTCTAATTCATCATCTTTTAACTTATTATTTTTAATTGATCTAATTAATGAAATAATCTTTGGGTTTTTTTCCATGTACTCAATAATATCTGGTGGTAAAGTTTTTTTTGAATTTCCTGCTAAATCATTTAAAAAATCTAGATCAATATTTAAAATTAATGATAGTTCTTTTATAATTTTAGGTTTTGGAGCAGAACGTTTATTTTTTTCAATGTCATTCAAATATGATGGAGCTATACCTATTTTTTTAGCTAGCTCTCTTTGTCCAATATTTTTTTCTATCCTTAATTCTCTAATATGAGACCCAAAAGTGATAGTTGAATTAGATCTTTTCTTCATTTTTATAATAATTTTTTTTAAATATCCTAAAATTAAAATAAATTCTATACAAACAGTTATTCAAATAAACAAAAAAGAACTATTTGTATAGAAAACTTTATTTTATATTTAATTTTCTTTTAATAAGCGATTTTAAGTATTTCTTATCCTTTTTTATCAAAATTATCTTTAAATCTTCAGAATCTAAAAGTGCACCATGAATAGCTTTAATGTTTACAATTATTTTTTTAATCTTTAATATTTTACAAAGAGCAAATCTGTGAGTTCCACCATATTTATCCTCTAATTTTATTATTTCACCATTTCTGCCAATTATAACTCCGATTTCATCATCACCATATTTTTCTTTTAAAATTTCGTGATTTTTTCTTTTATCATTAAGATTTGATTGACTTAAATATCCATTTTTTTTTAATGAATTTTCAAGACGATCTAGCGATAGAAAATAGTTATTGAGTTCATGAATATTTTTAACTCTTGATATTTTTTTACCATTTTTAATTTGCTTTGATTTATATAAGTATTCATCAGATTTTTTATAATTTATACCTTCTTTATAAATCTGAAATACTGATTTATAGTTGATATTAAATTTTCTATATTTTTCAATTTCTATTTTTTTTTCGTCCCAATCTCCCTTCCATAAAAAATTTTGTCTATTTAAAGTATTTTTTAGTTCCAAAAAATATTTAATTTCGTTTGTATCAATTTTTATACTAAAAAAAAAATGTTTAGATAACATTCTAATTGAAAAAAAATTAGATATTTTTTTTAATATTATTGTAAAATAATTAAGCATAAGAAAATTTTTTATAATAATTCAAAATTTTTTTAAATTTGTTTGTAAAGCAAAGCTTTAAGTTTTTAATAAGGTCTAATTAATATAGTCTTATTTGAAAGCAATTTACACTCTAATTTTTTTTCTATCCCAAGTATATGCTGAAATCTACTAACTCGCGCACAAACATCACTCTCATCAAGTGGTAGCAATTTTTCATTTTCATTGTCATTAATAATTTTAGACTTATTTGGAAATAACTTCGTCACAATTTTACTTAAGACTCTTTTAAGGTTTAGAATTTTAAGTAACCAGTAAAATTTCGTCCAATTATTAGATTTTGACAAGTTTTTATCATCTAAGCTTTCCCATACTTTTATTATCTTATCTGCTGAAAGTTCATCCTTATCAATAAAAATTCTTTGAGATAAAGTTTCATAAGATTTATCAACTTTCACATTATTATCTTTAGACTGGTTATTTTTAAATAGTAAGTTTGTGTTTTCTAGTAGATCCTCATAATTTTCAATATAGCTACCAAACTTATTAGCAAAATCTTTTTGAAGATACTGTCTTTTAATAGGTGCATATGAAATTACTGGCGTTCCTGCAACTGCTGCTTCAACTGCGGTTGAGCAACTATTATGTAAAAGTGCGAAAGCATTTTTAATCCAGGGCATGATAGCATCTTCTTTTATGATATGAACATTTCGAACACCTTCTAAATAAATTTTCCAAGGCTCGGGTGCTTCTCTGGGATGAGGTCGTAAAACAATATCATAATCATTATTATTATGGGCAAGTTTTTTTATGGCATCAATAAAAGCATACAACAAAA
>Ga0209425_10002486_pt1 | contig 20466 bp, 18 predicted proteins | sample COG_05_FD_184749 | JGI IMG/M metagenome (GOLD analysis project Ga0209425, IMG submission 184749) | Pelagic Microbial community sample from North Sea - COGITO 998_met_05 (SPAdes) (version 2) | ecosystem: Environmental > Aquatic > Marine > Neritic zone/Coastal water | place: Helgoland, sampling...
AGAAATAACAATATGAGTTTTTTAATATTAGTAAGACATGGTCAAAGTATTTGGAATTTAGAGAAAAAATTTACTGGATGGGTTGATATTGATCTAACAAAACAAGGAAAATTAGAAGCCGAAAAAGCTGGTTATTTAATAAAAAATCAAAATATTAAAATTCATCATTGTTATTCATCTTTTCAATTAAGAGCCAATCATACTATGAAAATTATTAAAAAAATCTTAAATGATGATGATAGTTTTATTAAAGCTTGGCAGCTCAATGAAAGACATTATGGAGCACTTACAGGTCTGAACAAAATTGAAATGGGTAAAAAAATTGGTGAAGATAAAGTTCATGAATTCCGACGATCATGGGATGTAAAGCCAGAACCTTTAGACAAAAATAGTCCTTATCACCCTATGAAGATTGAAATATATAAAAAGTTACCAAAAGAAGTTGTTCCAGATACTGAGTCTCTCAAAGACACTTATGAAAGAGTTTATAAATATTTTAAAGATGAAATCCAAAATAAATTACTTAAAGAAAATGTTTTAATTTCTGCTCATGGAAATTCTATAAGAGCGTTATGCAAATATTTATTTCAACTAGATAATGAACAAATTGCTAAACTTGAGATACCAACTGGAAACCCTTTAATCATTGAATTTGATGAGGCGCTACATATAAAAAATTCTCAATATCTAGATAAAGAACGCGCTAAAAGTCTTTTAGTTTTTTAAAAGTTTCTAAATTAGTTAAATGATTAAATTTATTTATACTTTCAAATCCATTTAATTCATTTTTCTTTAATAATTCATTCCAAATTTCTGAAATTGAAAAATTTTTTACTTTATAGTTTTTAAATAGGTCTTTTTTTAAAATTTGACATCCAATATAAATAAATGATTTATTGTTTTCTTTTTTCAACAAATTTTTTTTTAATTCAAAATCCCCAGTTAAATTTTGATCAAAACTTAATTTTTTTTTTGTGACCAAAAGAATATTATTTAATTGATTTTTAAAGTAGAATTTCTGCATATTATCTATTTCATTTATATAACTTTCATTCCATAAAGTATCTGGATTAAAAACTAAAAAATCATTATCATCAGAATGATTAATCATATTAAGTATCCCACCACCAGTATTTAAAATTTTATTACCATCTTCAATTATTTCAATACTTGTAGAAAAATTTTGATTTTCGATGAAGTTAGAAACTTTTTCACCTAAATGAAAAGTATTAATAAAAATTTTATTAACTCCCAATTTTATAATAGTATTAATACAACTTTCTAAAACTGTTATATTATTCAATTTTAATAATGGTTTTGGCGTTTTTAAAGTAAGGGGCGCTAACCTTTTTCCTAATCCAGCACATAATATCAACGCTGTTTTAATTCTCATTTAATTTTCCTTTAAAGTATTGATTTAAAAGTTTTTTTAAATCTTCGAATATTTTATTTTCATTAATTCTATTATTAATTAAAGTCCAAGCATAAGGAATTAATTTCAAATAATTTTTTTTTCTATCTCTCACAGCTAAACGAGTGAATATTCCTATAATTTTTAAATTTCTTAAAACTGATAATATTTCAAAATCGTTTTTGAATTTAGGTTTATTCAACTTTTTTTGTTTATCTACGTATAGTTTGTAGATTTGTTTTTTTAACGTTTTAGATGTTTTTAGTCTAACATCATCTATTAAAGATGCTAAATCATAAGCTCTATTTCCGATTAAAGCATCCTGACTGTCAATTACTCCTATTCTATCATTCACTAACATCAAATTCGAAACATGAAAATCCCTATGAACAAAGAAATTATTCTTTAATTTTAGACTTAATGATAATTTTTTAACTATTTTTTTAAATTTTTTAATAAATTTTACTCTATGTTTATTTGATATTTCTTTTTTTACATACCAATCACAAAACAAATTTGCTTCTTTAATAAGAACTTTTTTTTCATATTTAGGAATTATAAAGATTTTTTTTTTAAAATTTTGAATACTTTTATCTTTAATTGATTGTATTTGATTAAGAGTGTTAATTATTTTTTTAAAATAAATAAGATGACCTTTTTTCTTTTTAGACAAAATTTTAAAAATTGTATCATCACCGAAATCCTCTATCTCTAAATAATTTTTATTAAAGTTTTCTTGATATAATATTGGAGCTAAAATCTTATTTTTTACTAAAATTTTATTAATAGCATCATATATCAAAAGATTTTGAATTTTTTCTTTTCTTGAATAAACAATTATTGAGGAAAAATTTTTATTTTTTTTTCTAAAAAATTTACGAAATGAAGCATCACCTTTTATTTTTTTTGAATTTTTCATTTCAATTACAAGTCTAAACCTTTGATTTTTACAGATCTTTTCTTATAGTCATCTTCATACTTAAAAACCAATTCTATCAAATTTTCTGGTTTTACTTTAATTATTTGCGGCCACTCAATTAATGTTATTGTGTTCTTATTGTTTTCAAACAAATCTAAATTTTTTATCTCTTCGATGGATTTTAATCTATACAAATCGTAATGATTAACCTTTATTTCATTAACCTGATATTCATTAAGCAAATTAAATGTGGGACTTGTTACTTCAGTTTGTTCTAATTTATTTTTTTTTTGAAGAGCATTAATTAAGTATTTTATAAATGTAGTTTTTCCAACTCCCATTTCCCCATACAAAAAAATTATATTTCCAGGTTTGATTTTTTTTATAAATTTTTTGGCTAATTCTTCTGTTTTATATTCTGAAGATAAATCTACTATATCTATTCTAGTAGCGATAGGCATTAGGTTTGAAAGGACCCTCTACTCCTACACTAATATAGTCTGCTTGTTCTTTGGATAATTTAGTTAATTTTGCACCTACTTTTTTTAAATGTAGAGTTGCAACTTTTTCATCTAAATGTTTAGGCAATACATATACTTTGTTTTCATAATTTTTGTGATTATTCCATAGTTCTATTTGAGCAATAACTTGATTAGTAAATGATGCACTCATTACAAAACTAGGGTGTCCCGTTGCACATCCTAAATTTACCAATCTGCCTTCAGCTAAAAGAATTATTCTTTTTTTACTTGGTAGCTCTATCTCATGTACCTGCGGTTTTACTTCGGTCCATTTATAATTTTTTAATGCTTCCACTTGAATCTCATTATCAAAATGCCCAATGTTACATAGAATTGCCCTGTCTTTCATTTCTCTCATATGATCTGCTGTAACAATATCTTTGTTACCAGTGGCAGTTACAACAATGTCAGCCTTGCTAATTGCTTCTTCCATCAAAACTACTTCATATCCTTCCATTGCAGCCTGTAAAGCACAAATAGGATCTGCTTCTGTAACCAATACTCTTGCTCCACTTTGTCTCAAAGATGCGGCACTACCTTTTCCAACATCACCAAATCCTGCGACTATAGCTATTTTGCCAGACATCATGACATCTGTTGCTCTTCTTATGCCATCAACCAAACTCTCTCTACATCCGTATAAATTATCGAATTTAGATTTCGTAACTGAATCATTTACATTAATAGCAGGAAGTAAAAGTGATTTATCTTTTTCCATTTTATTTAAGGCTTTAATTCCTGTTGTCGTTTCTTCTGAAACACCCTTCACATCTTTTAATAATTCTTTATATTCATTATGCATTATAGCTGTCAGATCACCTCCATCATCCAATAACATATTTGGTTTCCATTCTTTTTTACCAATTATTGTTTGCTTAATGCACCATAGGTACTCCTCTTCTGTTTCACCTTTCCATGCAAATACAGGGACTCCAGTTTTTGCTATTGCTGCAGCTGCATGATCTTGAGTTGAAAAAATATTGCAAGAGGACCATCTTACTTCAGCGCCTAAATCTACTAGTGTTTCAATTAGTACAGCTGTTTGAATTGTCATGTGTAAACAGCCAATAATTTTTGCTCCTTTTAATGGTGATTTACCTGAATACTCTTCTCTTAATGCCATTAGTCCAGGCATTTCACTTTCAGCTATTGAAATTTCTTTACGTCCAAATTCTGCTTGGGATATATCTTTTACTTTAAAATCTTCCATGATGGATCTTCTAACAATAAAGAATTAATTAATCAATAGCACTCTTTAAACTTTAGGAAATGTAATAACTATACTTGCGCCACTTTGATTTATTCTATTAGATGCTTCAATATCAGCACCGTGCAAGTCAACTAAATTTTTGACAATATTAAGCCCAAGACCTGAATGTTGTCCAAATTTGTCTGGTCTATTGCTATAAAATCTCTTAAAAACTTTATTTGTATCTTTTTCTTTAAATCCTTGACCTTCATCTAATATATTTACGATGACTTGATTTTTTTCAGATTTCAAAACTCTAACTAACACTTTTTTATTATCTTCGCTAAAGGATACTGCATTATCAAGAAGATTAGCAATTATTTGCTCAATTCTATTTTCTATTCCATTTATAAAATATTTATTTTTATTATCATTTTCATAAGAAATTTTAATACCCCTTTTGAGTCCATATATATTATTAAAATCATCAACAACTGATTTGATGACAGGCTCAATATCTAATTTTTTTATTTTTTCCTTACTTAAAGCAACTTCATCTTTTAATATTTGAGAATAATCAGTTATTAATCTTTCTATTCTTTGCACATCATGACTTAATATATTAATCAACTTAATTCTTTGATTTATATCATTTGTATCTTGCAAAATTTCTGATGCACTTTTAAGAGAGGCAAGCGGATTTCTTATTTCATGGACAAGATCAGTAGAAAAGTTTTCTGCATGTGAAATTCTTTTTTGCAATTCTAATGTCATATCAACTAAAGAGTTTGAGAGTAATCCTAATTCATCATTTCTTATTTTTAATGCATCAATATTTGTGGTTTTAGGGTTTTTATCTTTTATAGTTTTTGTGTAACTTACTAAATTTTTAATTGGTTTAAGAAAATATCTATTAAGAACAAAAGAAAAAATTAGTATTACTATTCCAACTGCAATAGCTGTTCTAATTATAAAAGTCTTTCGTTCATCTATCGCTGCTTTTATATCATTTGCATTTTCTGTAATAGCTAAATAGCCTATATTTTTGCCATTTTGCATAACGTTTTTAATTGTTGTTAATTTAAACTTATTAAATTCTTCTTGTGTAAATGTGAAAGGAATTCCAAAATTTTTTGAACCAGCATAGTTATATAGGATATCTTTTAACGAAACAGAATTATCTGTTCCAATATCTATATTTTTTTTTTCAGTAATTTCTTCTGTTTTTTTTTTATTCAATATTTCTAATTCTACAGTATCCAATCTTTTCGAAAATGACCTAGGATCAAGATCTAATGTATCGGTATCTCCAACTAAATTTAATTCGTTATCAAAAAATATAACCCTATCTAAATTTTGAAAAAGAAATCTGGTAGAAAATAAAAAGCTTCGAATATCTTCTTCATCAAATTGAACGTTTAATCTAGTTAAGTTATCTATTGTATTATTGATTACCTCGATGTGATTTGAGGATTTTTTTTTTATCAGGTTTGGTTGTACATTTTTGATATAAACAAATGTAAATAAACCAATTACAGTAAAAAAAATTGAATTTATAAATAAAAATTTTTTTAGAATTGATAAATTTTTAAGAATATTGTTGAGCATTAGCTAACATTCCACCTATACCCACTTCCATATCTGGTTTCTATAGCTGAAAATTCAGGATCAACTTTTTTAAATTTTTTTCTAATTCTTTTAACATGACTATCAATTGTACGATCTTCAATATCTGTATCTTCTCTGTAAGCTATATCCATTAATTGAGCTCGTTCTTTGATAATTCCAGGTCTTTTTGCAAGTTCCTTTACTAATAAGAATTCAGTTGTAGTTAATTTATCTGGCAATTGTTTACCATTCCATTCACATTCTAATTGAGATGGGTCTAATTTCAATTTTCCATGAGAAATTATACTTTTATTTTCTTCAATAATCTCTTTTGTGTCTTTTTTTCTTAGTTGAACTCTTATTCTTTCAATTAAAACTTTAATAGAAAATCCTCCAGATTTTTTAACAAAATCGTCAGCACCTAATTTTAAACCAAGCAACTCATCTATTTCATCATCTTTAGAGGTTAGGAAAATAACTGGAAGTGAAGTTTTTTTTCTTAACTTTTTTAATAATTCCTCTCCATCCATTTTTGGCATCTTAATATCAATTATCGCCAAATCAGGTGGGGTTCTTGTAAGGCCAATTAATGCACTTTCTCCATCAATATATGTTTGAACATTAAAGCCTTCTTTCTCTAATGCGATACTTAAACTAGTTAAAATATTTCTATCATCATCTATTAATGCGATTGTTTGTTTTTGCATAATTGAATATAAAAATACTAAATTGTTCTAATTTGGGCAATTAAATTAAAATTAGTGAAGATCGCCCCAGTTATCACCCATATTCAAATCTACAGTCAAAGGTATAGAAAAAGAATGTTGATCACTGTTTGCTACACTAGACATTTCTTCAATTATAATTTTACTGCTTTCTTTTGCTTCCTCTTTTGGAGACTCAAAGATTAATTCATCATGAATTTGAAGCAAAATCTTCAAATTTTGGTTTTTTTTATCATTTAATTTTTTATTTAATCTAATCATTGCTAATCTCATAATTTCCGAAGCAGATCCTTGAATGGGAGCATTAATTGCAGCACGCTCCTGAAAATTTCTTACATTATAATTTTTGTCATTTATATTGATAAAATGTGACCTTCTTCCAAAAATATTATTTACATAACCACTTTTTCTACAAAACTTTATTGTTTGATCCATATAAATTTTAATTTCTGGAAATTTAGCAAAATAAGCAGTCAAGAATTCTTCAGCTTCATAATTAGATACATTAATTTGTTTGGCAAGCCCGTATTGAGAAATGCCATAAATAATTCCAAAATTTATTGCTTTAGCTTTTCTTCTTTGATCAGTGTCAACTTCTTTAATATCAACATTAAATATTTGGCTAGCGGTAAGCGAATGAATATCTTCATTATTTTTGAAAGCCTTTTTTAACCCTTTAACATCTGCTAAATCTGCTAAAATTCTCATTTCAATCTGGTTGTAGTCTGCTGAAATTAAAACATGATCTTTTTTGGCTACAAAAGCTTTTCTAATATCTTTGCCATCTTCAGATTTAATTGGAATGTTTTGTAAATTGGGATCACTAGAAGCTAGCCTTCCAGTGGTAGTTGCCGCAAGTAAAAATGATGTATGAACTCTTTTTGTTTGTGGGTTAATGTGTTCTGGTAAAGAGTCAGAATAAGTATTCTTTAATTTAGAGGCTTGTCTCCAGTCTAAAACTAATTGTGGAAATTTATGTCCTTTAAACGCTAAATCTTCTAAAACTGATGCACTTGTAGCAAAACTTCCTTTTTTTGTTTTTTTAAGATCTGCTATTTTAAGATCATTATACAAAATTTCTCCCAGTTGTTTTGGTGATGCAATATTAAATTCTTTTTTTGAAATTTTAAAAACTTCTTTTTGAATTGCTTCAATCTTTTTTTCAAATTTTAAAGACAAAGACTTTAAAAAACCTTTATCAATTTTAATACCTTCGATTTCCATGAACGCTAAAATTTTGATCATTGGTTTTTCAAAAATTTCATAGATGTTAACCATTTTTTCTTCTTTTAAGCTTTTATAAAACTTTTTGTATAACCTATATGTAATATCTGCATCTTCAGCTGCATAATCTTTTGCTTTTTCAATATCAACTTCGCTAAAATTTATTTCTTTTTTTCCAGAACCTACCAAGTCCTTAAAAGAAATTGTTTTATGGCCTAAATGGATTTCAGACAAAATATCCATATTGTGTCTATTTTTACCAGCATCTAAAACATATGACATGAGCATTGTATCTTCCATTGATGAAATACTTATGCCCGATTTAAATAACACTATAAAATCAAACTTAATATTTTGACCAATTTTTTTAATACTTGGATCTTCAAGTAGAGGTTTAAGTTTTTTTATTACAATATCTTTATTGATAGATTTTTTTGATTTATGACCTATCGGAATATAACAAGCTTTGCCAATTCTGGAACATAGGGAAACACCAATTAAATCAGCTTGGTGAGGATCTAATGAGCTTGTTTCGGTGTCTACAGCTACCTCGCCCACTTCCTCTGCCTCTTTTATCCAGTCATCTATTTCTTTAGGATCTGTGATCAAATGATATTCTTTTTTATCAACTAGCTTATGATTTTCCTCAAATTTTGAATTAATTGTAATACCATCTAAATTTGGTTCACCATAAGTTGATATAGCGGAACTTAAAAGTCTATTAAATTCCATTTCTCTTAAAAATTTGTAAAGTTTATCTTTATCAATCTCTTTTAATTTAAATTCAGTTAAATCAATGGTTACAGGAGCATCATGTTTTAGAGTTACTAATTTTTTACTTATCAAGGCTTTATCTTTATTCTCAATAAGTGTTTCTCTTCTTTTATTCTGCTTAATTTCATGTGCAGATTTTAAAAGTTTATCTAAATTTCCATACTTGTTGATTAATTCAGCGGCTGTTTTTACTCCTATTCCCGGCACTCCTGGAACATTGTCACTACTATCCCCTGCTAGAGCTTGAACATCTATTACTTTATCTGGGGTAACTCCAAATTTGTTTTTAACATCTTCCTCCAAAACAAATTTGTTTTTCATTGGATCAAAAATTCGAACATTTTTTTTATATAATTGCATTAGATCTTTATCTGAAGAAACAATGGTAACTTTTGCACCTTTTTTTAAAATTTGATCCACATATGTTGCAATTAAGTCATCAGCCTCATAATTTACAAGATCTACTGACGGCAAACTAAATGCTAAAACAGATTTTCTTATATACTCAAACTGTGGAGCTAAATCATCTGGTGCCTCTGAACGATTTGCCTTATAGTCACTATAAATTTCGTTTCTAAAAGTTTTTCTCGCCGAGTCAAAAATTACTGCAAAATGAGTTGGTTTTTGTTTATTTTCTTTTGATTTAGAATCTTCCAATAACTTAAATAACATACTACAGAACCCACTTACGGCTCCTGTTGGAAGACCATCACTTTTTCGTGTAAGAGGTGGTAAGGCATAATAAGCTCTAAAAATATAACCTGAACCATCGATTAGATAAAAATGATCTGTTTTTTGAATTTTACTCATTATAAATAAATATAGATTATCGATTAAAATAAGAGTATTATTTTTTATGGAACTTATAAAGCAAAATACTCAATCACAAATAATTAAATCATTAATCATTATTTTTTTTGGCTCTATAATTTTGGCAATTTCTGCAAAAATTAAAATACCCTTTTATCCTGTGCCAATGACAATGCAAACTTTTATAGTGTTGTTTTTAGGAATAAGTTTTGGATATAAAATTGCTTTAGCGACTGTTGGTTTATACCTATTTGAAGGTATCATGGGTTTGCCAGTTTTTTCCAATTCCCCAGAAAGAGGAATTGGTTTGACTTACTTTTTAGGTCCAACAATGGGTTATCTTATTGGTTTTTTTTCTGCTTGTTTTTTAGCTTCATTTGTAAAAGAAGGTGATAATTATTTTTTAATTTTTGCAAAATTAATTATCTCTGTTTCTACTATTTATATTTTGGGGGTTTTATGGCTTGGAAATTTAATAGGTTGGAATAAACCAGTTTTTGAATTAGGTGTTATGCCTTTTTTATTAGCTGAACTTTTCAAAATAATTTTACTTACTTTGCTTACAAAAAAAATATTGAATTTTAGAAAATTTATTTAGGGGATCTTTTAGATAAAATTCTTTGTAGAGTTCTTCTGTGCATTTTTAATCTTCTTGCAGTTTCAGATACATTTCTGTTACACAATTCAAAAACTCTATGTATGTGTTCCCATTTAACTCTATCTGCAGACATTGGGTTTTCTGGGGGAGCGGCTTTTTTTGAGGGATCAGCTAATAAAGCTTTTTCTACATCCTCTGCATCTGCGGGTTTAGCCAAGTAGTCAATAGCACCTTCTTTAATAGCGGCTACAGCAGTTGGAATGTTGCCATATCCTGTGAGCATTATTATCCTACTTTGAGAATTAGATGATTGTATTTCTTTAACAACCTCTAAACCATTTCCATCAGCTAATCGAAGGTCAACTACTGCAAATCCTGGTTTTTTTGATTTAACAAATCCTATACCTTTTTGTACACCTTCAGCTTGAATAACCTCAAACCCTTTCTTTTCCATTGCTCTTGCTAGCCTTTCTCTAAATGGGTTATCGTCATCCACAATTAACAAGGATTTATTATCAAAATCGCTTAAATTTTGTAATGGTGTATTGTTTTTCATAATTTTCATATGGTCATTTTTTTCCACATTTCAATAGGTGATTATTTGCTTTACATTGAATAACTATTGAATTAATTGCTGCTGATATACAAGTTTTTTGCAAAAAAAACTTTTTTTGTTAAATTTTTTTAGGGGGCATTTTAAATGCAAAAATTTAAGTCAGTTGAAGAATTAATAAATCAACTGAAACCAGAAAAGCCAGTTTATTGTATAAGAAAGAAATCAATTCTTTCTGCCTCAACTTTTTTTCAAAGCAATTTTCCTGGAAGAATTTTATATGCTGTAAAAACAAATCCACATCCTGAAGTAATCAAAACTTTAATTGAAAGTGGAATTGAACAATTTGACGTTGCGTCAATTGAAGAAATTAAAGCTGTAAACAGATTTAGTCAAAAAGCTAAATGTTCCTATATGCATACAGTTAAAAGCAAAGAAAGTATAACAGAGGCTTATTTCAAATATGGAGTTAAAACATTTGCTTTAGATACTAAAGATGAATTGATTAAAATTATTGAAAGCACCAGTGGTGCAAAAGATCTTGAATTATTTGTTAGAGTATCTGTTTCTAATGAGCATGCCGAAATTGACCTATCAAAAAAATTTGGTGCATTAAGTTCAGAAGCTTCAGGATTATTAAGACTGGCCAAACAACATTCCAAAAAAATTGGTTTGAGTTTTCACGTGGGATCACAATGTATGCACCCTATCTCTTATGCAAAAGGAATAACAGAGATTGGAAATATAATTAAAAAAACTAAAATTATACCTGATTATATTAATGTAGGGGGTGGATTCCCGACAATTTATCCAGATTTGATTCCACAATCTTTAAAAAGTTATTTTGATGAAATAAAAAAAGGACTTGAAAATTTAAAACTAGATACTTTGCCTCAAATAATTTGTGAGCCTGGAAGAGCATTAGTTGCTGAAAGTGGCTCAACAATAGTAAGAGTTAATCTTAGAAAAAAACAAAAGCTTTACATTAATGAGGGAACCTATGGTACACTTTTTGATGCAGGAGTTCCAAACATAGTTTTTCCATCAAAAATGATTAAAGACACTTCTAACAAAATTATTTCAAAAAAAATTACTGCATTTGATTTTTATGGGCCAACCTGTGATAGTATGGATTATATGAAAGGTCCCTTCCTTCTTCCAAATAATATTAAAGAAAATGATTATATCGAACTAGGTCAGCTAGGTGCTTATGGATTAACATTTAGAACTCAATTTAATGGTTTTTATTCTGATGAAATTTACGAAGTTGAAGACAGTCCTATAATGAGCCTTTACGACAGGAATGCTAACAAGGCTACATTGGTAGCTTAATGTCAGATAATAAAAATTTAGGTCATAACAGCAAAAAAGATTTTCTTAAAAATCCAGTTGAGCATATTGACATTACTTCTTTTGACTCCAGAAAAATTATTTCATCAATGGAAAAAATGTCTTTTGTTTCAAGAGAAACTGCAAATGCTGCTAATATTTTTAACGAAATGTTAAAAGATAAAGAATGTACTATTTTTTTGACTTTGGCTGGCTCGACTTCGGCAGCTGGATGCATGAATATTTATAAAGACCTCATAAAATACAATATGGTAGATGCAATAGTTGCAACTGGAGCCTCTATTATTGATATGGATTTTTTTGAAGCTTTGGGTTTTAAACATTATCAAGGTTCTCAATTTCAGGATGATACTGAATTAAGAAAAAATTATATTGATAGAATTTATGACACTTATATTGATGAAGATGAGTTGCAAATTTGTGATAAAAAAATCTGTGAAATAGCAGATAGTTTAGAACCAAGAAGTTATACTTCTAGAGAGTTTATTAAAGAAATAGGGAAATATTTAAAAAAAAACTCGATCAAAAAAGACTCTTTAATTGAAACAGCATATGACAATGATGTTCCAATTTTTTGTCCTGCATTCACTGACTCCAGTGCTGGGTTTGGTTTAGTAATTCATCAGGAAAAAAATCCTAAAAATCATATGACAATTGATTCAATCAGAGAATTTAGGGAATTGACTGAAATTAAAATCCAATCAAAAGGTTCTGGTTTATTTATGATTGGTGGTGGTGTACCAAAAAATTTTATTCAGGACACTGTTATATGTGCTGAACTTTTAGGCAAAGAAGTTGATATGCACAAATATGCAGTTCAAATTACTGTTGCTGACTCTAGAGATGGTGCTTGTAGTAGTTCAACACTTAAGGAGGCCAGTTCTTGGGGAAAGGTTGATATTACAAAAGAACAGATGGTTTTTGCAGAGGCTACAAGTGTATTACCTTTAATTGCGAGTGATGCATATCATAGAGGTGAATGGAAAAATAGAAGTAGAAAAAACTTTTCAAAAATTTTTGGATAAAAAAATTGAAATATCTCTCAAATAAAAAAGGTTTTCTAGGAATTGATAACAAATTCAATTTTAAAGAAAAAGTAGTGATAGTTCCTTTTGGTCTAGAAAAAACAGTTAGCTATGGAGGTGGAACCAAAAATGGTCCTAGAGAAATAATTAAAGCCTCTCATCAAGTTGAGTTGTATGATGAGGAACTTAATTGCGAACCCTATAAAAAAATTGGAATAAAAACTTTAAAACCATTTAAGATAGATAAAAATATTAACAAAGCTCTTAAGAAAATGTCTAATATAAATAAAGAAATTTTAGATAAAAAACTTTTTCCCATGACTTTTGGTGGAGAACATTCAATAACACCTGGTTGCTTGGAACCTTTTGTAAAAAAATATAAAAAAATTTGCCTTTTACATTTTGATGCTCATGCAGACTTACGAGATAGTTATAATGGAGAAAAATATTCTCATGCTTCAGCCATAAGAAGATGTTTGGATCATAAAAATGTATCTATAATCTCATTTGGTATACGAAATATTTCTAAAGATGAAATACCCTTTTTAAAAAAAAATAAATCTAGAATTAATATTTTTTGGGCTAAAGATAAAACAAGTTGGAACTTACAAAAATTTAAAAAACTTATTAAAAATAAAACTGTTTATCTTACTTTCGATGTGGATGGTTTAGACTCAAGTATAATGCCTGCAACTGGAACTCCTGAACCAGGCGGACTTCTGTGGAACGAAACATTAGATATAATAAGAATTGCATCAAAAAATTCTAATATTGTTGGAGCTGATATAAATGAACTTGCTCCAATAAAAGGATTTAACTCGTATAATTTTCTAGTTGCTAAATTGGCCTATAAAATTCTGTCTTATAAATATTTATATTAAATTTAAACTGGCTTAAATGTCTTAAGAAGTAATCTAAATGGGATTAACATTATCAGAGTAATTAAGATCTTAATTGTCAAATCTCCTAACGAAAGCGTTACCCAAGGTACTCCAGTTGCATAAAAGGATATTGAGAAAAATAGGAATGTGTCAACTATCGAACCAAAAATTGATGAAGTAAGTGGTGCGACATACCATTTTTTTTTTCTAAAATTGTCAAAAATTTGTACATCTAATAATTGGGCTACTAAAAATGCGGTACCTGAACCAATAGCAATTCTGACAGATATTAAATCAGCAAAATTTGTTGAGAATAAAAGAGTAAAACTTATGCCTATAGCAAAACCGATATAAACTATCTTTCTTGCAACTTCTTTGCCGTAAGATCTATTTGCAAGGTCAGTAATCAAAAAAGCAATTGGATAACTTAAAGCTCCATAAGTTAAAATTTTCTCTAAACCATAGTGATTAATTGGAAACTGTACCAAATAGTTTGATGTTAAGACAACTACTCCCATTATTAATGAGAGTAATAAAAATAATCTATTCATTAAGCTGATTTAGATTGAACTGTTTTTTTTTGAAATGGAGATTTAATTAGTAAACTTTTTTTAAGTTTTTTTAATCGTGGAGATAAATCTTTATTTTTAACAGTCTTTAAAAATTCATCAAAACTTCCTTTTTTATCTACCGATCTTACACCAGCATTGCTTACTGTCAGCTTAAGACTTCTTTTTAAAAGTTCACTTGTAAATTTTACTTTTTTTAAATTAGGTAAAAATCTTCTTTTAGTCTTGTTGTTAGCATGACTAACATTATGTCCTTTCATAGGATTTTTTCCTGTAAGTTCACATTTTTTTGACATAATAATTCCGTCTATATAAAGTGAGATTTTGATCGCGTCAAGTTTATAAGGTTAGAGTTAACCTTTTTTTCCTATTATTTCAGTATAATTTTTTACACCGTCCTTTATTAATAATTCTTTAAGTTCTTTTTTAATCATATTAACTATATTTGGACCTTTAAAAACCATCCCTGTATAAAGTTGAACATAGTCTGCTCCAGCTAAAAATTTCTCATAAGCTCCTTTTCCTGAATCCACTCCTCCTACGCCAATTATTTTAATTCTTCCTTTTATAATTTTATAAAATTTACTTATCAATCTTGTAGATTTTTTTTCAATAGGCTTGCCTGATAACCCTCCTTTTTGATGGCTTTGGATATTGCTCAAATTTTCTCTGGATGAGTCGGATGTATTTGAAATAATAATTACTTTAATATCGTTATTTAAAAGGACTTCACAGATTTTATCTATTTCTTGAGCTTCAATGTCAGGAGACACTTTTACGGCTATTGGAATTTTTGAATTTAAAATTTTTTTCTCTTTATTTATTAAATCTAATAACTCATTTAATTTTTTTTGTTCATGAAAATTTCTTAAATCTTCAGTATTTGGAGAAGAAATATTTATAGTAATATAATCTGCAACTTCATAAAAAGTTTTTAAACACTCTATATAATCATTAAGTCTATCTTTCGTATCTTTATTGGGTCCAATATTTATTCCCAATAATCCATTTGGCTTATTCAATTTAATATGGTCTAAAACTTTCATGGCACCAGAGTTATTAAAACCAAGTCTATTGATTAATGCTTCATCCTCCACTAACCTAAAAACTCTGGGTTTAGGATTACCAAATTGTTTGAATGGTGTAACTGTGCCAACCTCAACAAAGCCAAACCCTAATTTAAATAGAGAATTATAAACTTCTGCATTTTTGTCAAATCCTGCTGCCATTCCAACGGGATTATCCAAATCTCTATTAAATAATTTTGTTTTAAATAAAGGGTTATCTTTATCTTCATCCAAAATATTTGGAACAAAGTTAAATTTTAGAGACTTAATTGCTAAATTATGTGCTGTTTCAGGATCTAATTTGAAGATTAAAGATCTTAAATTTGAAAACATTATTTAATTTTATTTAATATAAGATCTTTTGTTTCTTTAACACCAAAAAAACTTATAAAAAAACCCATTCGTGGACCATTTTCATCACCAAATACAACTTCATAAATCAATTTAAACCAATCTCGAAGTTTTTCAGAATATCCATTTTCTTTACCAGTTGAATAAATTACTGTTTGTATATCTTCAGGAGACATTTTATCATTACATTTATCAAGAGATTTAATTAAAGCCTCCAAAGCTAATTTTTCTTCTTTATTTGGTTTTTTGTATTTTTTTTGTAATTTAATAACATCATTAAAATACTTTATTGCATAACCAACTAAATTATCAAAAATTGGATAATTTTTTTCAGAAATATCTGATTTATATTTTTTTACAAATTTCCATAATAAATCTTTATTATCTGCATTACTAGTTTCAACAAGATTTAGTAACATTGAAAATGACATAATCATATTTTCTTTTGGTATCATGCTGTTATGAACATGCCAAACTGGATTCATAAGTAATTGTAATTCATCTTGATTTTTTGCTTTCTCAATAAAATCTAAATATTCATCAACAGCTTTTGGAACTATTTCTTTGTAAAGTTTTTTTGCTCTTTTAGGATTTTGATACATATACAATGATAAACTTTCAGGTGAAGCATATTGAAGCCATTGATCTATTGTGATTCCATTCCCTTTAGATTTTGAAATTTTTTCTCCTTTTTCATCCAAAAATAATTCGTATGCAAATCCTGATGGATTTTTTTTTCCAATTAATTTAATTATTTTTGTTGATAGGATTGCACTTTCGATTAGATCTTTTCCATACATTTCAAAATCGATATCAAAAGCATACCATCTCATAGCCCAATCTACTTTCCATTGTAATTTACAATTCCCATCTAAAATACTTGTTTCAAGTTCTTTTCCATTATTTTCAAAAATAATTTTAGATTTTTTTTTATCTATTTCTTTAACGGGAATTTCTAGGACATGTCCTGTATCAGGGCATATAGGCAAAAAAGGGCTATACGTTTTTTGGCGTTCCTTTCCTAGTGTTGGCAATATTATATCCATTATACTATCATAATTTTCTAAAATAGTTTGAAGAGAGGAATTAAAAAAACCTGATTTATAATGAAATGTTGAGCTTTTAAAATTATATCTAAAATTAAAACTATCTAAAAAATTTTTTAACATTTCATTATTATGTTCACCAAAACTTTTGAATTTATTAAAAGGGTCTGGAACTTGAGTTAATGGTTTATGTAAATTTTTTTCTAATAAATCTTTTTGAGGTACATTCTCTGGAACTTTTCTTAATCCATCCATATCATCAGAAAATGTAATTATTTCTGTCGGTAAGTCTGTTAATTGACTCAAGGCATTAACCATCATCGATGTTCTAGCAACCTCTCCAAAAGTTCCTATATGTGGAAGTCCGCTTGGACCATAACCAGTCTGTAAGGTTATTTTTCCTTTTTTTTCAATTATAGATTTTCTTTCTCGAAGCATTTTTTTTGCTTCAACAAAGGGCCATGCACTTGTTTTTTCAAAATTTTCTTTTTTAATCATGAATTATTCAAATAAAAACTTAAATTAATGATTTAACTAATTCTTATAGAGTTGAAATTTATTTACCATAAAATAATGTTCTTTCAAAATGTCTAATTATAAAACTGTTTTTTTTACTCTTGGAATTCTTCAAATAGTTCTTGGGATTTTTATGTTGATTCCCATAATAGTACAGTTTCTTTACAAAGAAGTTGATTCATCTTTTTTTGGGGCTTCACTTGTAACTATTATTTTTGGAACGTTGTTTTTTTTATCAAATTTAGACCACGATAAAAAATTAAATTTACAGCAAGCTTTTTTACTTACAGCTCTATCATGGTTAAGTATAGCAATTTTTGGTTCGCTTCCCTTTGTTTTTTCTAATGTTAATTTTTCTTTTACTAATGCTTTTTTTGAAAGTATGTCTGGTATCACTACAACTGGCTCAACTATTATTTCAAATCTAGAAAATATGCCAAAAAGTATTTTATTATGGAGAGCCATACTGCAGTGGTTGGGGGGAATAGGTATAATTGTGATGGCAATAACACTTATGCCAATAATGAATGTTGGTGGTATGCAATTATTTAAAATTTCAAATAGAGACTCTTCTGAAAAAATTCTTCCTAAATCAAAAGAAATTGCCTTAAGATTAATCTATATTTATACAGGTTTAACAATCCTTTGTGGACTTTCGTATAAATTTCTTGGAATGAACATTTTTGATAGTTTAACACATTCGATGACTACAATCGCTACAGGTGGATTTTCAAACTACAATCAATCTATTGGTTTTTTCGATAGTATCTCAATTGAAATATCAGCAATGATTTTTATAATTTTAGGTAGTTTACCATTTATTGCCTATATAAAATTTTTGAGTGGTAACAAAAAAATATTTTTTTCAGATATTCAGATTAAATCTTTTTTAAAGATTATTTTTTTTAGTATCATTATTTTATCAATCTACCTGACTTTTAGCGATACAAGTCAGCTAGATTTAAGATCTATTTTTTTTAACGTAATTTCTATTTTAACAGGTACAGGATATGTTAATGCTCAATTTGATAACTGGGGTGGATTCCCATTAATTTTATTTTTGGGTTTAATGTTTATAGGTGGTTGTGCAGGCTCAACAACGTGCGGTATTAAGATATTTAGAATTCAAATTTTATATTCTTTTATTTCGAATCAACTTAAAAAAATTATTTATCCCAAAGGTATTTTTGTTTTAAAGTATGATCAAAACGCTGTTGATAACAAATTTATTGCTTCAATAATCTCATTTATTTATATGTATTTGGTTATATTTTTTATTATTTCAGCATTATTATCATTAACAGGTCTTGATTTTATTACTTCAATATCTGGGGCGGCTACCTCTATTTCAAATGTTGGTCCTGGATTAGGATCAATTATTGGACCAAACGGTAATTTTTCATCACTACCTGATATTTCAAAATGGATATTATCTTTAGGAATGATTTTAGGTAGGCTAGAATTATTTGCAATATTAGTATTATTTCTACCTTCTTTTTGGCGTAATTAATTTTATGAAAGATATAAATATTTTTTTAAAAGAAAAACCACTTAAGATGTTTTGTTTAGGATTTTCATCTGGGTTACCCATTTTATTAGTATTTTCAACTTTATCTGTTTGGTTAGTTAAGGCTGGTGTAGATAGAAGCACTGTGACTTTATTTAGTTGGGCAGGATTTGCTTATGCTTTTAAATATTTATGGTCTCCCCTTGTTGATAACTACAAATTACCATTTTTAAATAAATTTGGTCACAGAAAAAGTTGGCTTTTCTTATCGCAGCTATTAATTATAACTTCATTAATATTAACTGCATTTACGAATCCACAAAATAATTTATTTTTTACAGCTTTGTTTATTTCACTTTTAGCCTTTTTTAGTGCTACTCAAGATATTCTAGTTGATGCATTTAGAATAGAGTCTGCCCCACAATCCCAACAAGGCCCTTTATCCTCTATGTATATTGCTGGATATAGAGTGGCTATGCTTACCGCAGGTGCTGGGAGCTTATGGTTGGCAGCTTTTTTTGGTACCGAAACATATAATCAAGAAGTTTGGAAAAAAGTTTACCTTATAATGTCAATATTAATGTTAATAGGTGTTTTTACAACAATATACTCTAAAGAACCTAAAATAAAAAAGGATTTAAAAAAAGATAGTCATATTAAATTTTTGTTAACCATAATATTTTCAGTAATTGGTTTTATATCTTTATACTCAATTATTAATAACCCTTATGAAAAAAGTGATATTATTTTAAGTTTTCTTTTCTCTAGTGGTAGATTGATTGGATGTTTTATTTTTTCTTTTTTTATAATTTATTTATTAATTCTAATAAAATTCATATCAAAAGAAAAAGTTTCAAAAAGTTATCTTAGTCCAATTGCAAATTTTTTAACCAGATATGGCAAATTTGCATTTTTCATTTTACTTCTTATTTCTCTTTACCGCATAGCCGATATTGTAATGGGTGTTATGGCAAATATATTCTATTTAGAAAAAGGTTATAAAATTTCCGAAATCGCCACATTTTCTAAATTTTTTGGGGTTTTTGCAACTATAGTGGGTGGATTTATTGGAGGTTATTGCTCATATAAATTTGGAACAATGAAAGCATTATTTTTTGGAGCTTTAATAGCTGCATTAAGTAATTTATTATTTGCATGGTTAGCTGTTTCACCAATTAGTATTGATTTTTTAATTGCAGTAATTACCGCTGATAATATATCAAGTGGTTTTGCAGGCGCTGCTTTTGTTATCTATTTGTCTGGTCTTACTTCAATTAAATTTACTGCTACTCAGTATGCTTTATTCAGCTCAATTATGCTTTTTTTACCAAAATTAATTGCAGGTTATGCGGGTGCTTGGGTAGATATAATGGGTTATGCATATTTTTTTACACTAACAGCTTTTTTAGGTCTTCCAGTACTTTTATTAATCATCTGGATAGGAAGAGTGGCACCAATAAAAAAATAAAATGATAAATAATTTTTCTATACTAAACATTCATGAAAAACCAAATAGAAAGTCTAATCTCTCATCACAAATGATATATGGAGAAAAATTTAAAATTATTCATAAAAAAAATAATTGGTTAAAAATTAAAACTAGTTTTGATAATTATACTGGTTATATAAAAAACAAAAATTTTATTATAAAATTAAATCCGAAATATAAAATCTATTCTCTTAAATCAAATATTTTTAAAAAAATAAATAAAAGGTTTAAAAAAACTAATAAGTTTTTATATTTTGCAAGTAGAATTTCAAAAATTAACGAAAATAAAAAATTTATAGAATTTGAAAAAAATAAATGGATAAAGAAAAAAGA
>Ga0209425_10002489_pt1 | contig 20442 bp, 17 predicted proteins | sample COG_05_FD_184749 | JGI IMG/M metagenome (GOLD analysis project Ga0209425, IMG submission 184749) | Pelagic Microbial community sample from North Sea - COGITO 998_met_05 (SPAdes) (version 2) | ecosystem: Environmental > Aquatic > Marine > Neritic zone/Coastal water | place: Helgoland, sampling...
AGAAACGTATCTACAATGCGCTGAAGCTTACGCAAAAATTAATTGGTCATGAGATTGAGATTTTTGAACGCATGAACGAGGATATTGAGGGTGAAACCAGCCGACAGGATATCAAAGAAGCCGAGTGAAATTATTCGGCTTCGGCTCGGTATTTGCCGACAATTGATGCAAAAGCGTCCTCCATACTTGCTATAAAGCCTTTTGTATCCAGAAGTTTCGATGCTGTAAGCGCATCGCGTAAGTCAGTGCGGGTTTTAGATAAAGTGCTGAGATTATTGCAAAGGCTTTTGGTTATTTGCACGAAATTGTATTCATCAGACGCAATCCATTCTGGCTTGCCCGCAGAGTTGAGGATGCTGGAACCTATTACAGCGCCGCGTGATTGTCCTTTTAACGTGACCACGGGAACACCCATCCATAGTGCATGGCATAAGGTAAGCGTGTTGTTCACAGTGACGCCATCGAGGAAAACGTCAATCTGGTTGAAGTATGAAGGATTGGCGCGATGATCATAATCTGTATTCCAGACAGATACGCGCTCATCGAGTTCATGCGCTTTGAATAATTTCTGAACCCGTTGTTTTACGTCACTGGATGCATTCTCAATATAGCCTAAATATAATTTAGAATTAGGATGTGCGTTTAGAACTTTTGCCCAAAGTTCTACCGTGCGCACAGACAGATGTGTTAACGAAGCTATGCCGCCAAACGTGATATAATCATTCGTGCTGGCTGGAAGTTCATTAATCTCGCCCATAACACGCGGCTCATTGATGGCGAACAACCCGCCTTCGCATTCGACAATGGATTGTCCTGTTCGTAAATTATCACGATCAACACTTATTGTTGCATGATCAGAAAGCACAATATTTGCACCAGGTGTACCTATGCCAAAGGGGTGGCAGAGCATATTTATGACGGGTTTTCTCTCGCCCAGAGCGGCAAACAATACTGGTCGTCCGTTCTCTGAAAATCCGCATAAGTCGAGGATGAGATCCGTTCCTTCGCGCTCAAGAATCAAGTCGACAACATCATCATCTAAATCAACAATACGTCGCCAATTTGGCGCTATGCTTTTTAGAGTTTCGAATATGGGACCGCCTGCAGGAGATTGCTGATAAACGGTTAAGTTGAATTTTTTTGGATCAAGATACTCTAGAAATGGCATTAAAAAAGTAGCGACGTCGCCTTCGAATAATTGATTCGAAATGACGGCAATGTGGATTCTGTCGTTGTTTCTTGTAATAGGTACAGGGGCTTCGTATTCGTCCTCGACAAGGGTAGCGGCGATACGCTTTTGCAAATCATCGAGAAACTGCTGATGCAACGATATGAATGGTTCATCAAAGTATAACGAGGCTTCCAATACTTTTAAGGCCACTTCAATTGAATCGGGCGCTTGCGCCATTGCTGTTTCACATAACTTTGCTGCAGCTTCAAAATTAGCCAGTTGACAGTGTGCCATCGCTTGAAGTGCGATGCACTCAGCATCATCAGGGACTTTGGCCTGATAGATCTCAAAAACTTTAAGCGCGTCATTGGGTTGCTTTAGATGTACGAATGTATGGCCAAGTTTTTTAAGCGCCGTGAGATTATCTGGGTTCCGACGCAATTCTTTTTGAAACTCGTCAGCTGCTTCGTCAAAAACCTGAAAATTAAAGCGATATAATCCGTTGAGATAATGTCGAGATGGCGTTGCATTTCTCAGCGCAGCAAAGAAATCAGAAAACTCACGTGGTAACAAATCTGGAATATCAGTATGCGGATCAAGTGTCGTTGCTAATTTTGCGTAATAGACGCCCTCATGAAGGTTGCCATTAACGGTGTGTAATACCGCAAGGCTATCAACGATTTCTTGGCAGTCTGGCGTAATTTTGTGCGCCCCTTCACAAACCTCTATCGCGCGACCAATATCGTTTTGTTGGTAACTGCAAACACCCGTCAATAAATACAATTCAGCATTATCTGGATAATTCGCCATGGCTTGCTGGATCAGATTGAGCGCTTCCTCAGTATTTTGATCTCGAACTTCATCGATGATTTCTTGAAGGACTTGAAGATAATGTTCGTGTGAAGATTGCTTAGTCATCGATCATCAAACTCTATTTTTGCTGTATGGTATTCGCGGTTGTTCGGTCAAGCTTAGGTATCAATGTTGATTCGTGGTTGATCTTCTGGAGCACCTTTTGCTTCTTCTGCAGGTGCAGCAGCCTGGGCTTCACGCTCAGGAAGGTTCATAAGGCCAGCTGCAATGTTACGATTAATATCAACTAAAGGCACCATGGCATCAGCCGATGGCTTCGCCAGTATTTTGACAGTTTGTTTGTCAACAAACTGACAAAGAGTTAGCATATTGATGCGAATTTCGTCCGGTACATCACAGGTTTCATCCAGAAGCTCTGCTTGGAAGATTGTCCATAATCGCCAATTAAGACGAAGTGCATGTTTCATGTTTTCTATGGTGGTTTTGTCATCCTGAGGGCCACTGACAATTGCACTAGCCATACGTTTCGCAGCTTCAAGGAGTGCCCAAGCTTCAGTTTGCGCAGGTTGTCCTAAGACAGGCATCCGCTCATAACTTTTAAGTTTATTCTCTTGAGAACTCATCCCATATCCATCCATAACTAATTTCCTTTTTTATCATATCATTATTGAGCATTTGCAAAAGTATAAACTGCTTTTAATCAGGATCACTGTTACATCTTATTTTTCATTTTTTACAAAAAGTTAACTAAGCTTAGTTGGCGAATTCTTGAGAACGTCTGATATGATGCCTCTAGGGCGCGAGAATCATCAAGGAGCCGGGTAATTACTTCCAGCGGGTCTGAGTTTTCAATATCTGCCACAGCACTATCAATAAATCCGAGAAAATCCTTGTGTAGATCATTTTGATCATTCAAAAGAACTTGATTGAAACCGTTGTTCTGCTGAAGTTGTTGGATGTTACTTGTCAATTCGGTCCCGAATGGAGGGGTCCCACTAACAGTTAATTCCAGTGATGATTCTAGGAGATATTTGGCTTGGGAAATGCGTTCTGGATTTTCGTCTAAACCACCGTCTGATCCGAATTCACCTTGCAGAATAATTTTCATTGCCCGAATAGCTTTTTCGAATGCCGGATCAATGCCGGTTAAATCGGTATCAAAGCTGCGAAGCTCGCTAGTTCTGTGTGACGTAGATGAACTATCACCTGAATAATATGGCGTTGCTGAAATATTTCCTGATGCGGCAAAAGACTGAACTCTTGCACCGTTAACATCGTCTTCATCAGTAATTGTTTCTGTAACTGTTACGCTTGATCCATCACTGCTAACTGTCGCAATAGTAAACGTTCCGTTGTTGGATGTAGTTCCAGTTGTGGTAATACTCATTCCAACTTGAAGCGCAGAGAATGCACCCGGAATAGCAGTTCCGCTAAGGTCCTCCATAACAATACTCTTTGTGGACCCGGTAAAGGCAAGTTGGGTACCTGCATCATAGCTGAAGCTGTTGGAGCCTGAGAAATTAGTATTAAGGTCAGTCTCGTTCGTGACACCCTCGTCCACGGTTATGGTTGAGCCATCCGCAGAGATTGCATTAATCGTGAATGTTATGTTGTTTGAAACCGTATTCGTCAATGTCACTGTGTCGCCGATTGCCAGGCCATTAAAGACATCAGGCACAGCAACGGCCCCGCCAAATTGTTCAACGGCGATGGTATCTGTGCCGGTACCGTTATCAGTAAATACAACTTGTGACCCTGCGAAAGAATCGAAGAACGTATTGCCAGAACCTATACCTTCGTCGGTCAGCTTATTTGAATCAACGGTGACGGTGGTCCCATCGTTGCTTACCACGGTAAAGTCACCATCGTTCAGTGAAGTGCCGGTTACCGTGAAGCGTGCGCCTACGGCTAGATTTGTCAAACCATCAGCAGTTGACGCAACAATAGTATTTGCTGCGCGATCAAAAGTAAGGTCGCCGTAATCTGAAGAATCAATTGAGAGCTCTTCAGTCGGACTTGTGCTGTCACGATATCCTATGTTTGTTAAAAGTGCATTCGCTTCATCAGTCAGCATAGTTGTTTGCACTTCTACTGTCCGACCGTCACTTGAGATACTAGAGACTGTGTAAGTGCCATCATTAGAAGTAGTGTCATCAACTGTGATTGTAGCGCCAACAGCAACATTTGAGAAAAGTGCGGATGTTGCTGTGATAGAGCCGTTCCCACCTGTTGCAGCATTTCCGTCAGCATCCTGTGCGAAAGACAAGAAATTATTAGGATCAACAAATTCCGCAGCCTTATTTTTTTCATCCTGCGTGTATGAAAACCTCTCTAAATGAGCATCCCTTGTCGTCGGCACTGTTACATTTACACCATCATACAATGCTTGGAAGGTTGAGAGTGTATTGACGCCAAACTCAACAGGCTCGTTAGTGACGCGGCTCCCACTGAAGATAAAACGTCCAGCAACATCTGTATTTAAGAAGTTTTGGATGTTGAGAAGGGCCTGTTGGGCTTGAGACTGTATTAGTGTAACTGCTTCTTGGTCACGTTCATTGCCTGTCTCGTAGTTTGCAAGTACCTGCTTAAAATCCTTAACGGCTGTTTGTATGCCATCGATGACAGTTTCTTCAATACTCAGACGCACTGATTGCTGGGTGTTGTTGTTTATAAACCGATCAAGTTGAGACTTGGTATTCTCCAAGTTTAAAAGGCGCTGAGAGTTAACAGAAATACCTAAATAATCCTGTGATTTTTTTTGACTAGAGACCTGTGTTTCTAAATCAAACAATCTGCCTTGGGTACGAAGCAACTGATTAACTAAAGTTGTGTTCGACGAAAAATTAGAAATACGTGACATTAATTATGTCTCCTTCACAGGACCCGTTCGAGGGCCTCGAACATTTTTTGTATAGTTGAGATGATACGCGCTGACGCCGAAAATGCTTGTTCAAAAACGATCAAATTGGCCATCTCTTCATCAAGGTTAACCCCACGCTCAGATTCAAATTGATGGCTCAACGCCTCACTAAGTGATCTTTGGGCATCTGTGTTGCGTTCATGCTGGCTCGCCAAAGTCGCATTTGTTGCAACGATTGCTGCAGCTCGTTCAACGAATGAGATACTAACGATAGGTAGTCCTCCAGCTGTGCTGAATGCTGTTGAACCATTAAGTGTTGTCGCCAGACTCTGAGCAACAGTATCATCTGCGATACTCATTAAATATTCACCGGCAACACCGCGTGTGGAATCCCACTGCATTTGAGCTGTCGATATTTTTTGAGGTGTTGTCAAAATATCGTCACGAACTTGTAACGACCCAGATACCCGTACATCGGCGATATCAATGCCACTGTTAGATAAGAAAGTATCGGTTGATGCTTGTGTAATTTGAAAGCTCGATCCGGAGTTATGTGAAAATCTCAGCCTGGAACCGGACCCGTCTGATATAACGGCTGCGGTTATTGTCTGGCTTAATGTAGTATCATTTGAAACTTGTGTGACAATATTAGCAAAAGTGCTACTTGCAGGGATCGTCAATGTGCCAAGTGATCCATTCGCACTTCTGAATGTCAGTGTTTGTGCAGTGCTTGGGGTTGTTGCTGCAACAGATAGAACATCAGACTCCCATATGTTGTCAGCCTGATTGTCGACAAAGAAATCATTTAACCCAAAGAAATTAGAAAATCCTTGTACAGTTTCATCAACTTCTGAATCTCCATTCGAATCGTAAGCGATTTCTGCGTCAGCTGCTGCAGAACCAGCCGAAGTTGCTGTTTCATCGCGAAATGCTAAATTTAAAGTTGTTGTATTCAGCGCAATATCAAAATTTCCATCGGTAATTGTTGCTGTTGCACTTGTTGCACCATTATTTCGAAGCCAACTTTGTAAGTTTGTTGCGACACTGCTGATAGTCCAATCATCACCCGAACCGCGTGCAGATAAACCAGCACTGGTCATAATCGAGTTGAGTGTTGTTGTTTCACTTTGATCTCCCGAGGCATCAAATAAAGTGATCGCGACATCATCTGACGAATTTGTTGGATCAAGTTGGAATAGTTGCGTTGTTGGCTCTACGAAGGTACGCGTGCCATTGTATTCTTGGGCTCCAGGAAACGAGACGCCACGGTTATGTGCTTGGTTCATTGCATCCCGTAACTTTGCAGAAAGATCATCTAATTGGCTTTGTAAATTTGGGAGCACGGTATCGCGTATATCGATCAAGCCCTTGGCTTGACCATCTCGTATTTCGGTGGTCGCATCATTTGCAGGATTTTCACTGCTGCCAATAAAAAAACCACCTAAATCGCCTTCGGCATGTGTTGTCGTTGGAGTAATTGCCGCAGCAGATGTATGCGTAATAGCTGGTGGAACCGTGTCTACAAGTGTTCGACCGTTTGCTGTGAAGACCACAAGGTCTCCGTCAGATCGGGCAAAATACCGAATATCAATAAGCTCAGCCATTCGCGTAACTTTAAGGTCTCTTTGGTCCCTAAGGTCGGATGTTTCACGGTTCACTGATCCCGACGCTATGATGTCATCGTTAAGCGTGTCGATCTCGTTTACTAGTGTATTTAATTCTGTTGCGACATCACTGAGTTGCTGGTCTGCTTGTAACCGCAAGTCTTGTATGGTGATGGACATTTGTTGTAATTGCTTGGTCAGGTTTTCTGCGCTGCGAACAGTTTCTGTTGCTTCAAGTGCATTGTTTGGAGAGACTGCGAGTGATTCAATAGCTTCACCAAATTCTGCTATCGTATGGCTAATTGAGGTGTTGGACTCAGGTGAACCAAATAAATCTTGCAAACGGTTCCAAAATGTTGACTGAGATGTGAGCTCGGTGAGTTCTGATTTTTCGGTACGCGTACTTTTTAAGAGACCTTCGTCAATTTGCCTTGAAATCTGCGAGATATTGACGCCAGAACCGGCACCGACGAGGGCAGAGTTTTCAAACCTGACAACCTTTCGCGAATAGCCCTCGGTGTTCACATTCGAGATGTTTCTCGCCGTGACATCAAGAGCCTGTTGGTTCGCGAGCAATCCGCTTTGTGCGGTCCTCAGTGCGAGCGTGATCGTACCCATATCAATCGCCTTTCATGGCGTTAGTGCTGCGTTCTACAACGTTTCATTAAAAGAAAGTGTCATGTTGCCGCTATCATTGCGGGGTTTAACTGTATTACCTTTTGCCGAATAAACGCCTGCTTTTGGTGCAGCTTCAGCAACGGCTTCAGCAACCAAATCTACTACACGGCGGCTTACTGAAATCGCGATCTCAAGCATTTGCGCATTCTTCGCCATCAACGTGTCAGCCTTGTTTGCAAGATCAACCAAAACCTGTCGCTCCTCGTCTGAAGCGTTGTCGAGGAGTTCAGGATTTTCCTCTAGCCCCATAATGCGCGCCTGATACACCCGGGCTATTGTCTCTTTTTCATCGAGAATTATGCTCAACTCACTATGACGGCGTTCTGTCAGAATCTCGTTCTCTCGTTCGAGTACAGCGATCAAGCGTGTTGTCACGTTAACCAGGTCTGCCATTCTTTTTGAAACGTCCATTATTTTCCCTCTTGCATCTTGATCATTTCACGCATGATGGAGTCGGCCAGACCAATACCACCGGATCTTGAAAGTGCTTTGCCGTATTCGTCCACCTGCATATCGCGGTAAATCTTTTCACCAGCGCCACCACCAAAAGGTGCGGAGGCTTCGATGTTTTGAAACATTGGACGCAGCATTTCTGATAGAAACACAGACTCGAAATCTTCTGCAGTTTCCCGCATGCGCTTCATATCGACGCCGTTAAGGTTAGGCAGATTAGGTTCTTGAGAAAGGCGCGTCGCGTTCAGTTGTGCAGCGGCAGGGGATGAATCTAAAACGTTCATTACATTACCTCTATTTCAGCTTGTAGTGCGCCGGCGGTTTTAATCGCCTGCAGTATTGTGATCATGTCTCGGGGGCCAATCCCAAGAGAGTTCAAGCCATTAACAAGCTCTTGCAAGGAGACGCCAGGCTGTAACACTGTGAGGCGTTTGTCTTCGCCTTCATTAACTTCAATGTTTGTTCGAGCAACGGTGGCTGTCTCGCCAACTTCGGCAAAGGGGCCGGGCTGAGATACTTGCTCAGTTTCAGTGATTCGGATCGTAAGTGAACCCTGAGCGATAGCGACAGTGGAGATGCGAACGTTCTCGCCCATGACGATGGTGCCGGATTGTTCGTCAATGACGACCCTTGCAAGCTGGTCTGGCTCAACGCGAAGCTGCTCGATATCTGTGAGTAAGTTAACGACGTTATCTGTATAGCTGTCAGGCACCTTAAGGTGCACTGTTGATGGATCGCTCGGCACGGCTGCGGCTGTGCCCAGGAATGCGTTCACGGCCTGGGAAACGCGGCGGGCTGTTGTGAAGTCTGGGTTGCGAAGCGTCAACTTAACGCTATCCATTCCGGCGAGGTCAAAATCGACTTCGCGTTCAACGATAGCACCATTTGCGATACGGCCAGATGTCGGGACACCTTTTGAAATTGCCTCAGCGTCGCCCTGTGCTTGAAAGCCACCCACAGCTAACTGGCCTTGGGCAACAGCATATACTTCGCCATCTGCACCAAGCAGTGGTGTAACCAGCAATGTGCCGCCGAGAAGACTGGAAGAATCACCAAGTGCACTCACGGTGACGTCGATCCGTGAGCCTTGACGTGAGAATGGCGGTAGGTTTGCTGTGAGCATGACGGCGGCAACGTTATCAGAGTTGAGGCCTGCATCTGTAGGCTTTACGCCCAAACGATTGAGCATTGCTTGTAAGCTCTGTTTTGTGAAATGCCCATCAGCGAGCGTATCACCCGTGCCGTTCAAGCCTACAACAAGGCCATAACCGACCAATTGGTTGTCTCGAACGCCTTCAAAATCAATGATATCTTTTAATCTCGATGCGGCATCGACAGCGACAGTGCTCATGACCAAAACCGATAGGGCAACAATGCTGCGCGCGATCATCGTTATAATCAGGATTTTGAATTTATTCTGCGTTGTCGTCATCTTAAAATTCCCGTTTCCGTCATTTCCCGCACATGCGGTTTCTGGTTTGCTCGTATCTATGCGATTTTCATGCCAAGAATTCAGTTGATTAAAGGTACTAATATCAGTGGATTAAAGGTAAATGTGATTACAGGAATGGGACTGTTTTTGCCGTTTTCAAGAGGTCTGGGTAAGATTTGCCGGGCAGAAAAAGAGGCTTCAAATGAAATGCATTAGTAGTGTGCTGGGGGGTATATAAATTCCTGAAATGAACGGTCAGATGTGCAATTGTGGCTAAATCGCTGTCTGCCTAAGCTTTAAGATCTCGCGCAACAATGGTCATTTCATCAATGGTTTTGAAGCTTGTTGCACTCATGTTGTAGGCGGCTTGGGTCTTGACCATGAGGGTAAATTCAGCCGTGATATCAACGTTTGATAGTTCAATCGCACCTGAAATAAAGCTAGCCCTGTCAGATTCATCGGTAAAGAAAACTGTCGCAGAACCTGAGGCAGCTGTTTCTTTAAAAACCATGCCATTTGCAGTCTCAAGACCATTTGGATTTATAAAATCATAGAGTGGAACTTTGTAAATCGCACGCTGTGTTCCATCGCTAAAAGAACCAAGAACCTGTCCGTTGTTGTCAAAACTTACGTTGTTAAGATTTGCTTGAGCTAGTCCATTCTGTGACGATCGGAAGACAGTAAAGTCCCCGTTGAATTGCGACATGGTGCTTAGATCAAGAGTGAAGGTCGATGTTTCACCATCAGACCAGGTCGCGGTGAAGTCCATTGACGTCGGCGTTGTTAATACACCTGAGCTGGAAAATTTTATTGGATTTGTTAGTGCTGCAGCTGACGTGCCGGTTACTGCTAAGGTACCTGTAGATTCACCAACGACATTTTCTTCTAGTACAAGTGTTGATCCGTTATTAATCACATTTGAGATAGTAAAGGTCGAGTTGTTACCCGCGTTAGCAGCGCCTGCGAAGGTAATCTGATCGCCTGCAATGTAACTCAAGAAGGCGCCGTTTTCGGCCGAGCCTGAAGCCGTATTGGATAACTGGACTGTTTTCGACGCGGCATCAAAGACGAATTGTGTATCAGTGGCAACAACCCCGTCAATTGTAGTGCTTGTTGTTGCTGTTGTGCCTGGGCCCAATGTCGACGACGTGAGGTTGTCCGCACGCACATTAATGCGCCACTGATTATTCGTTTGTGTCGGTGAGAAATCGAATGAAATGTTACGTTCAGCAAAGTTTGTATCATATGTGCGTAATGTGAATGTTTCAGCAGTTGACCCAAATTCGTTGTTTGCAGGTAAGTTGATTTCAAGTGCTGCGGTCGTTGTTGTTTGGCCAGTATCCGTAAAGGCATACTGATCAACGCGCATTGGTGCTGCGGCACTGGATGAAAAACTACCGTCCGGTTCTGCGGCAGAACCCAAAAGAAAATAGCCATTTTTATCGACAAGGTATCCGTTGGCGACGCTAATTGTTGCGCCATCATCTGATGTGACCGAACTCGTTTGTCCATCTACTGTGTTAACATTGAACGAGCCATCGCGCGTAAAGAAAATCTCAGTTGTCCCTGAGAGTTCTGGCTGTACGGCGTAGAAGCCGTCGCCTGTAATCGCGAGGTCAAGTTGGCGCTGCGTAGGTGTTATCAGACCTTGGACATCGTTTGTCGAACGAGCATACGGCTTTACGCCACCAAGGTCGCTTTGCTGAAAACTCGTATCACTAAGCAGTGTTTCAAATTCGGTATCTGTCCTCTTAAAACCACCTGTGTTAACGTTAGCAATATTAACGCCAATAGTACTCAAACGATGAGCTTGTGACTGCATACCTAGTGTTGCAGGTTGGAAAAGTCCGTATCCGCTCATGGACCGATCCCCTTATTCTATTGTTGCGCACATCCACGATAGACGCGCGTGTGTCTCTGGCATAACATGAGCAAAATTGATGCCAACTATCTGAAAAGATTAACTGCCTGTTTTTAAATGATTTTATTTTTAAGATGTTGCTGGGGGTCGGCAGGATTGCCTATTAACGCACACACAGCGGCAATCTTTACCGGGCTTTAATGATTATAGTACTCGCAAACACATGGACTTGATGGGCGTTGACGCTTACACTCATCTCCGAGCCTAGGGCGGGTAAGAGCAATCCAGGAACGCGTGTCTCAATGACTTGGCCAGTTGATAACTTAAAGGCTACATATGATGATCGCCCAAGAGGACGAGAGTTAACTACCGCTAATACGACGGAGGTGTTACCTAAATTATCGCCCGGCATTGCGTGTGGTTTTTCATCGGCATTGGCGAGGCGAAACCCTTCCGGACGCACGAGAACATCAACCTGAGTACCATTTTTTTGCCCATCAGCATCAAATATACCAACGGGCGTTTCGACTTTGCTGTTGTGCACAGTGCTTTGAATTTTATTCACTGGACCAAAGAACTCAGTAACAAATGCATTCTTTGGTGATGAGTATAACTCAACAGGCGTCCCATCTTGAACAACACGTCCTTCATTCATGACCAAAATACGATCTGCCATGAACATCGCTTCTTCTGGGTCGTGTGTGACCATTAAGGTCGCGACCCCTGTTTGTTTCACCAAGCGTAGTGTTTCTGTGCGGATCTGCGCACGCCTGGCGACATCAAGGCCAGAAAAGGGCTCATCCAATAAAAGAATGCGTGGGTCAGGGGCAAGTGCGCGAACTAGAGCAACACGCTGCTGTTGGCCGCCTGATAATGTATGTGGATACGCATCTGCATAACCAACCAGTCCCATTGATGTGAGGGCATGATCTAACCATTCAGCGCGTCGATTTTTGTTCTTTGCATCAATACCGAAAGTGATGTTGTCTCGAACATTCAGATGTGGGAAGAGGGCGAAATCCTGAAACATGAGACCTGCGCCACGTTGCTCAGGGGGCATTTGGTTTGAATTTGTGCCATCCGCCACAAGGACTTCGTTGATTTTAATTTGGCCTTTCTGCAGAGGCTCAAGTCCAGCGGCCAAGCGGAGCAGCGTTGTCTTCCCACATCCACTTGGTCCTAACAGACAAACAAGCTCACCCGCACCAACATTTACAGATACGCTAGAAAGGACCTGATTGTCGCCAAAGGCGTGAGATATGGCTTCGAGGTGCAGATCGCTCATGGACACTCCGTATTGATACAAAGTTTTACCCTAGAGTTTCCCGGGTCGGGATTTTGCTATGGTTACGCTCAATAAGATCACCGGAATAATGCCCGCGCCGACAATGGTCAACGCGCCAAGCGCGGATTCTTCTAAAAGTTCGTCAGATGCGTACTGATAAACAAACGTTGCCAATGTATCAAAGTTGAAGGGACGAAGAATAATCGTCAGTGGAAGTTCTTTCATACAATCAACAAATACGAGGATGGCTGCGGTCATCAAACTGCCTCGCATTAATGGGAAATGCACACGCTTGAGGGTCTGAGACGGATTAGAGCCTAAGGTTCGGGCGGCACCGTCCATATTCGGCGTAATTTTCCCTAAACTGGCTTCGGATGTACCGTAAGCCAGAGCCAGAAATCGCACGAGATAGCCATACACGATAGGTACAATGGTACCTATCATGACGCTACCGACTGCGATGCCAAAATTACCGCCAATCAAACTTAGGGATTGATCCAGCGCACCGGTGGGCCAAAGAACACCAACAGCTAAAATGGCACCTGGGACGGCATAGCCAATACTGGCTGTGCGTGCTGCAATTTTAATCCACGGCCCTTCAGATAGGCGAACGGCATAAGCAAGGAACAAGCCGACAACAACAGCGAGGAGGGCGGCTGAGGCAGATAATGTGAGGCTATTTATAACATAGCTGAAAAAATCAGCTGAAAGTGTTTCTTCATAAAAAGACAAAGCGTAATGGCTCAGGACACTCGCGGGAAAAATGAACCCCAATAAGACGGGCAAAGCGCATGCGAAGAATGAGAGCGTAGCTTTATATCCACGCAGTCGATAGCTCGGAAGCTTAGAATATTTATTCGATGTATGATGGAATTTACGATCCCGGCGCGCCATGCGTTCAGTCACGATAAGCACTAAAACTACCAGCAATAACACTGAAGATAACTGTGCGGCACCGCCGACACTGTTCATATTCAGCCATACATCAAAGATTCCAGCGGTAAATGTTTGGACCGCGAAATAATCGACAGTCCCAAAATCATTGATGACTTCCATCAGGACTAATGTCACGCCGACAACAATGGCCGGCCGGCCGAGGGGGAGTGCGACGCTCGTAAAGCTACCCCATGCTGTTTTGCCCAAGGTACGAGAAACTTCGAGAACACAGACAGATTGTTCTAGAAAAGCCGACCGCGCCAAAAGGTATACGTAGGGGTATAGGACTAACGTCATAACGACGATGGCGCCACCCATGGAGCGGATTTCAGGAAACCAGTAATCTTGGGGTCTGGTCCAACCGAACATGTCACGCAGCGTTGATTGAACAGTGCCTGCATATTCTAATTGATCTGTGACGACGAATGCCAAGACGTAAGCCGGGACGGCGAGGGGGAGTAATAGAGCCCATTCAAAAATGCGAGACCCTGGGAACCGGCACATTGTCACAAGCCAGGCTGTACCTGTGCCAATAACGAGCGTGCCGACACCGACACCAAACATCAACGTGATGGTTCGCTCTAGGTATAAGCCAAGCACAGTATTATAAAGGTGTGTCCATATATCGCTGGTATCAGTGAAAGCTAGACCTAAAACCGTAAAAATAGGCGCCGCGACCGCAAGGGCGATAATGAGTGCGCCGGCGCTCCATAGATTAAAGCGCAAACGTGGCAGCCTTCGGCTTGCACTGGAAACGGGCATGATACTTGTGGTCATGTGTAATGCGTCAAAATTGCGGAACGGACGCCCTCTAAAAGAAGGTGTCCGCATTCAGCATTTTTATGGGTAGAGACAGGTGTCAGCTTGTCGGCCCTTCGTTAAAGTTAACTTCATCTACAAGTTTCGTTGCAGCTTCGCGTCGTGTCGCGATGGCTTCCATGCTCAACGTGTCTGCTTTGAAGTCGCCCCAGGATTTAACAATATCTGAAACAGCAATCTTCGGATTTGCAGGATACTCGAAGTTATCTTCTGCATAGATTTTCTGCGCTTTATCCCCAGACAGCCACTCAACAAGTTTAATCGCATATGCTTTATGCTTGGCACCTTTAAGGACGCCTGCACCTGAAACGTTCATGTGTGCCCCGCGATCACTCGCACCTTGGTTCAAGAAAGTTACACGAACAGACTCTGCCCATTGCTTTTGCTCAGGCTTCTTCTCGTTCGTTTGCATCTTACCCATGTAATATGTGTTGGCGATTGCAACGTCACATACGCCTTCATAAATTGCTTTTGCCTGTGCTCGATCATTCCCTTGTGGCTTACGTGCAAGGTTAGCCTTCACACCTTCGAGCCATGCTTTGGCTTCTCCCTCACCATGATGCGCGATCATCGAAGCGATAAGGGCGATGTTGTAAGAATGCTTGCCAGAGCGAACGCAAATGCGACCGCGGAACTTTGGATCGGCTAAATCTTCATAAGATGTCAGTTCGCCAGGCTTAACGCGATCTTTGGACGCCAATACAATTCTTGAACGCTGAGTAAGGCCAAACCATAAACCCTCTGGGTCGCGAAGGTGTGCTGGAATATTGGCTTCGAGGACATCCGATTTTACGGGCTCGAAAACGCCAGCTTGCTTGAGGCCATATAAACGACCGATGTCGACGGTCAAAACAGCGTCGGCAGGATTGTTTGAGCCGGCAGCCTGAATTTTTTCCAGCATGCCCTTTTTGGCGAACACAACATTGACCTTGATGCCGGTATCTTCAGTAAAGCTCTTGAGGAGCGGTTCGATCAAAAATGGTTGGCGATAAGAGTATAGATTTACCTCTTCGCTTGCTGAAGCTGGTGATGTTGAAAGTAATGCTGAAACGGCAACGGCAGCAATGCCCATGGAATTTAGTATATGGCTCATTCTTATGTGTCTCCTTAAGCGCACTCAGATCTCTGTCGCACAGAAGTATCTGAGTGCATTTTTCACGGTTTTATTCCAAATAAGCCAGCGCAGGAAACAACTTATTAAGAATGATTATCATTAACAAGCTTCTTTTTAGGGAATATTAAATTCAATTGCAAGTCATTATCATTTGCATAATGATTTTTGTTTTGGATAACAACTTGTTTTATTACTATCGGATTGAAATTACTCGCGAACGTGCGCTGGTATGTGATAGATAATTGTGTGCATATTTGTGTTGCCTCATTGTGGCATCTCATTGTGATGAGGCGTCGATATGTGATGGCCTGGGAGATATCTGAATGAAAGTCACCAAAACTGGCGGAGCTAAAGAGGCTCCATCAACGCGTAAGGCCAGCAAGCCTAGTGCGGATGATGGTGCATTCGTAGAAGCTCTCCGAGGTACATCAGGGGCTGAGACGACAGAAGCTGCTCAGGCAACCGGTGGTGTTGGGCAAGTAAGTGGTATTTTTGGCGTTGAACAAACCCAGGATGCCACGGATCATCGTTCACGTGGCTTGATGATGGAATACGGGAACGACTTGATCGATCAGTTGGACCGGATTCGTATGGGCCTTATGGCTGGCGCTATTTCGAAAGATCGCCTGCAGGACATTGCGAGACGCCTGCGTGAACGCAAGATTACAAGCGACGACCCACGTCTTAACGACTTGATTCAAGATGTAGAATTAAGAGTTGAGGTTGAGATTGCGAAGCTCACCAGGTAAGCGTTAAGGCCGCGCACGCGCTGCCACTTCGAACATTCATTTATATCATAATAATAGAGTGTCGTATTTGAAAAAAATACATGCTTGCAGGGCGGGCGACACACAACTATATTTCGCCCGCTTGGCCAATTTTCTGCCTAAGGAGCCGACCGAACAATGAGCGTTACGCTGTCGCCGGACTACAAGCCTACTGCCAAAGAGCCATTTATGAACCCTCGTATGCGAGAGTTCTTCCGTCAGAAGCTTCTGGCATGGCGTGCAGAGTTAGTTAAAGAATCTAACGATACACTGCAAACCCTTCAAGAGGGCGGGATCATTGAGCCTGATGATGGGGATCGTGCTGCTATTGAAACGGATCGCTCATTGGAGCTTCGTACACGAGATCGTGCGCGGAAGCTGATCAGTAAGATTGATCAAGCGCTTGAGCGTATCGAAGATGGTTCATACGGATATTGTGAAGAGACGGATGAACCGATTACGCTGGCTCGTCTTGAGGCACGTCCAATCGCGACCCTATCTCTTGAAGCTCAGGAACGACATGAGCGTATGGAGCGGACACACCGCGACGACTAAGGGTCCATTTTTTTGCTGTGTTCTGCACTTATATATTCAAATTGTTTCGATTATATCCAGATGCGAAACTTTCCGTTGGGAATTGCAAAAACCTAAAAATCGATTGAAGTTTTTTGCAGGAGCGATTTTAAAAGGCCGGCCCTGCATGAAGGCAAGTTATTTTATCCTTTTAAAATCAATAAGTTACCACTAAAAATAAATCTTTACAAAATAAAATATTTCAGTTGCATTTATTGCGTCATATTGTGTATAATTATGACTTAGTGGAGCATTTCAGAAGAACTTTGCTCCGAAAGGAATGTTAGCAGAATGCGTTTAGAAAGTATTCAGGGACCTCCATTAGTTGCGCCAAGTGCAGCAAGCGCTGCTTTTCAAGTCGCCGTCGTGCAGCAGAAGCAATTTGAAGAGACTCTTGAGCGCGTTAGCGATAAACAAGAAGAAGTCGTAGAAAAGACAACGCAGACTGCCGAGCGTGCAGAAGACGTCGTTGATATTGGCAATCTTGATAAGGTTGTTGAAGCTTCAGAAAGTGAAAATACAACTAATAAAACGGTTCCAGCACCGACTGAACCCGATGCAAAGTTAAACATCTCCGTATAATTCTTGGCAACATCGTTCGATTGTGGCGCCTCGGGCGCCATTTTTTGTCCACAAAATTTGGCAGTTTCTGATGCGATTGGTGATCGTTTACCCATGGCCTCTTCTTTGGGTACCTAACGACATCATAGATTTCAGCAAAAAAAGCCGACGCGTTCTGCGTCGGCCAGGGAATACTAGATCCTTTGGGGGAACCTAGAATGGGAATACGATGTCCCAAATTTGCGTGCCCCAGCGCGGCTGCTGAAGTTGGCTCAGCGTGCCGCGGCCACCGTAGGCAACGCGCATTTCGGCAATTTTCTCATGATTAATGGTATTGTCGCTTTCGATATCTTCTGGACGGACGACACCCGTTACCAATAGTTCGCGAAGTTCAGCATTCACCCGAACTTCCTGGCGTCCCATAATAACGAGTGATCCATTTGGAAGGATTTGCGTCACAACGGCTGCAAATGTCAGGTCAATTGTTTCTGATCTTTCTATCCCGCCGTCACCTTGGGTTTTGTGGACGTTATCAAAACTCATGACGGACCCGGGTAAAATTCCCTGCGGTAAGACCTTAGCGAATTCACCTTCAAGACCCAATAGGTTGGTCACGTTGGTATCTTCACTATCGTTACGATCGCGCTCTGTGCTATTCGCGAGTGTTGCGCTGTCAGACAGATCCAATTTAACCGTAACAATGTCACCAATTTCCTTGGCGCGGTGATCTTTGAAGAATGCGCGCGCACCATTCCGCCATAATGAACTTGGGTTATCTTCTGCAATTTGCGGCGCTGGCATTGGTAAGCTAACGGGCCTGTATGCCGGTTTAGCTATTGGGTTTTCAATGTTGGTCAGCTTTGGGCCGCCACCAACTTCTGAAAATCTTGATAAAGTGTTACAGGCGCTGAGTGCTGAGATCGCGAGACATGCGGTCAAGATTGGCAGGAAACGGCGGGTTAAATTTTGCTTTTTCATCTTCTAATTCCTTTATCAAGCTGCAGAGTTTGCGGGCTTGCTTGGATCGTACTAGTTCAAAGTATATGCGAGTTGATCAGACAAAGACCTTACGGCGACGCGACCTGGCGCAATAACTTCGGCCTCAATAACTTGGTTCGAGCGCTGATTTTTAATTTGCACAATGTCGCCGTCAGAGCCGCTTTGAAGTGCTTTGCCCTGGGCGGTTAGAACCAAATTCGGGACCTTATGAAAGATTGTCACGAGGCTGTTTTTCTCAACCATGACGGGGCGGCGAACATCTGCGCGCCGTATGGGTGACCCTGCACGTATGCCACGTTTTGGCGTCATGCCAATAAGGTCTTCAAAGTCGACAATCACATCGCGTTGAACACGTTCAGCTTTCATTTTAATCCACTGAACATCGCCTTTGGTTATGACGTCACCGCGGAGTACGCGTGCCCGGAGAACCGGAACTTCGACAGATCTGAAGACGCGACCAGTCAATCGGATACGTGTAAAGTCAGCGGCTTGGCCTGCACTCATTGTCGCGACGAAACGACCCGTCCGCTCTTGATAATTGATGTCTTCAACGTTGACCGTAAGATCGTTCCCGGCAGGCAAGAATACCTGTTGAAACCGGGAGGCGAGCTCAACGTCCATATCTTCTGAAACACCTTGGTCAGAGAGGGCAAAAAGGATCTGTGTCTTAATTTCATCTTGGGGGATACTGATTGAATCTCGTTCAACAACAACTTGAGTTGTTGCACCGAGTGGCTTCCAATTTATCTTGTAGGCCCGAGCAACACGATAAAGCCAACGTGCATCCAGGACTGACCGTTGTCCGGCAGCGGGGGAGTAAGCGACAGCTGCTTCGGCGCGAGTTCCCGCATTCGTGAACAAATCTCCCAGTCTTACGACATTGCTTTCGACAACGATATGCTCATTCAGCATGGGCTTTTCTGTTTCAAAGATTGCTGTTGGATCAAGCACATCACTTGGCGCATTCCCGGCCCAAGCAGGCGCAATACCTGCAAGGGTGAGAACCGTCATATGGATTAGTAGTTTACGCATGGTATCACTCCTTATCCTGAGCCAAGTCTTATCTAAGTGCCGTAAGCGTGCCCATCATTTCGTCCGAGGTCTGGATGACCTTGGAGTTCATTTCATATGCACGCTGTGCTGAAATGAGGTGTGAAATTTCTTCCACAGCATTTACGTTTGATGTTTCAAGGAAGCCCTGCAGAATTGAACCGAAGCCAACTGCAGCTGGATTTCCGAGAATAGGTGAGCCGGATGCGGGTGTTTCCAGCAAGAGGTTATCACCAATTGCTTGCAGACCAGGTTCATTCTGGAAGGTTGCCAGCTGAATTTGACCGACGTTCTGTAACGCGACCTGACCTTCAATTGATGCAAGAACCTGCCCCGATGCATTGATTGTCACATCGATGGCGGCTTGAGGAACAGTTAGGCCTGGATCAAGCAGATAACCATCGTGAGTCACGATCTGACCGTTTTGGTTTAGCTGGAAGGTGCCGTCCCGTGTGTAGCCTGTTTCACCCGTAGGTAATTGGATGGGGAAGAAACCTTTACCCTGAACGGCCATATCAAACGAGTTGTCGGTGGCGGTCAGGTTGCCTTGTTCGTGAATACGATACACAGCGGCGAGTTTCACACCCAAACCAAGCTGAACACCTGTAGGAACAACGTTACCTGAATCTGAAGAGGTCGATCCAACCTGTCTCAAATCTTGATAGATCAAGTCATGGAACTCTGTCCGTCGACGCTGGAACGCTGTTGTGTTCATGTTGGCGAGGTTGTTCGAAATGACTTCGACATTGCGCTGTTGCGCGAGCATACCGGTTGAAGCGATATCTAATGATCTCATTATCTTTTCCTTTTCTCGTATTATCAGCCGCTATATTCACCATTAGGCGAGGCGGTTTTCTATTATTTTGTTTAAGAAACTGCGGCGAGACTACGGATCATTGTCCGTTGACGTTCGTCTTCTCGCTCGATGAAATTTTTCACCCCGTCATACGCGCGGTGGACGCTAATCATATTGGCCATCTCTAGGATCGGCTGAACGTTCGATCCTTCAACAGCGCCTTGCATAATCTCAGGCTGGGCAATGTCCTCAGCAGGATTGTCTTCAGTTGTGGTGAACTGTGCGCCAGACGTGCGATCAAGCTTTTGATCATTCTCAAAGCGAACAATGCGTAATTTTCCAAGCTCACCATTATTTGTTGAGACTGTGCCATCTCTGGAAACTACAATTTCTGTGTCTTCCGGTGCAAAGATTAATGTTGCGCCACCCTGGGCTAAAACGGGCTGACCGAGTTGATTGACGAGTTGGCCACCGTTATCAAGTTGAAGGCGACCGTTTCGTGTATAACGCTCACCTTCTGGTGTTTGTAGCACCATGAAGCCTTCGCCTTGAATAGCGAGATCAAGTGGGTTGCCTGTTGTTTCGAGGGCACCTGGTTTGGTGTCTGTCATTGTTGCAATATCACGAACATATGCCATTTTCGGTGTAAGAAGATTGTCGCCACCTTTAG
>Ga0209425_10002490_pt1 | contig 20432 bp, 15 predicted proteins | sample COG_05_FD_184749 | JGI IMG/M metagenome (GOLD analysis project Ga0209425, IMG submission 184749) | Pelagic Microbial community sample from North Sea - COGITO 998_met_05 (SPAdes) (version 2) | ecosystem: Environmental > Aquatic > Marine > Neritic zone/Coastal water | place: Helgoland, sampling...
AAAATTAAATCTAGATAACGACGTAAAATGCGATCCTCATCGAGGTTAGATACATCGTCTAACTGCGCCTCAATATTTAATCGAATTTCGTCTAAAGCATCTTCCGATGGATTGTTCTTAGGATCAAAACGTAAATTAAATAAATCAACTAACTGACGAACTATTGACGGATGCCTAATAAGTGCGTCTGCAATATAGTCCTGAGAAAAAGTGAAGCCGACTTGACGTAAATATTTAGCCAGCGCACGCAAGGCCGAAACGTCACGCCAATTTAAGTTGGCCAACATGATTAATCGGTTAAACTCATCGTCTTCTGAGGCGCCAGTCCAGACGCTTGAGAAGGCTTCCTTAAAGTTATCCGATATTTCATCGATTGAATATTCAGTTTCATGAACGCAAGTCATGTCAAAATCATTGATCCAAATATTCTGGCCATTTTTCACTCTAATCTTATAAGGCCGCTCACCCATGACACGCAAGCCCATATTTTCCAAGAGAGGCAAGACATCGGACAAAGGTGCCGTTCCGAATCGGTTGAACAACTTAAAGTGCAATGTTGTCGAATCTTCAGCGTTTGTCGCTCTAAGATCCATTTCAATGTCGTGGTCCTCAGTTAAAAGCTCAAGATGCTCTATGTCCCGAACCGCCTCAATAGGCAAGCAGGATTCTTGGTACGCTACAGGAAATGAGTTTACATATTTTGCAAAATAATCCGCACCAGAGTTATCACCATGCACATCAATCAAAGCGGAACGCAAATCATCAACCCAATACCGCGCAGCTTTAACAAGTTTTGCTTCAATATCTCGCGCATCGAACTCAATATGCTCTTTAGGATCGACGCGAATATTAAAATGAATACGCGCCAACATAGAGTCAGAAAAAAGCGTGGAAAACGAGGTGCGATGGCTATTGAAGGTTTCAGCGAGAATCGCTTGAAACTTCTGGCGCAACTCAGTATTGAAATTATCCCTAGGTACGTAGACTAAACAAGAATAAAACCGGCCATAAGAATCCTTACGAATAAACAAGCGAATCTGCTGGCGCTCCTGGAGCTGCAGAATACCCACTGTTAATTCAAGCAGCTCTTCTGGCGAGGCTTGAAACAGATCATCTCTTGGTAAGGTCTCAAGAATATGTAACAACGCCTTACCTGCGTGACCATTAGGCGATAAATGCGACATTTGCATCACTTTAGCCACTTTGTGTCGCAAGAAAGGAATATGTTTTGGATTCGTATTATAGGCAACAGAGGTATACAAACCAACGAAGCGTTTTTCACCCGTTATCTCACCGCGCTCATTAAAACATTTCACACTAATAAAATCAGTATAAGCAGGCCTGTGGACTGATGACTCGGTATTCGTTTTTGCAATAATTAAAATCTGCTTAGACAACGCTTGCTCTCTAGCCTCTTCAGGCATATCTGAATAGAGCCTAACTTTTTTTGAGTGGGTCTCATCACTTAAAACACCAAACCCTGAGCCTGGAACAATACGCAACGCCTTGTTGTCACCTTCGCCACAGGTTTCATAATCACGACTCCCGAGAAACGTAAAATGATCCGAATCGAGCCAGCGTAAAAAATCTTTTGATTCTGCAAGTTCCGCTGAATCTAACGGCAAGTGTCGTTGCTCCAACTCCATTAGCGCTTCTTGTAACCGTTTACGCATTGGTAGCCAGTCATCTACCGCTTGTTGAACGTCTTGCAAGACCCGCTGCAAGCCTTGAGCCAGCCTTTCTATGACTTGAGGGTCAGCCTGCCTGTCAATTTCTAAATGGATAATAGCATCGGGTCGGGCGTCTTCATCGTAAGCATCAACTGATACGATGCTCTTCACCTCAGCACCCTCATCCCGAACAACATTAAGACCACCTACGTGCACAACCAAATGCACCAGGCAACCAAAGCGATTAATTTCCATGCGGACGGAATCAACTAGAAACGGCATATCATCACAACAAAGCTGTACGATAGAATGCCTAGAGTGCCAACCATCAATTTCAACGGAAGGATTAAAAACACGAATTTTTGTTTCACCACGGGCTCGTGATGAAAAAAGAGACCACTGGGATAACAACATACCCGCTAGATTTTCTGGACCAAGAAGCTCCATATCATGCAAGGCAACAAGATTATAAAATCGGCGAGTAAACTCTTCAGCAAGCTTGGCTTGCTTTTTGCCTGTTTTCTTTTTGATCACAGCTGAGGCTTGATCAATTAACTTCTTCTTTGCTTTGTCACCGCTGTGAGTCATAGACAAACCCTTACTCTTTTAGATGAAGAGATTATACATATTGTAAGCTTTTCAGCCTGCGCTATCAATAACCACTTTTTCACGTATATATATCGGATGCGCTTGGAATGGTAGTATACGTGCTTCTGATTTTTGTGCAATGGTAATCAAAAACTCAGCATTGGGCAATATCTCAGAGCCCCTATAGCTCATCTCTGTGGACGCAGCATCACTACCGATCATGCTGATAGCATCTCCAACCAAAGCATAACTACCCCTAAATGAATTAACCACTTCAGCTGGCTTCAGCAAGACATCAGTACCGACCATAAAACCAAGCGTTTTGTCATATTGATAGGCCCCACAGTAGACCTCATTCATTCGCGCATCGATAACAACCAACACCTCTTCCAATGCCGTTTTAGTGAAAATTTCTTGCGCAACACATGCCAATGATGAAACGGGCAAAACCGCTATATTCTGCGAGAACGCTAAGCCCTGAGCAACACTAACCGCAATGCGAATTCCCGTAAAACTACCGGGGCCAGCACCCACACAAATCAGACTAACCTCAGATAGAGATGCACCCGCCTCTTCCAATACCGCATTAATCGTCGCTAAAATATTTTGCGCTTGCGCTCTAGGTGAATCTTCATGTCTTGAAAAAACACGTCCTTTATAACATAGCGCAACAGACAACACAGTCTGCGATGTATCAAACGCTAATATATTTTCCATTAAAGCTCCTCCGCAAAATCAGACGCCACGCCCGCATCACGTGTACGCGGCAGCGGCGGCAAGCTTTCAATAAAAGTTTCACCATAGGCTTTTGCAATCAAGCGCGGATCACAAACAACCAACAAACCTTTATCATCAATATCTCGAATCAAACGACCAACGCCTTGCTTTAAGCTCAAGACCGCCTTAGGTAACTGGTAGGTAAAAAATGCGTTTTTCCCCTGCTTCTTAAACATTTCTAAACGCGCACGCATGATAGGATCATAAGGTGAAGCAAATGGGAGTTTGTCGATAATCACCATGGATAAATTAGAGCCCCGGATATCAACCCCTTCCCAAAAACTACTCGTCCCCAACAATACACCATTACCTGATTCTGCGAACCCTTCCAACAAACGCGTCTTAGGCAACTCACCCTGGATAAACAGCGGAAATTCAAGCCTGTCTCTTAAAAAATTAGCTGCATACGAAAGCGCATAATGACTCGTAAATAAAATGAACGCACGTCCATTCGTTTTATTCAACAAAGGAATAACCTCTTCTAACAACTTTTCAGTATAATTTTCTGCAGAAGGCATAGGTAAATAGCGAGGCACATACAGCAGTGCTTGCTCTTTAAAATCAAATGGACTTTCAACACTTAAAATTCCAGCTTCTTGCAGGTTTAGCTGATCCTGAAAATAGGAAAAATCGCCGTTTGACGTCAAGGTTGCCGATGTGAAAATCTTAGCGGCTTTCGTTTTATCTAAATAAGCCTGAAACTCTTTGGCAACCAACAACGGCGTGACATGCAAAACGAAACTTCTAGGATACGTTTCAAACCAATGTATGCTTTCATCACCTTGATCAGCCGTGATCGCCTCAAACGACGAGATTGCTTCTATCGACCGCTCGAAACAGTGATTCAAACCTTCGCTCAAATCCGCCGCAGACTCTAAGACCTCGTTAAAACCCAACAGCGATAACTTCACATGGTCTACAATCCTAGACACTGAAGATTTCACGCTCGCCCAGGTATCTCGACGACTGTCTTGACCTAGCGCCAATCGCAAATCTTGCGTTGCCTGTCTTAACTTGGTTGCAACTGCGTGTAAATTTAGCTGTATGTCTCTCGCGACTTTCTGTGACTCCGTTTCCAAGTCGTCGCATAAATCAATCAAGGACCGACTAGACATTCGCTCATCAAAAAAATTACTGGCGGTCTCCGCTACCTGGTGCGCCTCATCAAAAATAATGACATCGGCATCAGGTAGAATCTCACCCACTTCTCGGTCTCGCAACGCTAAATCAGCAAAAAACAGATGATGATTGATCACCACCAAATCAGCAGCTTGAGCTTTACGACGCGCTTTCACAACATAACACTTTTGGAACAACGGGCACTCTGCACCTAGACAGTTCCCTTCATTGCTTGTCACCCACGGCCAAACAGAAGCATCCTCAGACACTCCCTCAACTTCAGCAATATCACCTGAAATTGTTGCGTGACTCCAGTGAGTAATCGATTGTAAGTCAGCTACGCTCGATTTATCATTAAACCGGCCTGTTTCAAAAGCGAGATCTAAACGATATAAACAGACGTAATTTGCGCGCCCTTTTAACAACGCGATTTTAGGCCTAATATCAGTAGCCTTGATAACAAGAGGCAAGTCTTTAAAAAACAACTGATCTTGTAAGTTTTTAGTGCCGGTCGATACAATGACTTTCTTTTTAGATAATAGCGCAGGCAATAAATATGCAAACGTTTTTCCGGTGCCAGTTCCGGCTTCAACACAAAGAGCTTCTTTGTGTTTTATACAAGTGGCAATCGCACGCGCCATTGCAATCTGGCCCTCGCGAGGAGAGAAATTTTCAATGCACTGAGACAAGGCGCCTGTCGCGCTAAAGATCTCATCAATCGCGTCATCTTTATCGTTTATCACTCTTCATCCACATAAGGTTTTAAGTGCTCATATTTATTATCTACTTTTGCCCACTCATCCGCATCTTCTGGCGGATCAATCATCTGAGTTATATTCGGCCATTTTTTGGCGAGCTTTTCATTAATCTCTAAATAGTTGTTATATTTTTCAGGCAAGTCATCTTCTGCATAAATTGCATCCACTGGACATTCTGGCTCACAAAGTGCGCAGTCTATGCACTCATCAGGGTCGATGACTAAAAAATTAGGCCCTTCATAAAAACAATCAACCGGACAAACCTCAACACAGTCTGAGTATTTACAGTTTATACATTGTTCAGTTACGATAAAAGTCATGGAATATCTTCTCAATCAGTCAGTTGAAAGCAATTCTAACATAAGATGAGAGGATTAATAGCGTTGAAAGGAGTAAATGGTGCCCGGGGCCGGAGTCGAACCGGCACGAGGTTGCCCTCGAGGGATTTTAAGTCCCTTGCGTCTACCAATTCCGCCACCCGGGCGCGCGAATTATAGCTCTATTGGAGGCTGGGGTCGGAATCGAACCGGCGTCCGCGGCTTTGCAGGCCGCTGCATAACCACTCTGCCACCCAGCCAGTGATGAAAGTGCAGCACTTTCAACCCATAATATTAGGGCTATAAAAAAACCTCAGGTAGATGAGGTTAATTTGGAGCGGGAAACGAGATTCGAACTCGCGACCCCAACCTTGGCAAGGTTGTGCTCTACCACTGAGCTATTCCCGCACTTGAGGGAAGCATTTTAATGATTTTGACCCCACTGTCAAGCGGATTATTAATTAACATTCATTAACTTAACCCGATCACCCTCTTTCATGATTTTAAACATGTAAGATTGCTGCTTAGTGAGCACGCAACCGTCTGCTCTGACGGGACTATATCCCTCTCCTAAACACACTGTATAAGACAAAAGTGGCTCCAAACTATTAACTGTATCAGGCAATAACCCACCATAAATATCAAAAAACTGATCATCTGGGCGAGCTAGCAATAGGTAATCATAATCGGCTAATCCGTCCTCAAACTCTTGCGGAGTGAGATCTAGAGCCCATGCAAACCCATCTGAATAGCGAGGACCGAAGCTTGTTCTAATCGTATTTACCTTCAAGGGATGCAATTCATAGGTCAACATAGCTGCCTCCATCCCCTCTGAGTTTTGCCACACTAAGAATACTTTTGAGCCAGGCGGAACAAAAAACTTAACAGAGTCTGAAATGTTTTTTAGTTCTGATCGCAACAGTTCTTTTGCCCTGTGAGAATGGACCGCTCTTTCATTATGTCGATGCCTTGCTAATGAGATCGCTATCAAACCCGCAAATGCTGCAAACAACAAAGCATATTGAGTTAGTCTAAATAACTTATGCTTGTACTGAGAAAGCGTCCTTACCCCGCCGTACAAAACAAAAAGACTCCACCCCAAGAGATAGACGCTAATATAACGCGAAAATGAATCCAACCCTTCACCCCTAGACTCTGGAAACACGTAAATATACATTAACAACAAACCAAAACCGTAAGCAAAAAACCCTAAAATTAAAATTGCATTAGCACAAAGCCAACTCACAATGTCACGCGCATTTTTAAGGGTAAACGCAAAAGCGCCGGCAAGCAGCGCCAACACAGCTATCACAGGGTAATAAAAATTAAACTGAGTGAAGTAGTTACAAATGGTCAACTTTTCATGCTGCGTTGCCGCCTCAGAGAAGCTTGCTAAAAGAGTTGACAAGGTTAAGTGCAAATTCCAATCCGATGAAACCTGAGTAACGCTAAGAAAGTGAGCCCAACTGCAATGCGCCAAAAGAGCCGCGCAAAACAAAAACGCCAAACTTATGAACGCTTTATACTGCTTCTTAATCAGAATATCGACAAACATAACCGACATCATCAATAAAGCTAAAGGAAAAAGTTGCGACTTAAACAACAACAGCGAAAAAACAACCGGCATAAGCCACAAAATAGCCTGCTGCTTTTTATCCTGCTGATAATAAAAAACCAGCCCCATACCAAAAAACATCGAAGCAGGTGCATCCATCAATATGGTGGCTTTTGTTAAAATTGCAGTTTGATTTAAAATCATCAACAACAATGCCAACAAAATAATAAGCACCGGTTTGTGCCAATCCTTCCAAGAAAAACCTTTCAATAATAACGACAATGGCGACATCAACAATAACATTTGAGCGACATATGCACGCCCCTCAGAAAACCCAGAAAAACAAAAAAAGAGATAATGCAACAAACGACCACCAGGCGGATAAGCCTGATGAACAATTGTGTCGCCGACATGCTGAAACCCCGCGTAGTCAAACATGTTTTTGGACAATTGCCCCCAATGTGAAAACTCATCCCAGCTTGAGAATTGATAGGTGCTAGCAAAACAAGCAACCACGGCATAGGCAAGTAACCAGACAACAAATCCAGAGGTATAACAGGTCTTCATGACCTCCTGTGTATTGGCATAAAGCTGAAACCCAAAATAAAGCAAGCCCGCGGAACCCGCTATGAGAATCAAATACACACCGAAGTCTAAACACCCAGCATAAGCAAAGCCATACAGGGTAACAATGACTATTGAGATAACGAAAAACGGCGTTTGCTCAATCGACAAATTAGAGGAACGCATCAAGGAGAAACATAAACCAAACAATGCCAAACAGGTCAAAAGAGTCATTAATCACCACCATTAATCATATTGATAAAAATGAGTCTATCACCCTCATCTTCAACTTTAAAGAGATAGGCCTGATATTGACCCAGAACACACCCTGTCTTCATAGCGGAGTCAAATTCACCGCCTTCGCAATATTCATAACTCACAAGCGGCTCTCGACCATACAATAAGTCACCGTAACGATCCCAAAAGAAAGCATCATCATGTGCTAACAACAGATAATCATACCCTCGCAAACGATCCATAAACGCCTCAGGCAGCAAATCGGCGCTCCAACCCTCCTGACCTGGCTGAACGACACCAAAAGAAGTTGGAACATAGTTGTACCCTCGTGGAAACAAATCATACAACATCATTGTGCGGCCTGAGCCCGAGGAGTTTTGCCAAACCGTGAACACCCGGCTCTCAGGCGGCGTTAATTCTTTTACACGGGATGCAATAAGCTGCACTTGCTTACGTAGATGCGCCGCGTTAAAACCCCGCTTTACAGAAGATGTATAGCTTAAATGTGAATACAGCAAGAAAGAAGCCGCGCCAAGAGAAAGAAAAATAAACAAAATTTGCTTATATCTCAGCTTAATCGAGAAAGACCTTTCATACAAAGAAACACAGACAGCATCTAAAACAAAAAAGCTCCAGGCCAGATAATAGATTGCAGAATACCGTGAAAAAGAGTGGCCGTAATACCCTTTAAACATAATCAAGGAAAAACCTATGAGTGCAAATAAATACAAAAACAATCCTAAAAACCAAATAAAACTCGACATCCACCATGAAAACCGATGCACACCGGGCCTCATAAGAAACGGGATCAAGATAGAAAGATAAACAAGCATAATACACAAGGGAAGCTGAGAGGCGGCGCTAGCTTTTAACTCAACAAAAGCCTGATGATTAGCAGGATCAAGGATTGCTTGATACATCTGAACAATATTACGTAAACCCGCCGTAGACCACTCGAGCAAGACGCCCGTGGACCTTAGGTGATATTGCCAGCTCCAAACAGATAGGAAAGCCACGGCCAACACAAGCACTATGGCGCCCACTTTTTTTAAAGCCAGCTCCCGCCTAACAAGTAAATCTGAAAAAACCAGCGCGAGAACCAGCAGAACAAATGGAAACAATTGCGCTTTAAGCAGCAACAAAGCAAACACCAAGGGGGACAACAAAACTATATCGAGAGCTCGACGCTTTGAATGTGAGTAAAACAAATAAGTGCCAGCCACAAAGAAAGCAACGGGAACATCCAAATACAGCGCCATCACTGGCACCCAAGAATTTATGAGAAAAAGAATAGCGAGAAAAATAGCGATAGATAGCGCTGCTGACCGGCGCCATTTTTTCCAATCCCCCCATCGAAAAACAATCGCTACCGGAGAGAACAAAATAAGCGTTTGCGCAATGTAAGCTCTGCCCTCATCAAAGCCTGCCGGCAAAAAAAACATCATGTAAAACAATCGCGCTCCAGGCGGATAAGATTGGTGAACAAGCTGATAACCCCCATATAATAAATCGGCACGGATACTCATCACCTTAGCTAATGGTCCCCAATGCATGAACTCATCCCAGACAGTAAATGAATGAGAAGAAACGATAAGCGCGCAAAATAAAACTAATAGCAGCCAAAATACGAAACCCGGAGTAAAGTAGCTCGATAGCAAACACTTGTCAGACCGTAAGAAAAAGCCCGTCATAACAATCGATGCGATAAATCCAGAAAATAGAAGCGCATAAACACCTAAAGACAATAACGAAAAATAGGAAAAGAAATATAAGATTGTAATGGCAGACGACAGAACAACAACGGGCGTGCACTCAACAGAAAGACCGACAAATCGCCTTGTCGCAAAACACAAACTCAACAAACAAAGACAAACCAGCACTGAGGTCATAATACTCCCTGCTTGTAATCAAGAAAAGAAACGCCGCCCCTCTCTCGTTGCACTCTCAATAAATACGCATTTCGCGGCATAAGCACCTCATTGCCACCCCCCTTACTTGGCAAATAAATTTGATATTGAATCAACGGAGGCTTTTTAAGGTCCACAAAAACATCTTTATAACGCTTCCAAAACGCTTCATTGGTGTAAGCCAAAAATACTGCATCGAATTCAGTGAGAAACTCTTTTAACTCAATCGGCGAAAAGTTCATATAGAACGCCTCTTTACCGGGCTCAGGTACTCCGAACTTAAAAGGGCCCCTCTCAAATCGCCGCGGCATTAACTCATAAAGCAAAATATAGTACTGAATTGCTGTTGAAGCCTCCCACGCAGTAAAGACCTTATCAGCAGGCAAGGTGTGCTGCTTAACTTTTTCCGCAAGCTTACTCAACACAGGGCGCTGCTGCAGAACAGTCGCCCCTCTATCGTAAAGCTGCTTAAATGAAATAACGTCAGAAGCACAGTAGAAAATAACGAGTGCTGAAGAAAAAACGCAAGCAGAACCACTCATGAATTTCATAGCTGGCGCACTCACACACTCAAGGCTGACACGATACAATAGAAAAGTTACAGCTAAAAGATAAACTGCAACGTATCGCCCCACAGATTGAAAATGAATAAACTTATCCACCATTAACCCATTATATTCAATGGTTGAGAACATGCATAACATAAACAAGAAAAAAATGTATGCTAGAAAACCCAAAACAAGAACTGCGCCACAACATAACCATTCTCGCTTTTTTTCTGGCTCCAAAAAAAAACCAACTACAGAAAAGAGCACGGTTAACATTACAACAACTGGCACTTGGTGTTGGACCTCTTGTAAAAAGGCAACAGCACGAGCGCCATCAATCTGACTCTGTATATTCTGAGCAACAGAGGACAAACTCCAGTTTAAACTCACATTGATTGATGATAGGTAAGAATGCCAGGAGTCATTGACCAAATACGCTGTTGACACTAACAGAGCTAGCGACAAGACGGCGGCTATAGATAATTTATGCCTGAGGAACACGCTCACAACAACCAGTCCTCCAAGCAAATAAACAAAGGGCAGTAATTGGGGCTTTAGCAAGACAAAGGCGCAGGCAACGGGTGTTAATAGCAAAATATCTCTTGGTGATTTTTTAGAAAAATAAAAGATAACCAACATCGCACCAAACATAGATGCCACGGGCACATCTAAATAAATTCTCGAAAAATCAGACAGCACACCTCTGTATACTGCACAGAAGATGACGACAAGCCCCAGAACAGAGAAAATGGAATCTCGGCATTGATCCCATCTATACTTTTTAACAGCGATTAACCAAGGCGACATCATCAACAACAAGTGTGCGACATAAGTGACGCCCTCACTGTACCCGCACGCTGAGTAAAAAAAATAATAGAATAATGCGGCGCCCGGTGGATACGATTTATGCGTCACAGCATCAGACATTGAAACAAAGCCTTTATTGATATCAATCAGCTTAGCTAACGGACCCCAATGCATAAATTCATCCCAGGCATAAAACTGCCGGAAAGACACAACAACACTTAACACAAGGAACAAGCTCAACCAGGTAGAAAAAGCTGGTGAAATTATATTCACAGGATATCGTCTCAGAAAAAAAAGAGTAACTGTCGATATAAAAACAAAACAACCAATATAGAGCAACGCTACCGTGACGGCAGAAAGAATACCGAAATACGCAGCTAGATATAGAGTAAGAATCAACCCGCTAACAATATATAGAGGCGACTCTTCAATTGCCCGCCTAAAAGTTAGCGAATACGCTAAACAAAAGCCCAGAAAGGAAAGGAGCGGAAAAAAAATCAATCGCCTTCCCCTGACTCAAGATTGGTGAAATAAATTTCTCCGTTAACGCGCTTAATTGAAAACAAGTACGCCTTCTTACTTCTAACAACACAACCATCGGAAAGTGCATCATTAAATTCCCCTCCCTCACACTGTGTATAGATGACTAATGGCTGCATTTTTTCTACAGGCTTATCAAAAAGCACGCCGTAGCGATCCCAAAAGCGCTTATCCGTATAAGCTAGCAACAAATAATCATAACCTTGCAACTGCGAAACAAATTCATACGGTGAAATATCATGCGTCCAAACACGATCATCCGTATAAGGCGCGCCAAACCCCACCGGCTTCTCGTTAAACATCCTTGGCATCAAGTCATACATCAACGTTACCGCCTGTAATCCCATACTATTTTGCCACACAAGAAAAACCTTAGATTCATCTGGTGTAAGCAATTTCACCTTATCTGAAATTTTTGCTATCTGAGCGCGAAGCTGAACTCGTGAGCGTAGATTCTCTTCAGCCACCAAGCGATTACCGTGCGTAAACATTGCCGCTATTAGCATCAAGGTGATCAAGATGCTGAGCAACGTGTTTTCTGCTGTTCGCATAAAGGAAAGCTCAACGCCTTGCAAAGCAACACGAAACATTGCCAAAACGAAAAAAGTCCACATTATGAAATAAATGCCAGAATACCTCAAGATCGAAGCCAACATGACACCGTGAAAAGAATTAAAGACATAGAGATACAACAACAACAAACCGAAAACATAAGCTGAAAACCCAACAAGCAACCACACAGCTGCTGTCCACCAGCGTATTCTATCCATTTTCAAAGGCATTGTTAATGGGAATAAATACGACAGCGCTAGCAATGCGATAATTACCCCGCTTTGATCCCAAAGGTAATCTTTAAAGTGCTGAATCGTTAACGTATCCCTAGCACTTGCGACCTTTGAAAAACTTACCATCACTTGTTGAAATGTAATAGAGGCATTCCACTCTAGTGGAACACCTATATTGGTTAAGTAGAGTGACCAACTGTATTTTGCAATTAAGACCCCGAGAAACAAACAGAAAATGGACACTAGAACAGACACCATTTTTTTTGTAGAAATTTGTTGTTTTCCACGGTATCCGTAGTAAACCCCCAGGCATTGATCAAGGAAGATAATCGCCAGCAATAAGAGCATAAAAGGTAAAAATTTCAGCTTAAATAACATTACCGCAAAAAAAACCGGAATCAACAGCAGGATATCTTTAGGAGTACGATCTGACAAACAATAAAAAACCAACGCCCCACCCATAAACACACCAACCGGTCTATCCATTAAAAGGGAAATAAGTGGCCCAACTCTGAACCCATACAGTAAACTGACTAAAAAACCGAAAATAACGAAGAGAGCGGCTTTACGCCATTCACCCCATTTAAACCCTTTTGCAAACAAACAAATCGGGGCCAGACTCAATAGCACTTGCGCCAGCAACGCCCGACCTTCTGAGAACTCAGACAATGAGTAGTAAAAATAATGAAACAACCGCGCGCCAGGTGGATAACTTTTATGAAAAAGATAATCCCCTTTAGTCATAAAACCCTGATGTGAAAACATAGCTTTAGTGTGTGGCGCCCAATGCATGAGATCATCACCAAACATAAAGATATTATTAGAGGCTACTAAACCGAGAGTTACGGCAAAAACCAACCAGACTGAAAAGCCTGGTGTTAAATACGAATCAAAGATCCGCACTGGAAAACGTATGCAGTCATAAATAATGGTAAACAGCAACGCACCACCAAGAAGCAGCAAGCAATACACTCCCAACGTTAGCAGGCCAGCATAAGCAAATAAATAAAGGGTTGTTATACAAGATGTGACAACGAAAAAAGGAGAAATTTCTACAGAATATTTTGTAAACCGGGTAAACCCAAAACACGCACCCAGCAGACATAAGCTTGTAATGATATCCATAGACTAGGAAGGCCTCTCAAACTCCGGCCACGCCGCTTTGAGATACAACATCATAGACCATAAGGTTAATAAAGCCGACAAGTAAAGCAAGGCATTGCCCAACAAAAATAACCAGCCAGAATTTGCTTTGCTACAGATAATTAACACAGCAATAGCCATCATTTGAAACGCTGTTTTGCATTTTCCAATATAGGAAACCGCAACACTCGCTCGACTCCCCACTTCTGCCATCCATTCACGCAAACCAGAAACAATAATTTCACGAACAATAATTACCATTGCAGGTATAACGATCAGATGAGAACCCGGTTGCCCCACAAGCAAGACCAATGCAACTGCAACAATAATCTTATCAGCGACGGGGTCTAAAAAAGCCCCTAGACGAGATGTTAGGCTATATGCGCGGGCTAAGTATCCATCGAGCCAATCAGACGCACCTGCAACAATAAAAATAAGCGCAGCGAAGATGTGTGACCAAGCAAACGGTAGGTAATAGACAGCGACAAGGACCGGGGCTAGCAGGATACGGAGTAAGGTAATTGCGTTTGGCAAACTCGTGTTCATAAAACCCTCATGAGTACAACTGTTAAAATAACAAGCTAGTAACTCAGTGTAGCAAAGCTTATTCCTCTCTTCCACCATGGAACGCGTCGTATATTTTTTGAGCCAAATCAGCGCTGATTCCCGTCACTTTTTTCAAATCACTCATGCCTGCGGACTTTACACCTTGAACACCGCCAAAGTGGCGCAACAAGTCTCGCCGCTTAACGGCACCAATCCCAGGTATGGATTCTAACACTGATTTTTTTCGGGATTTACTCAAGCGCTGTCTATGCCCTGTAATCGCAAAACGATGCGCCTCATCCCTAATGTGCTGCAACAAGTGCAAGGCTGGAGAATCCGCTGGCAAGGTAAAATCTTTCTTAGTGGGCATATGCAAGGTTTCAAGACCAGGCTTTCGACTTCTCCCTTTTGAGATCGCTAATAACACGCAATGATGTAAGCTTAATTCCTTCATCACCTCTTCAGCTTGTTTTAACTGGCCTTTACCACCATCAATTAAAACAATATCAGGCAATAAGACCTCATTCGTTTTTACTTTTTTATAGCGCCTACGCAAAACATCCTTCATTGCAGCATAATCATCACTTTTTGTAATACCTTCAATATTAAACCGTCTGTAATCTGACTTTTTGGGCCCCTCACCATCAAATACAACACAGGAGGCCACCGTGAAATCTCCAGAGGTATGACTAATGTCAAAACATTCAATGCGCGTAGGATTACTGGGTAAGTCTAACGCAAGACGCAAGGCATCAAGACGCTTACCGTAATGACCTTGCTCAGTTAGCGCCCTGCCTAAGCTCTCCTTTGCATTCTGAGCCGCCATGGATAACCATGCCGCCCGCTCACCGGTTACGCGCTGACTAATCGCCACTTTGCGCGACTGCTTTTTTGCTAACAGCTGAGCCAGTAAGATTTGATCTTCCAAGGGGTGCGAGGTGATAATGCGACCTGGAATGAAATGCTCATGCTTGCTGGATAAATAATACTGCGAAATAAACGCGTTTAACACTTCTGCATCAGTTGAGTTTTTCGGGACTCGGGGGAAGTAATTTTCATTCGAATGTAAACGGCCTTTTCGAACACTAAACAAATGCACGCATGCCAAAACACCGTTGCGTGCAACAGCGAACACATCCGCTTCACCTTTTAAGTTTGTGACAGACTGCTGCTCTTGGATTTTGCGCAAACGCACGATTTTATCACGATAAATAGCCGATGTTTCATAATGCTGTTTTTCTGTTGCTTTATCCATTAGCGATGTCAATACATCGATAACTTGCGAATCCTTACCTTTTAAAAAAAGCTTCGCATGATTCAAATCATCTGAATACGCTTCTTTTGATATCTTTTTAACGCACGGCGCACTGCAGCGGTCAATTTGATGCTGCAAACAAGGCCTGAGACGGTTGGCAAAAAAAGAGTTCGCGCACTGCCTTACAGGAAATAATTTTTGAAGGAGGTTTAAGGTTTCTCTCACTGCAGTGGTGCTTGGAAAAGGGCCGAAATACTCCCCTTTTTCTCTTCTTGCACCACGATGAAAAACAATACGAGGGTACACATCTTGAGAAACAAAAATATAGGGGTAACTTTTATCATCTCGCATCAAAATATTGTAGCGAGGCTTCTTTTCTTTAATGAGAGTACACTCTAGCAAGAGCGCTTCGTTTTCAGTTTGGGTTATAATAACCTCGACATTAACAACGTGAGACATCAGCGCCGCTGTTTTAGGGTTATCGAGTTTTTCTTTGAAATAATGAGAGACGCGTTTTCTCAGATTGCGCGCCTTACCAACGTAAAGTACGCAACCCTCTTTATCTAACATTTGATAAACGCCCGGGCGCTCAGTCAGCTGTTTTAAAAAAACAGCGCTATCAAATGCGTTATGCTTCTGATTCGGTTTCTTCACCATCTACAACCAACGATGGATCAACCTCAACCAAGCCTAGTCTAATTGCTAAATGTGTCAATTCAACATCTGTTTTAGCGTTTAATTTTTCGAATAGTCTATAACGATAACTGTTAATCGTTTTAGGGCTCAAACAAAGCTCATCTGAAATGTCTTGAACTTTTTGACCTTTAGTTATCATCATCATAACCTGCAACTCGCGATCTGATAATCGCTCAACAGGAGATTCTTTTTTACCAGAATATACAGTGATAGCTAATTTTTGCGCAACCTCAGGACTCATATAACGTTGGCCTGAATACGCTGAACGAATTGCTTGGATCATTTCGTCCGAACCGCAATTTTTAGTCAAATAACCCGCAGCACCAGCCTTCATAAAGCGCGCTGGAAACGGATCATTGTTGTGTGCAGTTAAAATAATAATTTTCAAATCAGGATTAAATCTAAGCATACGACGAGTTGCCTCAAACCCTCCGTAACCTGGTGGCATTTCAATATCCATTAAAACCACATCCGTGTTATTTGATCGAACAAACTTAACGGCTTCCTCGCCGCTCGCCGCCTCTCCAACGACTTTCATAGCTGTTTGTTCTGCGAGTAATTTCTTAATACCGTTTCTAACCATTTTATGGTCATCAACGACTAAGATATTTATCACTGGATTTGCCATTGATTAACTCCCAAAGTCCCTGTTAATTCGGAGAGAGAGGGATTCGAACCCCCGGACCCTTTCGGGTCAACGGTTTTCAAGACCGCCGCTTTAAGCCACTCAGCCATCTCTCCATCAAGATCAGGAATACAGCATACCTCAAAGTGTGAGTATTGCAAACCACAATTAGTAAATTACGCATTGAAATATTAAAATAAGTCACAATATGTTAGAGTATAGGTTGAATTGTGTATATATCCAACTCATTGATAACATTAAGGAGCCACCATGCATCAACGTGAAAGTAGTTTGACCAGCAAAAAAGAATCAATTCTGAGCACACACGCCGTATTGAGAAACACCTACCTATTACTCAGCCTCACGCTAATTTTTAGTGGAGCAATTGCGTACTTTGCAATGGTAACAAACGCACAACCCGTTCAACCCATACTATTCTTAGTGGGCGCATTCGGTTTAATGTTTTTAACGCAAGCGACCAGCAAAACCTCATGGGGATTGCTCTCTGTCTTCCTGTTTACAGGCTTTATGGGGTATACGCTTGGACCTATCCTGAACATGTATTTGCACGCCTACGCTAATGGTGCGCAATTAATATCAACTGCCCTTGGTGCAACAGGTGTCATCTTCCTAGGTTTATCAGCATACACCGTAACCACCAAGAAAGATTTCAGCTACATGGGCGGCTTCATGGTTGTCTTTGGACTCACGTTAATGATTGGTGTTTTTCTATCCTTCTTCATCCCTGCTATCAGCATATTCATCTCTATGGCATTCGTATTATTTGCCTCAGCAATGATTATGTTTCAAACAAGCATGATTATAAACGGCGGTGAAAGAAACTACATTATGGCAACCGTGAGCTTATATGTTTCTATATATAACTTGTTCTTAAGCCTACTCCGCATCCTCTCTGCATTTAGCGGCCGTAATTAAGCATCACCCCTCTTTCCCGCATCACGCTTTTGCGCGCGGGAAAGAGGCCATCGAAATAATATAAAGGACTGACATGTCAACATTTGAAACCATTGCTTTTGCAATTTTTGCAGGATTTTTTGTTTGGTTACTGATTCGCTACGTTCGAAAAAATCCAACCATGCTTACCATGGCAAACTTTAGCAAAACCGCACGCTCACTGGCATTTTTGGCAATCTTACTGATATTAGTTGTTTGGTTCTGCGTAGTGTCACTCAACAGCTAATCCCACAGGGATACACCGGACTCTTTGACGATCGCATCGAGCTTTACCTGGTGATCCTTTAATTCATCCCCCGTGGCATAAAGCACTTTCAAACCAGAGGCCCCCAGCACTAGCGCAGCCTCTTCTGTTGAATCTTGAGCGCTACTGCTATCTGAGCTGCCTTCACCAAACAACTGGGTTTGACCACCCGTCATAAAAACATAAACATCAGCGAGCAACTCAGCATCTAGCAACGCGCCATGAAAATCACGGCCTGAGTTATCGACACTGTAACGACGGCAAAGCGCATCTAAGCTATTACGCTGACCGGGATGCAGCTGCTTGGCTAATACCAATGTATCTAGGATCTGGCAATGAAGCTCAAGCTTACGCCAAGGACTACTACACAACATCAGCTCATAATTCATAAAACCAACGTCAAACGCAGCATTATGCGCTATAAGTTCTGCTCCCTCGAAATATTTCATCAAGTCTTCAACGATCTCGGAAAAGCGAGGCTTGTCTGTTAGAAATTCATTGGTAATACCGTGAACATCAATCGCTCCCTTATCAATAACACGATCGGGATTAATGTATTCATGAAAGGTGTTACCCGTTAAGCGCCTATCAATCAGCTCAACCGCACCAATCTCAATAATTCGATGCCCATCACGTGTTTCAAGGCCCGTTGTCTCAGTATCAAATACAATTTGTCTCATGCTAACATCTCATCTATCGCTTCATTGGCCAACTCATCAGCACGCTCATTTTCAGGGTGACCGCTATGCCCCTTCACCCAATGCCATTCAACACTGTGCGAAGCAACCTCTTCATCAAGCGCAAGCCATAAATCTTTATTCTTAACCGGTTTCTTTGCCGCTGTCATCCAACCACGTCGCTTCCAGCCAGCAATCCATTCGGTTATTCCTTTTCGGACATATTGCGAATCGGTTGTTAATTCAATCTCACAAGGCTCTTTAATCGAACGTATTGCTTCAATCGCTGCGAGCAACTCCATGCGATTGTTCGTTGTGTTTGACTCGGATCCTTTTAGCGTTTTTTCATTCCCCTCGTAAACAAGCAATGCGCCCCAACCACCTGGACCGGGGTTTCCACGACAAGCGCCATCGGTATACACTTTAATTTTCTTCAAAATTTTCACACTCCACTTTTGTTCGCGGCATAGGGGCAACTTTATCAGCCGCCTTAATGTCACTGTATTTTTCTTTCCAAGAGACCTTGATAGGCGTCACACCTGTTGATTGCTTTTTGGCATGCAGTATATAAGCACCGCCAAACCAAGGGCAGATTTTTTTAACACCACTAAAAATCCAATTGATGCACCTAGTTATTGCCCTCCCATCATCAGGCAAACAATACGCGCCTGTTTTTTGGGATACAATACGATAGTCAAGCAATGATAAACTGAATCTCAAATCACTGCGTTTTTTACATTTGTCCATCCAAGGGATTGCGGCATCACTAGGATAAAAGAATCGCCACAACCGCCAAATAATCGATGGATTGAAACCCAGTACAATTAAGTCACCCTCAGGCTTCAAGACACGATAAATTTCGTGAAACAAAGGCTTTGACCCTTCAAGCAATATTTCTAACGTATGAGGGACAACCAAGGTTTGCAGACTGTTATCAGCTAACGGTAAATCATCCCAAGATCCACAAATGCCAGAATCAGTGCTAAAAGAAGGAACCGTTCTGTTTAAAACGGTTTTACGGCTAACGGTGGAATTACGCAATAAGCGCAGCTGCTCTGAGCAACCCAGCAAAACAATATGATCACCCGTCAGCAAGGGTAATATTGGCTGTATCATCTCAATTTCAGCATCAAGCACGTAAGCGCCTAAGTGTCGCGCCCACCAAGCATTAAGCTGTCCATTTGTTTTATATGCACCAGGCAATGTTATTTCCCTACCAACTCTAACTTGATACAATGATAACGTTATTTAGCCTAGAGATGAATACAGATGTTAAATTTTGTTCCCATTCCAGCCTTTCAAGACAACTACATCTGGGCCATTATCAACCAAGAGACCAGTGACTGCGTCATTATTGACCCGGGCGAAGCAAATCCAGTCAATCAACTTCTCAGCGCTAACAAGCTTAAGCTTGACTCGATTCTAATCACCCACCATCACTGGGATCACACAGGCGGGGTTGTAGAACTTGCAGAGCATCATAAGGTTAAAAATGTATACGGTCCGCACAACCCAAGCATCAAAGGAATAACGGTCCCTCTAAAGGAAGGCGACACAATTCAAATTGAATGCATCAAGACAAAATTTCAGATCACAGAAATTCCCGCGCACACTCTAGATCATATTGCCTACATTAACGATGAGCATATTTTTTGTGGTGACACCTTATTCTCGGCGGGCTGCGGACGACTCTTCGAAGGGTCCGCTTTGCAAATGTTCACCGCACTACAAAAGCTAACGGCCGGAAAGAATGAAACCAAGCTCTACCCCGCACATGAATACACGGTTGCAAATTTAAAATTCGCAAAAACAATTGACCCTAACAATCAAGACATAATCGAAAGACTTAACGAATGCGAAACTTTAATCCATCAACAAAAAGCAACGCTGCCGACAACTATTGGTGTTGAAAAATTAACAAATCCGTTTGTTCGCGCCGTTGATCCGGAGCACCTGGCCGTGATTCGAAAACAGAAAGATAACTTTTAAACAAATACTCACCCCCCCCCTCTTCACACGTTGACTGAATCAGTCATCACTATGTAGAATACACCTGAAAGATAGGGACACACCATTATATAAATGGAGACAGGAATAAT
>Ga0209425_10002491_pt1 | contig 20422 bp, 21 predicted proteins | sample COG_05_FD_184749 | JGI IMG/M metagenome (GOLD analysis project Ga0209425, IMG submission 184749) | Pelagic Microbial community sample from North Sea - COGITO 998_met_05 (SPAdes) (version 2) | ecosystem: Environmental > Aquatic > Marine > Neritic zone/Coastal water | place: Helgoland, sampling...
AAACTCGTCACAGTATAATAATGATATACTCATACCACGTCCTGTGTTGCCTGTTGTAGTAGCACTAACAATACGTGATCCATTTTCAAATTCAATTGAACCTTTGTTGTAGTTTGTAACGCCTGCTCTAATATGATCTGGACACAGTTCATACACATAGCGTATACGTTGCATAATTTCTTGGGCACCTGTGTATTTGTGTGCCGCAATAAGAATAGTTTGATCTGGACTAAACATAGCATACCAACACAAATAGATCGCCGCACAGGTAGTTTTGCCTGTTTGTCTAGGCATCATATTAATGTTAAATCGATAGTTGTGATAACTGTGCATCAAACGTAGTTGGTATTCATACGGATCAAACAACAGTTTTCCTTTTACAGGATGCTGTATGTATGCAAACTTACGAGCAAAGTATAAGTATCCTTCGTTAGGATCCATACATTTTTGTAGGTCCTCAACTTGCTCGTTTGTAAATGTTTCTTGTTTATTGGCTTTCTTAATTAAGACGCCGTCTAATGATGTGCTCATGTAAGTATTTAACCTATTATATCGTCATAGTATCCTGTATCGAACCTAAGATCAAACAACTTGCGTTTGTCTTGTTGTATTAGTACAGGTACAGGTGATGCATTTGGGCCGTTGGTTGGTTCACTCCATAACCATTCGTATGTACCATCGTCAATTTTTTTATGTAATTTTTTTAGTCGTCTACGATTGTAGTCCTGACAAATATAAACAATGGCCTGGTTGTTGCCTAGTGGCTCAATCTCTCCAGACCATTGTGTAATTTTTAATTCGCCTTTTTTAAGAGCTGCTCCGCTCCAAGGACATACAGGTTTAATATGTTGGAAATATTCTTCCCAATTAACCTCTTGACTTCTTACCACGGCTCTTACCTCTTGAGCCCTCTGTTGTCTTAATGTCTTCGTTGCCGCGTGATGCTTTTAATTTCATCTTCTTACCACGTCCACGTCCCTCAGCTGTCATTTTTTCGTTCAATGCTGCCCATAGCTGTTCTTTGATTGAATTTTCAACTGCCATTGGGTTATCGCCGTCTTGTGTTGCAGGATAAGATTTCTTCTCACGGTTTAGTCCACCGCTTAAATCTTTAGTCATTGTTTGTGTGTCAGCATATGTTTCGTCTGGTGAGTTATCCCAAGAAGCTTCTTCTACGCCTTCTTCGCCCATTCCGCATGGACTATCATCTGGTGCTGGTTCATCCATCATACGCATTTTACTTACCATGTCATCATGTCCGTCCATATGTCCATGGTCTATTGGTGGCGCCATAATATCACTTACTGGTTTTGCATCATGCATACCTGCATTTTTAAGGATGCCAGCTAATTCAGCAACCTCTGCTGCGCTATCACCATTAATTGAAATGTTCATTGATGCTTCTTTGATTGCTTTTTTCATGTTGTTGTCCTTACTTGCGTTTTGTTGTGTTGCACCTGCATCGTCTGGTCTACCAGTTGATGGTGGAACTTGTGTCTTAACTTGTGGAGTTGCTCCAGTTGCTTTATTGTGTGCATCAATAACAGCTTGAAAATCTGGTTTTCCTTTTGCTGCTATTTTTCCTATGCTATCAACTTTTGATTGAGGAAGCAATCCTGCTTGTGCAACAGCTAGTGCAGCTTTTAAATTTGCACTTCTTGCTCCTGCCGGTTTACCATCTGATCCTATAAAAATATATGAACTTCCGTCTGGACGATATAATCCTTTTAGTCCTAAATTCTTTGCACCGTTTGCAATTACATATCTACTTCTATAATCTGCTGTGCTGAATAATTTGTTTGCGGCTGAGCCAAACTTCTTTAAAATATTAGCATCTTTGGCTGCATCTTGCGGTTCTAATGCTTCTGCATCTTTAACAATTTTTTCAAATTGTTGCATTGTAATGCCTTTTTTGATCTGAGCTGATAAGCTATCTAATGTTACTTTCGGTTTTTCTGCAGGTGTTGTTTTTGCATTACCTAAATCATCACTATCATTTTGTGCAGCTTGTTTTTTAGCTGGCTCATCAACTAGTTTTAAATATCTGTTTAATGCTTTTGTAATTTTTTCATCGTCCATTCCAGGAATACCAACGTGTCCTTGGACTTTATCATGTAATGCTTTTAGTTCAGCCATCTCAGCTTGTGTAAGCTGTTCGTTTAATTTAGATTCTACTAGTGCTATTAAGTTACGGAAATCATAACTGGCAACTACTTGTCCTTGTGTAGCATTAGGTGTACCTGCATTAACTTGTCCACCTTCAAGTTTATTTAATAGTTCAATATAACGATCTACATCTGCATTAGGTTGTGCTGTGTCAATATCTTGTTGTTGATTAGCTGCTGTCATTGGATCGTCTTTAGCACCAGCATCTGCTTTATCTTGTGCTGCTTGTGCATCGTTTGATGTTTGTGCTGAATCTACTTCAGCACCTTTTTCTTCTGCTGAATCACCTTTAATAGCTTTTTCAATTGCCGCAAGTGTGTTTGTTCCTGCTTGTCCGTCAACTTGTAAGCCGTTTGCTTTTTGGAATTGTTGCACAGCTTTATATGTACCATTACCGTACTTGCCATCAATACCATTTGGATCAAATCCTAAACGTCCTAATTCTGTTTGTAGTTTTTTAATTTCAGGCATTGCTTTTTTGCCGCCTTCATTATAACGTGTCATTAAATCTTTTGTATTTACTGGCTCTTGTTTTGTATCATCTGTTGCTGCATCTGCTTGGTCCATACCTTGTGCAACACCGCCTTCTTGATCAGTAGCAGCATCTGGATCTTCTTCACTGCCTACGGCATCAACTGATCCATCATCTGTTGCTGTTGCAGCTGTAATTGGTTTGCCATTTGGGTCTAGATAAAATTTGTTACCATCACTACCTGCATTTACTGTTGCTTCTTGGCCACCAATAGTAACCTTATCACCAACATTAACTTGATCCACACCGAGCATTGCTTGACCAATGTCAGCAAATGATTTGCCAACTGGAGCTCCTGCATCTTGTCCACCAGGCTGTATTGGGTCATCTTTACGTGCAATATTGCCATCTGCATCCGTTGCAAAGTTGTTACCTGCTGCATTATCGCCGGCTGTACCTTTATTTGCATTATAGAAATCTTGTGCTGCTTTTCTTTCAGCATCGGTTGCATCTGGATTTTGAAAAATACTATTTGCTTGATCTTGTGTTGTTACTTCAACATTGCCGCCAGCTTTTTTTGCATCTTCACCTTCTGGATTCTCTGTATCAATACCAGCATCCTTGGCTGTTTTATTTAATTTTTCTGCTTCGGCGTCAGTGATGCCAAAGATTTCTTTAATCTTATCTGTAAACCAGTTTTCATCAACTTGTTTCTTTTCATCAAGTTGTACTTCTGTGTATAACTTTGATAAGTTAATATATTTTTTTACATCATCGTTATTCATTATTAACTCCCGACTACAGCTTTTGTATTTTCAACATCACTGATATCTTTGGACTCTCCTGTTGGAGCACCTTCCATAGGATCAATTTCACGTTCTTTTCTAGCTGTTTCTAATTCTTTTAATAGGTCCATTACTCTTGCGCCGCCAACTTCGCCTTGTGCGCTGTCGCCTCCCATATCTTCGGTTGTTAATTTTGCTTCGTATGGTTCATCAGTTGTTTCTGATTGCTGTCTTTCAACAGGATCAAATTCGCCACGCACAATTAAATGGCTATGTGGAACACTACAATTTGCAACCAAATATTGTTCTAACACATGTGCAGTTGTTGGATATTTAACTTCTGCTTCAAAGTGTGTTACTTCCATGTTTTGCAACTGTGGGAAATCCATTGGTTTTTCTATTATTGGTGTTCTTTTACCAGTGCTAAGTTTTACAACTTCGTACTTGTTAAGATTAGTTTCCATTGTATCTACGAATCCTTCAGGTACTTCGCCTGCTACTCGTATAAAAAATTTATATGTCTTTTCAGACTCTGTTAAAAATTGTGCAAATGTTTTCATGGTGTTTTTCCTATTATAAACTATTTATCCATACTTTTCAATTTCTCTAACAAACTATTACGGTCTGTAACCACATATCCGTCACCGTTTACTACGTCACCATTGTTTGGAGTATCGTTATCTAGTTTTTCTTTCTTTAATTGTAGTTCAATCATTTTAAGTTTTTTGTCCATTTTTGCAACTTTTGCATCTAGACTTGTTTTAAGCATTGAACCTGCTACTTCAAAAACTCTACCACTATAACGACTTTCGACGTTCATGCCCAAGTCCATTAAGTCTTCGTAGCTTTGTAAAGCTCTACCTGCTATATCATTAAGTTCAGCATCTGCTTTTTCGCCTAGTCCTTTAACACTAGGTAATGCTGATGCAATTTTATCAAACTCTGCAATATCTCTAAATGTATCTGTTTGTTCAACAACTGCAGCTTTTGCTTTAGTTTCGTTTTGAGCTTCAGAAATAATTTCTTTAGAATCAGGCAAGTTTAAAAGTTCTTCAAGTTTTTTCGTCATAGTATGTAACCTTTATATACACACTTATTTATCGGTTATCGTCGTCCGCTGTGAAAAATATCATCCTCAGTAACTATGCGGAATTGTATGTTGTTTTGCTTACAATATGCATATGCAGCTTCCCATTTGGCTTGATTTACTATCCAAGCCGCTTGATTATGCTTACTACGCCCTAATTTTTCTCTGTGTGTTTGATTAGCCGGCTTAACTTCTATAAGTTCTACCTTTTGTTTGCCGCCTCTATCAGCATATGCAATAAAAAAGTCTGGTACATATATTGTTTGTTTTCCAGTAAGAGGATTTCGATATGGTATTTTAATAGCTTCACTGGCCCATTTATCAACGGCTGGATGATTATCACAGAAATTCATAAAGGCAAACTCCCAACTTGATCTATAAGTAGGTGTCTTAGTTCCTATATATTTTTCTGGAAATTTACAGTTAAATTTACCTTGTGCAAATCTAGCCATATCATACTACAACATTTCGTTTTTCTACTGTGTCATTATTCGTTGCTAATTTAAAACCTAATGTACTTGTACGCAATCTGTTGTAATTTAATACCTCAGTTACTACACTACTAAGTTGTATGTTGTCTAATCCTTTAAGTGTGTCAAGTAATTCAAATATTTTTACACCGTCTAGTTTTGCTTGATTTAACAATAGTGTTGCTGTACTAATTGCTGAATTTTTTTCGAATCCTCTTTTTTCAAAAAATCCTATAACAGCATCAACTTCGTTTGTTGGAAATGCTAATTTTTCGTTAAAATAGTTATCAAAAAATTCAGTAACATTTTGATCGCTCGACTTAGGGCTTGTTGGTAAACTACTCATTATGTTGCTCCTTGTTGGTATGCAGCTCTTGCATCAGCTACGCTTTGCCCAGTACGTGATTGTATACTTTTTATGCCAGCTGCTTGATCTGCACTGGCCTTGGCTGCGGCATTATTTCTAATTGCTGTTGTAGCTAGTGTAACAGCACCAACTCCGGCCGCAGCTAATAATAAATCTTTTGAACCACCTCTACCTCCATTTTTTGGAAATAGTGTATTTGCAACACCACTTACGTTTGTTCCGGTTGCTGCTCCTAATGCACCTGTAAGTATATTAAACCCTTCTTGTCTAATACCGTCTTTGCTTAAATTACGTATATTACCAATTAAATTGGCTCCCATTAATACTCCTAATAATGGATTTTCGTATACATCGCCACTAGCAATAAAATCGTACAAACTAAATGCACCATCTATGGCTCCTGCAAGGCCACCGCCTCCGCCACCTGCTAATGATAACGGACTAGGTGTACGATCATAATGATCTTGACCAAAGCCAGCAGGTTCACCGTTTGCTCCTGCTTGAACAGCTCCCGCTTCGTAAAATACAGCTTCATAAGCTACTGTAATTTTATTTTCTAATGTTCCGACGCCGTCAGAATTAGATACATCGTCATGCGACCATTGTGTAATCAAAGGATTTACAAGAGTATAAGTTACATATTCACCCCTTGCCATTGTGCTAATTTTTATTTCTTTGAAAAAAGGTACACCAGGATTATTAGTATCCATACCATACTTAAATCTATAAGGTGCTGCACCATCTGGAGACTTACCTTCGTATGTGTTGTGTGGATTAATTTTATATGCTGTACCGCCGTTTATTCGTTGGTTACCATCAGCAAAATAGTATCTATAATATGCTTGTAAAAATGCTGTTGTTAATCCTTGATTATCATCATGCATTGTTATATTAACCGGATCATATTCTATACCAGTTTGTACGTTTTTAATTCTATTATATTGTTTTTTTTGTTCAACTTTAGCAGAATAGCTTGGTAAAGTTGCACTTTTTACTAGCATTCCTATTTCGTTGGTAGCAGCACCATTAAGAAGTTTTGGAATTAAACTTTGAGCTTCGGGTGTAATAACAAATTGTACATGATAATTAAATTTGCTTCTAGGAGCAAGGCGCATGTTATTATCAACATAAAGCCTAGATCCGTGCTGCCAATCTCCCAAGTTTCCTTTAGGAGATAATGCGCCTGTTGCTATTGAGTCTAGTAATCCATTAAATTTATTTGCCATACTAATATTTATCCAACTTATTAAAGTACGTATATAAAGAAAAAAGGGAGCGCAATGGCTCCCTTTAAAAAGACTAAATGTATTTTATTTTTATTATGCGCCGCCGCCAGTTACTGCTGTGTTAACTGTACGTCCAATTGCTGTACCAATTCCAGTACCTTGTGGTGATTGGATTGCATTATCGTAACGTATAGCTAGTGTAACACTTACTGGATCAGTTGAGTTTGAATATGCTAAACTGTTGTAGTTTGCACTTTCACAGTAACAGCCGTATAGTTCAAATGTTTCTAATACATTTGGTACGTTTGCGCCATTACCACCGTCTAAGATTTCAATACGTGTAGTAAATTTGTAATCTTGTCCTGATGCTGCACTTGATTGCTCATAGAAATCAAATTGTTTCTGAAGCTGTTCGCCAACTAGTTTTTGTACATTGTTGTTTACATCTTCACGTAAGTTCAATGTAATTGGTTCCCAAGTATGTTTACCTGCTAGGTACACACGTGAGTTATATACGTCTAGTGTCATTTGTTCAAAACTTACGTTAGGTCTAGTTACGTCAATAACTTGTTTTGTAAGTTCTGTTGTTGGTGTACTAACGCCAAAGTTTTCCAAGCTCACTCTAAAGCGATATTGGAGTTTTGGCATTAAAAGTCCCTGATTACTAGCGGAATCTCCGCTAGCCAGTGGAACTGTAATTTTTGATAGTGTTGAAATTGCCATTTAGTCTGCTCCTGTTATATATATTTATCAGTTTAAAGTCCTGATATTTCTCCAGTATTTTTAAGTCTTAGCGGTATGTAAATAAACTCTACTGCTTTTACAGGTTCAATAGCAATGTCTAAGTATAGCTCATTCTTATCAATTCTGCTTGGAGTATTGTTTGATTCATCACAAACTACTAGGTAATCATACAATCCACGCTGTCCGACTAACTCAAGTAACAAACTCTCTGCTGCTTGTTTAATCTCATCACGTGTAATTTTATCATTAGGCTCAAAGATATATGGCTTAGCAAGTGTGTTAAGTTGACTACGTAAGTAGATAACCAAACGTGCTACGTTAATTCTATCTAATGCACTTGCGCCTCTTGCACGAGTTTTTTGTCCAAAGTTAACAAGTCCTGCACCTGTAATAAACGTAATTGGGTTAACAGCACTTGAATACAATGTATCTCTTTGTCCTTCATTAAGTGCTACTGCAACAAATTCGCCTTCTGCATTTACATAGCCTGTTGATGTAGCGTTAGTTATTCCGCCACGTCTTGTGCCTGCTGGTGCAAACCATGGATAGCTAACTTGGTCACTTAGTGCAATAGTTCTTAGCATCATGTGCGAAGCTGGAACTATAACATTGTTACCAAAGTTATCACTTGTAAATCCTGCTGGATAAAATACACCTAAGTATTCATCTCTACTAACTAATCCATTGTCGTTATCTTCAACTGCTGTATTAACATTTGTTGCCCAATCATTTAATGATGTTGCATCTGGTGTTAAACGGAATGGTGAGTCACCTAAAATAAATGCTGTTAAGCCTCTATCATTGTTTAAGCTAATCATCTCTCCAATTAGTTCTGGATAACCTGGTGTTGCCATTAAGTTAAACAATCTTGATTCATCATCTCTAATATCATCATTTGAATTAACTACTGCTTGTAACGCTTGTACAACAACTTTACGCTGTGCCTTACGTCCAAAACTACCTGAACCATCAGCTTGGTTACCTGATTCTGTAACCCATCTATGTGGATAATAGTTTATCATTTCCTCATCTGACTGACGTTTGTTTTCGCTTGTTGTATCAATGTAGTTACGCTCAAAACGTTTTACATTAAATCCGCTACGTCTTAGGTTCCATAACAACATACCTTTTGGATATAGTGCCGGATCTGGTGCATCTGGGTCTAAATAGTTACTTGCTAACAATGCTGGAATAGTTCCGCTTGGTGCAACTGTTGTTGTTCCAGGTCCTGTTCCGTAACGTGCATCTGAAAATAGTACGCCGTTTTCAGTAGTTTGATCACTACTATCTAATGGTGCACCCCATTTTTGTGCTGTTGTTCCTGAAATATCTACATTGTAACGATATATTGTTGGATAGTTTTCTAAGTCTGCTGTACTAATCCAAAGATCACCAGTTACCAATGCACTTCCGTCACTTTGTTGTGTTGGCATAGTAGCTGAAACAATAGGTCCTTCTGGGTCTGCTGTTGGATATGCTGTTGAATCTCCATATCCTACCCAAGTTGTACCATTGTGATAAAGCATATCTACTTCGTCAACAATTGAATTATACCATAATTGGCCTTGTGATGCTAATGATGTAACAGCATCAGCACTTGCTGTGTATGTTAGTACACGCCAGTTACTAGCTTGGAATTGCTTTGGACTTGTAGCATTAGTTGTACCATCTACAAATACTAAGTTTGCTGTAGTTGTTGCATCTGTGCTTACAAATGGTTTGAATCCCATTGCATTTAATAATCCAGTTGTGTCAACAAATTTAATTTCTCCGCCTTGTGAATGGCTAATTACAACTCTGTTTGATGCATCAACTGTTGCACTTACGTTAGCAACTCCTGCTGATGTAATAGCTGATGCTATTAGTTCTGCATCACCGCTTGCACTACCAGTTACTGTAACATTTACAGTAACAGGTGTACTAAATGCAGCACTGCCTTTGTTTGTGCTTGACATTGTAAAGTTATGTGTACCTGCTCCTGGCACTGCACCTGTAATAATTGCACTACTAATTTTAGTTGCGCCACTTGCTTGTCTACGGAAAATTGTAAAATTGCCCATTGGTAAAGCATCATTTGCTACATTAGTTTTAGCATACAAGTCGCCAATTGCTAGGTTTGCTCCACCGCCTGTTGAATCTAAACCATAAATTGCTGATGCTGCATCTGGATACATTGCTGTTGAAATTTCGTCCCATAGTAATGTAGTTGCATTCCAAAGTTTAACACTTAGTTTTGCACCACCATTTGGAACTGTTGTTTTAAACCAAATACTACCAGATGGTCTTGAAGTTCCAGTATCAGTTGTTTTCCAAGTCGGAACACTTGTATGTGCTGAAATTTGTAATGCTGGAGGAAGGAAAGATCCTGCTGTAATACCAAGCTCTGAAAGTCTAGTTGCGTCACCACCAATTACAACTGGTCCTCCTGTACTTGAATCATCAGCACCTGAACTTGTTCCATCACTGTATATTTCTAAAAATCCGTCAACTGCAGCTGCACTAATTCCTGGAATTAATGCGTTAGTAATAGATTGTGCTACATCAGTTACTGTATTTGCACCTACTGATATTGTAGTGCCGTTTACTGTAATATCTGCTGTTCCTGCAAAACTTGGATTTGCGTTATTACCTTTTACTGTAGGCCAACTTTTAATCCAATCGCTGCTTCCAACTGCTACCCATGCACCGCTTGTATTTTTATACCATAATTTATTAATAGTTGTAACTGCTACTATTAAGTAATCACCAATAGCACCAAGTGAACCTAATGGAGTATAATCTCCTCCATCATAATCAACAACTTGATTTTGTTTAAAAATTACTGTAGGTGTCTTTGTTGTAAAAGTTTGTCCGCCTGTAGTATCAACAGAATTACTATTCCATTGCTGTATACCGTATCTTGAACCATCTGTATCAAACCAGTATGTGCCTGCTAAGGGATTTGCACTTGGTGCGTCCGCTGTAGCTTCTAACTCTCCTAAATCAATATCAGCACGTACAACGAATGCTCTGTTGCTTACACCTAATAGTGAGTAAGCAGCTTGTAAGCCGTATTCGTTTAGTTCGCCTGCATGAATTGGATTGTTATTATTATCTGTTTTAAATATCGGATCTCCAAATGTGTCCGCTAAATCTCTTTGTGAAGTAAGCAAATAAGGTTTCCCTGCATTTGCTTTTAGTGTGCCCTGTGCTGTTCCTGTTCCTGCTGCATTTGTTTTATTTGATGCACTAGCAACAAAAATCATAGGCACTGTACCTGGTTCAGCTGGTGTGTAAAAACTTTCGTCGATTACGCTAACCTGTACTCCTGGTGATGTTAAAGCCATATTATTTCTCCTGTTGGAATCTTTTGCTATATGTATTTAGCAGATATGAAAAAAAAGGTACGTATATATCCCCATAAAAAGGTACCAAAAAGGTGAGGTAAATACAATATGAGACCTTTATGCCAATGTAAACAGAGACCTGCGGCCGTTAATTATAAAAAAGGCAACAAAACCTACTATCGAAAACTTTGTGAGCGTTGCTTACGTAATGGATTAAATCACGGAGTTCCTAAATGGCGACAACGAGGTTATGAGAAAAAGAGCTCATGCGAAAAATGTAACTACCATTCAAAATACGAAGAACAGTTTAATGTGTTTCATATTGACGGTGATTTAAATAATTGTAGGCCTAGTAACCTTAAAACTATATGTGCAAACTGTCAACGTATTATGCAGAAACAGGGCGTAAAGTGGAAGCAAGGCGACCTTGTACCTGATTTTTAAGATCGTCTAGTGTTCCGTTATTACTTACTTGTGCATTAAAATCTACGTTTGCCCAACGCCATTCGCTTTCGTGTACATCTTTGGGCTCAACCCCGATATCTTGATACATACGGAACCAAACAGGATCAGGGCCTCTCATTACACGCCATACTTCACCGTGTATACTTTTAATCATATTTGCTTCGTTGGGAAATCTTACATCAGGTATTACAAAATTAGTATTCGGAGACTGTGTAATTTGTTTCTTAACAAGACTAACCCAAATGCCATCATCAAATCCGTGTCGCATACAATCTGTACCAAATTCCTGTAGTACTAGTCTTGGAGTAATAGTGCGGCCTGTTTCGGAGCTCCAAAAAGAATCTTTTTTCTCTCGCCATTCTCTACTTTTGTCAGTTTCGCCTTCGAGCATTTCTCGATCCCAACCAAATACAGTAGCTACACCGTCTTTAAGTTTATCTGCAAAAGATAGTTTTGTAAATCCGTGTTCATCAACTAAGATATCAGCAGCCGTTCCTTTACCGCTACCAATTAATCCACAAATACCAATAATCATAATAATTTCCTATGTTAAGTTTTTATTATATGATATATTCAATTGTTTGTCAAGTACTTTTTTATATGCTTCATCAAATCCGATTAGACCGTATTCTGCTCGTTCATTGTTATTCCAAAGTCTTTTAAAATAACTATCTGCACTGTCCATTACAGTTTCGTGACTAGCAAAATGTCCTTTGACTAACCAAAATATTTTATATGATTCTTCTTGGGTCATACTGTATTTACAATGAACCAAGATCGTTAGCGTTAACTTTGAAGATTTTAACCTATTAGGAAACTATATCCTGCACCACCTGGTATTTGCTGAGAAACTTCTTGTTCTAGCTTTTCCATTTCTTGTTGTGCTTCAGACTTTAAACTTTGACCATTTAAACTTGTGCCACCTTGTGGACCTGCAATAGTAGCAAACTTTTCTCTTGCTTCACCTAGCATATATTTACAACTAGCAAGTGTATAATCTTTGATCCATTGTTGTGCTAAGTAATCGTTCAATATTTGTTCGTCTGGACGATAATTGTAACAATATAACAGTAATGTTTCTTCTGCTCTAGGACGTTGTAGTAGAGTTAGTTTTTTAGTAGTTGAGTTCCATTTAAATTCGATAAATGATCCAAACATTCTGCCTACCAGTTCTTGGTATTGACTGAACATATCATATGTTGCTAAGCCGCCCATGTTTGAACTTGATAATAGGTATGCATTTGTATATGCTAGGTTGAACGGTTCAAATATACTTCCGCCATCTCCGCCGCCTGATCTTGCTCCAACACTTCTACGGAACAACTTGCGAACTTCCATAATTTCATTAGGTAATATATATTCGTTCTGATCTATAATTGTAGGCATAAAGAAATATGACTCTTCAACTGAATTATCACTACGTTGTCTAAAACGTGTAAGTGCTTTCTTTAATGCTGTTTCATAATGAATAGGATCGAGTTCGACATCAACCATGCCTCCACCTAGCATTGCGTGTACGTAATCAAATATTTCTTGCTTTTGTATTGCCATATGTAAAGTCTCCATTAGTATTTATCGTATTGACTTACTAACGATAAATATGTATATGCCAAGATTAAGTTTATACAAGCCACAACGCGGTAATGATTATGCATTTATAGACAAACAAGTCTATGAAATGTTCACTGTAGGTGGTACAGATATCAATATACACAAGTTCCTAGGTGCTGAAAATCCTAGTGAAGCAGATGCTACAGCTGATCAGCCACGGTATGATGCTGTAAAAGAAACAAACATACAAGACATGTTGTTTTTAGAAAATAGAGATCGCAAATATGATCCAGACATTTATACAATGCGCGGGATTTATAATGTACAAGATATAGACTTTAACCTTAGTCAATTTGGATTATTTTTAAGTAACGATACATTGTTCTTAACAATACACATTAACAGTAGCGTAAAAACCCTTGGTAGAAAAATTATGGCAGGCGATGTTATTGAATTGCCACATTTAAAAGACGAATATGCATTAAATGATCTATCATTTGCATTAAAAAGATTTTATGTTGTAGAAGATGTAAATCGTGCAGCTGAAGGATTTTCACAAACTTGGTATCCGCATTTGTACAGATTAAAATTAAAACAAATAGTAGACTCACAAGAATTCAAAGAAATATTAGACTTACCTGCAGAAGAAGGTGCTACAGGTGGAGATACACTACGTAGTTTATTAAGCACATATGATAAAGAAATGCAAATCAACGATGCTGTAGTTGCACAAGCTGAAGCTGACGCACCAAAAGCAGGATATGATACTAGCCACTATTTTAGTTTACAACTTGACGAAAATGGAAACACAGAATTAGTAGACACAGACGGAGATGATATTCCTGATACTATGCGTTCAGCTACTAAGTCAGGTTATAACGGATATTTACTAGGTGACGGAATACCGACCAACGGCGAATCTTTTGGTCATGGTATAAGTTTTCCTACTAACACTACAGTAGGTGATTTTTTCTTACGCACAGACTTTTCACCTAATAGACTGTTTAGATATGACGGTAATCGTTGGGTCAAACAAGAAGATAATGTACGCATGACACTTACTGGTACAAACAATAGAACAAACCAAAAAGGTACATTTATAAACAATAGTACAACTAATACTATTGCAGGCGAAAATGTAGTAGAGCGACAGAGCTTATCAAAAGCACTTAGACCTAAGGCAGATGAATAATGAGATATAAAGACATTAAACTAGTTGAAAAAGAAGTTCCTAGTAATTTAGGTAATTTACCTTATAAAGATGATGGGAAACCAGCACCACCAGAAGCTGCTGTACTAGGTGGCACGCCGGTAGGCCGTATATGTTATGGATTAAAACGAAGTGCAAGACCTACTGTAAGTTGGCGAAACAAAAGTATGATGATAAAAAGTGCAGAAGAATTTATGACAATGTATCCTCAGCACGAAGCTGCAATAAGAGCATGTATGACAAAATACGGTCTAGGTGGTACATCAGATAAAAACGGCCTCAGCGATAAAGGTAAAAAAGGTGACGGCGATCAGGCTGGTAACAAAGGCGACGGTCCTGGTAGCGGCGATAAAGGCGATGGTACTGGTAGTAGTGATAAAGGCGATGGTACTGGTACTGGCGATAAAGACGGTAAAGGAAAAATTCCAGGATACACTCCACCTACTGGTGGGCAAGGCGGAGGCGATGATAAAGGCGATGGTGATAAACCCGGTGACGGATCTGCTCAATCTGGTGATAAAGAATTAAATCCTAAGGTTGAACCTAAGGTTGAACCTAAGAAAGACGACACTAAGAAAGACGATGAGTGGGACGATCCTGACAAAGAATTTGACAAGTTACCTGGTGAAGTAGTAGTTCCAAATTTGCCTCCTAAAAAAGACAATACAGAAGTTGACAAAGACAAAGAAGCCGAAGAAGCACAACGCAAGAAAGATGAACTAGCTAAAAAAGAAGCTGAAGAAGCACAACGCAAAGCTGATGAACTAGCCGAAAAGGAAGCTGAAGAAAAACGTAAAGCTGACGAAGCTCAACGCAAAGCCGACGAAGCTCAACGCAAAGCCGACGAAGCTGAACGTAAAGCAGATGAAGAAGCTAAAGAAAAAGCTGAAGCTGAGAAAAAAGCTGAAGAAGAAGCTGAACGTAAAGCACAAGAAAAAGCAGACCGTTTAGAAAAAGAACGTATACAACGTGAAAAAGAAGCTGATGAATTACGCAAAGCTGAAGAAGCACAACGCAAAGCTGATGAACTAGCCGAAAAGGAAGCTGAAGAAGAAGCTGCTAAAGCTAAAGAAGAAGCTGATCGTTTAGAACAAGAGCGTCTAGAAAAAGAACGTCAAGAAAAAGAAAAAGATGATAAAGAGCCAGGTGATGGTGAAGAAGAAGATGGCCCAACTATTGTAGTACCGTTTGATCCAAACGCATAGGAAGACAAATGAGATATAAAGATATAAAAATAATAGAAACTAAAGTTGTAGAGCAAGAAGTGGACGACACTGGTAGCGAAGAAAATGATGTCATCTACAACTTAGTAGTTACAGTAGATACTACTGATGAATTAGTTGGTATCAAAGGTGTTCCTAGTAGCTATCTAAAAAGGAATTATGATAATATTAAAGAGAAAATTTCTAATATGATCGGCGATAAAGTGCCAGCTCCTTTTAAAGTGTTAACCATTACAGTAGTTGATCCAGACGGTGTAGAACAACCGTTAGAAGACTTGTTTCCTAGTATAGACGGTGACAAAGATGCAAATAAGGACAACTTTAAAGTAATAGGCAGTGTAAACTTTGTTAGTTTACGAGTACTTGAGTATAAACGATGGCTAGCTGATGAAGCTCAAACAGAATTTAAAAGAGACCAACGCACTAACTATTTTGACAAAGATAGATTAAAAGAGTTAACTGTAAGAGATGATGGCGAAATGGCCGGAGCTTTAATAGATCCAAAAACAGGAAAAGCAGTTGGTGCTATTGCAGGAACTCCTGCAGCTAAAAAGATGGATGCCTATGTACAAGATAACCAAAATGTAGATACTATTGTTGGTATTGTTGAAATAGGTGTTGGTGGCGGAACTGACGCTGAAGGCAAAGACGGCAAAGAGGGCGAAGATGGAGAAGAAGGTGAACCATTGGCCGCTGGCGAAGTTATTGATCTTGTAGATGAATTTTATAAAGGCATGCATCCAAATTTATTTGGTCTAGGTGATTGGACACGATCAGACTGGTGGGGGACTGACGAACACCTTGTGTTAAGGGCATTGAAAAAAATAAAAAATAGAAAACAAATGCAACAAGTATGGAATGCCTACATGGAAAAACACGACGAACATTTAAGTCAAGAAATAATGTCAGAATATTTCTTGTCTGCTAAGAAACACAGAGGTATAGATAAAATTCATGTAGAACAACTAAATCGAGAATTTAAAAGACTTGGTCTTTATTTTAGGAACGGAAAGTTTTTAAGAAAAATAGAAAAATGGGGAAGATAATAAGTTATGCAACATTTTTATGACGGACAAATAAGACGCTACATAACACAAATGGTACGCCTCATGAGTAACTTTAGTTACAAAGACGGCAAAGGTAACCTAACACAAATACCTGTTATGTACGGCGATCTTACACGACAAGTTGCAAACATAATACGAGAAAATTCGGAAAATAAAATTCCCAGTGCGCCACGCATGAGTGTTTATATCACAGCTTTAGCTATGGATACAGCTAGACTTGCTGACTCAAGTTATATCAACAAAGTTAACATACGTGAACAAGCATATGACACTGATGGCAACGAGTACTTAAACAAAGAAGGCAAAAACTATACAGTTGAAAGACTAATGCCTACACCATATACTCTTACAGTTAATGTGGATATTTGGAGTTCTAATACAGATCAAAAATTACAAATACTAGAGCAAATACTAATGTTGTTTAATCCGAGTTTAGAAATACAAACCACAGACAACTACATTGATTGGACAAGTTTAAGTGTAGTTAATTTAGAAGCCTTAACCTTTAGTAGTAGAACAGTACCAGTTGGCGTTGACAGTGAAATAGATGTTGCAACTATGACATTTAACACACCAATATATATTTCACCTCCAGTTAAAGTAAAACGCCTTGGTGTTATTACACAAGTTGTTCAGAGTATCTTTAACGAAACCAAAGGAACTATTGATTTAGATCTTGCAAGACCTACTGCACAAGCATATGACGATGCACCAGTTCCGCAGAGTGATGTAACAACTAGAATTGCTGTTACTGGCACCGGTGAAATTGAAGAACAAATTTTGAGTGAAGGTATATTAAAGACTGATGTAGATTCTATAGTAACAACAGGCCATGATAATTATGGTTTACTAGTACTTGGAACAACAGCTAAATTAATCAATAAAGGTGTTGTTGGAGCACAAACTTGGACAGGATATACAAAAGATATGCCGTTTAGTTTTAACAGCGGAGTTACTGAATTACGTTTAAGACGTACAGACCTATCTAATGAACTAGTAGGCACTGTGGCTATTAATCCTCTAGACGAATACGAATTAACAATTTCTTGGGACGCTGATAGTTTTCCTGCAGATACAATCATGCATGGGCCAAATGGTGATAGAAACAAAATAGATTATATTATTAATCCGTATACAACAAATCCAACTTCGTTAAAGTCAGGAAACCCGCGTATATTAATACTAGACAGTATAAACACTAGCACCAAAGTAGGTGATGCTGGGTATGATGGGCCTGATGCTTGGAAGAACAATGATGGTTCAGATTTTATAGCAGGAGCCCAAGATATTATCGAATGGGATGGTTCAAAGTGGCACATAGTATTTGATGCTAGTACTGATGATAGTACAGTTGTTTACACAACTAATCTTAATACAGGCAAGCAATACAAGTATGAAAATAATGATTGGATTTTATCATACGACGGCGAATACCAAAACGGAACCTGGCGCCTAGCTTATTAAAATAACTACTAGTATGGACAATAAAACTATTATTTGTAGTGGTGCATTAGTGTATGCAAGATCAACAAAAAGATTCTTATTATTACATAGAACACAAGGTAGAGCCAAAGACGTATGGGGTCTAGTAGGTGGCACCAACGAAAAAGCTGAAACTCCGTGGGAAGGCTTACGTAGAGAAATTTTTGAAGAAATTGGTGAAATAGAAATTAAAAAAACTATTCCCTTAGAAACTTTTATTTCAAATGATGATAAGTTTCATTTTCATACATATCTATGTGTAGTCGATGATGAATTTATTCCTACGCTAAACAACGAACATAATGGATATGCTTGGACTACATTTAAAAGTTGGCCAAAGCCATTACACAACGGCTTAAGGAATACCTTAACAAACAAGGTAAATCAAACTAAATTAGAAACAATATTTAAAGTAATGGATTTATTATGAACGAAAATGTAGATAAAAGTAGTTTTGGATATGAAGCAACATGGGCTAAAACTGATAATTATGTATCAAAAATTTTAGTATTTGAAAATGTTGGTAGTGGCTTACCGATGCACTTTCATAAAACTACTGAAAAATCTTGGTTTGTAAACAGTGGCAATTTTAAAATTGCTTGGATAGATACTGCTGACGGCATGTTATACGAAAAAGAAATAAAGGAAGGTAGTGTATTTCATGTACCTCCTTGTATGCCAATTGGGTTAGAAAGTATAATGGACGGCGGAAGTATTACCCAAACTAGTAACAAAGATCCTAGTTTAGATTTCTTCCAGCTAAGACCCACTCCAAAGGAAGACTAATGTTATCATTAAACAACAGCGAAAAATTTCAAAACGAACTTGCAGACTTTGAACAAAAGATTTCAACAATTACATTTGATAAAAGCAAAAAGCAAGCACAAAAAATGTTGCAGGAATTAAAAAGCCACGTTGTTTTAATTAATAATGGACATGCTAGTGAGCATGACGGAAATATTGATCCTCATACACTAAGAGAAAATGTTGTTGAGATACAACGACTAAGGTATAGTTTACAAGTTTTCTTAAAGAGTACTTAATCTTTTAATTGTTATTGGACCAACCATTAATGAATGTGATGTACATTGGTATCTATAGTTAGGTGGACTACCTAAACTTTCTTGTATTCTCCAATACAGCACTCCTGAACTTTTGCCCTGAGCATTTGAACCAGTACTTACTGTGCCGTCTGTAGCTACATGTACCAGTCCGGTACTGTAAGCTGAACCTGTACTATCCTGTATTTCGAATGGGTGACCACTAATTTGTGATAAATCAAAAGCCACTGTAGTTCCGCTTATAACATATATAGTAGGATTGTCACCGGTATAATGACTGTTAAATGTATACGCTGCAGTACTATTATTATCAACTCTAAAAGTTGTAATTGCTGATTCATAAAAGTTAGCAGGTGTAAGTCCTGTTGGAGCATCAGTTAAATCAGTAAATGCAACAGTTCCTGCGGCACCTGTAGCATCTGTTCCGTTAACCCATTCTCCTGAACTATATTTTAAAACTTCATTGTCTTGTGGGTTTGAAACGTTTACGTCACTTAGATCATTAATTGCAGAAGCGCCGCCTTCACCTCCACCACCGGATTGTGCAACCCAGTCATAGCCAGTGCCGTCCCAACTAAGTACTTCACTTGATGAAGCTGTACTTGTTTGTAAGTGAGTGTCAACGTCTGTATTAGAATAAGAGCCTCCGCCACCACCACCGCCACCTGACGTTGATTGAATTGACCAAGCTGTTCCATCCCAAGTCCATGTTATATTACCAACTATGTGGGTTTCGCCTATTGTTGGAGCGTTTGGATAATTTATTGCCATTGTAAACCTCTCTTATTGTATTTATTAATATACATCTATTACTGCTGTGCCGCCGCCAGTTGGTGTTCTAACTAGATACAAGTGTTCTGATGTTATGACAACGTTTCCGTATTCATCCCATTTCTCGCCACTAGGTGGTACTAGTGTTTTTTGCAAGGTCCCAGATTCGTTATAAACTCTAACACTTTGTCCTGCAATACCATATGGATCACTCCAAACCATTACAGCATAATTATTACCGTTAGCATCAAGTCCTCTAAAACTGTTGTAATTTAATCCGTCGTTTGATGTGCTAGTCACTGTTGGATTGTTTATTGTTGCTCCGGACCCTCCAGTAAATAAAATATTTCTTAATCTTCCAGCATCTGTATATCCGCTATAATCATCACCTGATGAAGTAAACCAAACTCTGTTTGCTGTTAATGCAATCCCTGCTCCAAGATACCAATTATCTGCTCTATTATTTGTAAATCCCCCGGAATACGTTGATGCTGATCTAGATACTCTTACAGCACCAGTTGAAGGAGTAATTACAGAAAATCTACCTTCTTGTACTGTACTTGTTCCTCCATATTGTCCGTCAAAGTTTGGATCAGTATACCCAATATAGGTTCCGTTAGTACCAACAGCCCATCCTGTCCAATCGTCAATTGTTGCTGCTGTACTATTGCTGTAGATGTCAGCTAGATCAATATACTTACATAATCCAGTGGTGCTATAACCATAGTCGCCAATTACTATATATTGACCTAAGGCTTTAAAAGATTTTCTGCCTTGTCCAAAAGTCTGTGGTGCTCCGGCGTATGATGTGTATTCAGTAAACTCCACAGTTCTACTTAATGTAATATTTGCAAAACCGTCTGATGTTGCATATATGTATAATCTTGGTTTAGCTACGTTACTTGCATCTCTATAATCTGGTGCAAGTATACATGCATACTTGTATCCA
>Ga0209425_10002496_pt1 | contig 20401 bp, 14 predicted proteins | sample COG_05_FD_184749 | JGI IMG/M metagenome (GOLD analysis project Ga0209425, IMG submission 184749) | Pelagic Microbial community sample from North Sea - COGITO 998_met_05 (SPAdes) (version 2) | ecosystem: Environmental > Aquatic > Marine > Neritic zone/Coastal water | place: Helgoland, sampling...
GAGGCGCCTTGAACCGCGTCTCGTGGGTCGTCCGCTCTCGTGTCGGGGGTGCGTCACCTTCTGAATGCCGAGCGTGACGAAGGCAAGTGACACCGAGGCTCGGCTTTTATTAGTGACCGTCGGGCTGGTATTTGCCGAGATTTCCCACATGCAAACAGTTACGTAACACGACTTATACCAATTGTAGTTGATAATTGTGCACATGCTATCAGTCAGGAAATGATCCTGAATGAATTATTTTGGAGGACTCCCTCCGCTGCGGGTCCTTTCCAACTCGCTCATCAGCTCGACCCCCTTGTCTCGCAGCAGCGAATTCGCCTTCGCCACCGCCTCCCCGATCGTGAACGCGTCACCGAGAGGTATGCCCACCAGCTTAAAGTCCGTGTGCGACATCTCCGCCACCTGGTCGATCGTCTCCACGCGCTCCGCGACGAGAGTCTCGAACCAGACGCTCATGCTCCTGTTCTCCTCGTCCACCGTGCGATTCAACAACGACCGCAGATCCTGCACCTTGCTCTCGAACTCGACCATCTTGCGCATCGACGCGTGCCACGTCGCCTCGTGCGGCTCGAACGACTTCAACTTGTTCGCCAACTCCGACCCGACGCACCCGCCCTTGACCAGCTCCTCGGACACGAGCCGTTTGAGGTGGAACAACAGATTATTCGCCTTGTTCCGCGCCGGATCCTGCTGAAACAACACACCCTTGCCGAGCCGTTCCTCGAGATAGCGCACACCGGCGTCGGCGTCGCAAACGCCCCCCGGGGCGTGCAGCACCTCCTCACGCGCCTGCGTCATCGTGGACGACAGCCGCAGGATGTTCCGCGTCATCATCACCCGCCATCGAATACCCGTCTCGGCGAATTGCTCGATGGCTTCGTGAATCACGCGCCCGCTCACCGCTAAGAGCACAACCTCGGACGTGCACACGGCGGTCCGGGCACGGGGCGCGCCGAGCCTGTAGATGACCTCCTGGCCGAAGGGTTCGCCGCCCTTTCGGTATAGTGAGAGCCCGCGTCCCGTCTCCTTCGCGGGCATCATCACGGTGCCCTTCAAGGTCCAGTAGAGTTCAGTCGCGGGCGCGCCCACGTCGTACACCCTGTCGCCCCTGGCGAACACCTGGACGTCCATGCCGACCGCGATGGCGGTGATGAGCTCGTCGGATGCGTTCTTGAAAACCTCGCACCCGCGGATCACGTCCCCGTACATGGCGTCCGCCACGACCATTCGCATGTCGGGGCTCACATTCTGGAGAACGCTGTGAAGGTTGTGATACTCGCGAACGCTGTTGAACTTGAAGATGTAAAACTTCCGCAGGCGTCTGCAGAACTCGCGGCCGGGCATCAAGGTCCCGCGCCATGCCATCTGCCTGTTCGCCACGTCCTCGGACTTGATGTACTGGTTCAGCGCGTTCAGGTTGCTGTGAAACTCCCTGGACGCCAAGTTCATCTCGTCGACGATTGTCATCACGCCGCCGATGATGGCGGCGTTTGCGATTGCGCCGATGATGAGCAGGAATACAAAGAAGGTCCGCATCCCGCTGCTGACCAGGGAGTCGTCGTGCCCGGAACCCTCGCCGGTGGCGATCCACTGAACCCCCCACGTGAACGCGTAGAGGTAGTGCTTCAGCTTCGTGGGCGACTCGGCTTGCGTGACGAGGTTCGGGAAAAAGTCTTCCAACTCTGGGGACGCCTCGTCGTACCTGCATATGATCGCCACGAGGCACGCGATCCAATGCGCGGTGACGAGCAACACCACGAGCAGCATCGATATGTTCAGCGCCTGATAATCGACCGCGAAGTCGCTCTCGTGCTCGCGAACTATCCGCAAGCCCCGGAAGATCCGGAGAACCTTCAAGAGCCTGAAGAGCTTGAGGACGCGAAACGCTTTGAGGTTCCCAATGTCATCCGTGGATTGCCCACCGGCGTGCCAGCGCTCGATGATGTCGAAGGGCGCGATGGACATGAGGTCGATGAGGAACATGCTCTTCAGGTAGCGCCAGAAGATTTCCTTCTTGTCCACCACCCACTGCCTGTCTTCGCCTTCGAAGGGCGAGAGGCAGATTATGAGCATGTCGAACACGAACGAGAGGTTGATTGACCCAGAATAAAATCTCGACGTTCACGCCCCTCTGTCCGTCCATGTACGCGATCTCGTACGGCGTCACGAGGCACGTGAACACCAGCAGTATGAGCGTGTTCAGGTCCCAGTACTGAACGTATCGGTGCCGGGGGTTAACGACGCCCCACCTTTTGTTCCACAGCGGGTCGTTGTAAGTGAACACCGGGCGCACGCCCGCTTTGGTGAGCTCGCGATCGGCGGCCAACCTCGACGTGTGCGTGTTGATGTATTTGGCCAGAGCCACTGAATTGTGTCGGGGTTGGTCGTGGTCGACCCGGGAGTGGCCCTCCTTGGCGCTGGATGCCGCTCGCCAGAGACGAGCGTGCTTGCGGAGATCGGGCTCAGATGCAACCGCTTTTTTTCTCGGGCTTGTCCAGCTCCAGCTGCGCCATCCCGTGCTGTTGGGGCTCTCCACGCTCTCTTGTATCGTGACATCGTCTAGCCCGGCTTCTTCTTCTCGCGGCTTCTTCTCGCCCTCCATGATCGGCAACTCTCCTAGGGCGCAGCCCGCTTCGTGTCAGCGGTCGATCACTATGTCGATCACATCACTTTATCCGGCTCTGTCAGTCTGTTATTTTTGCTGACGGCCTTTTTGACGTCGTGCGACATAACCCGCGCTCAGAACCGGGAGCCGGGGAGGTATCGGCGCGCGACGCGATCTTCGCCTCCCTCGATCCTCGCATCGTCACCGCCACGTCCACGATGGCCGAGGTGGCGACGCCGATCGTCGGGTCCCAGGCGGCCGACGACGCGGTGGGCGTCGGGGATCATCGAGCTGCTCATGCGTCGAGCCCCGGGGTCATGACGCGGGTGCGGGAGGAGGACATCACGGAGATTGTGACCGAGGAGGAGGCCAAAGCCGGCGGTGGGTTCTTCAGGACCTCGCGCGGCGCGCTGCGATGCGCGCGATGCAGGTCCTGCCTCAACCGGCAAATGAAGCGGCGTTGCGACATGATCATCACATCCTCCTCGACGGGCGCCACGCCAAAGCCCAAGCGCGCCCACGCGTCGTCAAAGCCCGACGCGAACGACGCCAACGGGGCAGACGCCGACGGCGACGACGCCCCACACAAAGCGTTCGCCGTGTGGCAGCGCCGAACCCTCTTCGCCGTAGGCGGCGACGACGACGGCGAAGGGACCAAGTTCCCATGGCGCAGGGTGACGACGCAAAAGGGATCTCGGTCCAAGATACCAAACGCGATCGAAAACGAACCCGCCGTTCGAACCTACGGCAGGAATAAACCCACGCAGGGCACCGGCGGGGACCCGGACATGGTGTCGACACTCGCGGACGCGGAGAACAAGGGCGTCGCGGTCGTCGCGCCCGCGCCGGACCTCCATCCCTTGGGCGGCTTCCGCGGCGGAGCCGAATCGCTTCGACTGGCTCGAGCCGTCATGGCGGGACTCGAGGGCCGACCGGCGCCCACCGTGGCGTCGTTCACCGAGGACGTCGACGACGCGAGCGGCGGCGTGCGTCTGAAGCCGAGGTATTCGACGTTGAAGTGCGGGGTTTGCGCCGGGTGCAGGGGATCCAGGCGAGCGCACCAAAACGCGAAAGACGTGGCGCTCCGAGCGTGTGAAAACTACCCGGCGGATCACGCCGAGCCGGCGAATGACGCGGCGAGGAAACGGGAACGTGAAGCGCGCGGGGGAGGAGGCGAGGCCAAGCGCGCGAGAGAGGAGGCGGCGACGGCGGCGGCGTTGAACCCTAAACCGGGAATGAACGCGGGCCTGCCGTTTGTTTGCGATGCGCCCGGATGCGGCAAGAGATTCGCGGAGAAGAGGAGCCTGGCGAAGCACGTCAAGACGCACGACACCGACCGGCCGTACAAGTGCCTGTTCGCCGGGTGCGAGTCCATGGGGTTCCTGGATTCGTCAAAGCTGAAAAGGCACTGGCTCACGCACCCGGGTTGCTCGCACTTGATTCACATGTGCCCGTATCCGAAGTGCGGTCAAGCTTTCGCCGCCGCCGCGGAGAGGGCGTCGCACATGGGTGAACACACGGAGGAGAAGTACTACTTTTGCTGGCACGTGTCGTGCAACAAGCGGTTCAACAGCAGAGAGGCGCAGGAGACGCACACGCGAGACGTGCACGATAACCAAATCGGGGGTGAAGAGTAGAGTAAGAGTGACGCTCACGAATGTACGGACTACTAGTATTAGTTGCAACTTTGGCACGATAATCTCACGAGCGCGTCGTACTTTGAGTCACACCGCGCGCCATATATACGCGGTGGACCCGCCCGCGCGTTCGCTGTCCGGACCGTTCAATCGCATTTGAAGCTCGAACCCGTCGGCTTCGTCTAGGACGTTGTTGACGGTCACCGCGACGGCGCCGACTACAAGCGCCTCCCTCAACGCCTTGGACACCTTCAAGCACCGCGATGTTTCGTCCACGCTGAACTTGGTGCTGAACATGAACACCAAGGCCGCGCCCTTCGTCACGCTTTGGAGCGTGTGTGGATCGTACATGTCCCCGCGGGTGAACGTGAGCGGCGCGGGGGAGTCGAAGCGTGGCCCCAGCGCTTTTCTCAGCGATTGTTTTCTCGATTCGTCCGTGGCCCTCGCGAACTCATCGCGTAGCCCCGGCGCCTGCTCCGCGATGGCGTGCAGCACGGGCATGTACTCCAGCCCAACGCACCGCGACCACGGCCTGAGCGCGGCGGCCAGCACCGGAATCTGGCCCCTTCCACTGCCCACGTCCACGAACGCCCCTGGATCGCCGCCCCCGTCTCCTTCGAGCAGCGGCTCGCACGCCTCGACGACGGCGACGAAGAACCCCATGTCGAACTCGCCGTACCTCAACTCCTCGTCCTCGTCCGCCTGTTTGATGTACTCGCCGCTCGCCTCGAACGCGTCGGCCGAGGACATGACCCGCTCGTAGTCCACGTTCTCGAAGACGTCGGCGATCCACTCCCGGGCGAGCTCACCCGTCTCTTTGTGCGTATCGGTGACTTGGAAGGATCCTTGGGCGTCGCTTTTTGAGCTCGGTATCGATGCGACTCGGGCGGACGATCGCGCACGGGGGACACGAGTGGACCTGAGGAGGCCATGGGGCGCCGCCCTGCCGGCGGCCGCGCTCATGTTCTGGTGAAAACGCATGAGGTTTTGTCCTCGTTATTTTCGTTTGTGGGCTGACTGATTCGCATACGTGTTACCTAATCAAAATCACCTGGCATAGCAAATAGTCTAACATTTCTGTTATTTCGTACCTTCGATACCAAACTGCCCTTTGGGTGTTTCACTGGAAAGCGTTTCAGGCGAATCTCCACGACGCGGCCCGCGCGCTCCGCCCCACAGCACGTCGCACGCTCGGGCCCACAGCGCGAGTCACGCCCCGCGCCGATCGTATCGGATCTACGCGGTGACGTCAGGTCGCCAGGTCGCATCGACCCGCTCGGCCACCCCGGTGCGTCAGGCTCGACGTCCCATCGCCTCACGGGCCGCGTCCCGCGGATTGTTTTTTTGTGAGCCCTCGATCCCCGCGGCACACGCGACATGAGCGGCTACGGCTCCGCTCCCGCGCCCAAGGGCGACGATAACGGCAAGCCCGTCGATCCTAAGTGGGTGACGAGCTTGAGGGAGTTCACCGGCGCCGGGACCACCTCCTCCGAGCGCCTGGACGTCGCCAAGTTCGTCTTCATCATGCTCGTGAGCAGCGGACACTTCTTGGAGCCATTCTACAAGATCGGTAACCGCGGCGTCGGCGCGTACATGCACGCCATCTACGGCTTCCACGTCCCGGCGTTCGTTCTCATCTCCGGATACGTCTCCGGTGACCTCAACCCCAAGCGCAGACGGGCGCTCATCGCGGGAACCATCGCGCCGTACGTCATCATGCACGTCATCTTCTCCCTCTTCTACACGCGCGCCTTTTGCGAGGGCGAGTGGACGGACGAGCGCGGGCACGCGGAGTGCGAGTTCGTCAACAAGTGGGCGCTCATGGACCCGGTGGTGGGCCGATGGGACGGGTGGGATAAGTGGACCTTCGCGTACCCTTTCGCGCAGATGTGGTACCTCGTGTCGCTCTTCACCAAGCGCCTGTGGAGGCCATTCGCGCTCGAGATGCGGTGGACCCTCGCGTTTCACGTCTGCCTCGGCGTCCTCGTGGGATACACCACGATCGGACGGTTCCTCTCCATCCACCGATCCACCGTGCACATGCCGTACTTCCTCTGCGGGTTCCTCATGCGCAAGCACCGGTGCTTCTTCCCGAGCGCCAAGACGCCGTTGACCAAGGCGATGGCCGTCGCCGCGCTGATCTTTAACGTGGGCTGCGCTCTCATGGCGTCGTTTACGTACGGCATGAGGGTGGAGGTCTGGTTCCAGAGCGACCCGCACGATGAGGTGTACGGCAGTGATTGGGCGTACGGCGCGCTGTACCAGCTGTGCCTGTACGCGTGGACCTTCTTCACCATGATGACGGTCTTCGCGCTCATCCCCGAGCCCGAGCAAGTCGGCGTCAAGTACGAGTCCATCGAGGAGACGCTGCCGCTGAAGGGCGCCGACGTGGAGGGCGCGCCGGCGTCGGCGTCCAAACCCCAGAGCGCCGCGAGCTCGCGCGGTAAGTACGGCAAGGAGCGCGACCAGGACAGCGTGGTGGCGAAGGTGTACCTGCGATGCGCCAAGTGGGGAGCTCGAACGCTGTACCCTTTCGTCATGCACATCGCGGCGCTGCTGTTGGTGGCGAGGTACACGGGTTGGTACGACATCACGTGGACGACGGACGGCGCGGATCCGTCGGTGTCGATCCACGCCGTGTGGACGCTGTTGATGGCGTACACGTTCACCATCGTGCTGTCGCTGAAGCCGGTCGTGGGTTTGTTCAAGTTTCTGCTGGAGCCGAACATCACGCCTTTGTTCTCGCCCGAGCTGCAGAAGCTTTAGAGTCCGATCCCCAGGGCGGTGGGGGTATATTTTATTGGTACATATTGCTATTGATTGAAATAGATAAACGCGTCATTCATCTAAGGCTTGACTACGGAAGGATGGGGTACTCGTCCTTGGGCGGCTGCGCGGGCGGAGAACCCAGGGGCTCGGCGCTTGGCGAGGGGGCGGCGGTGGGCTTTGGGTTTACGTTATTTCCGCCGCCGCCCGGGCCTTTGGCGATCATCGCCTGCATCGGCCTCAGCCGCTTCTGAATCTCCAGGAAGCTCGGTCGGTCCTTCGCGATTCCCTTGAAGCAGTCCTCGCACAACGATTTGGCCTCCGGGCGCGCATCCTCGGGAATCGCGAGCGAGTTGCCCGAGAAGCCGACGGCTCCGACGACTTGCATCGGGTTGAGCCCGTTCCACGGCTCTCGCAGCGTCAGCAGCTCCCAGAAGATGACGCCGTAGCTCCATATGTCGCTCTTCTCGTCGTTCGGTTCGTTTCGCAACACCTCCGGGGCCATCCACTCGGGGGTCCCGGCGTTGGACTTGGAGGACAGAAACGTTTGATTCTTCATTCGCGACAAGCCGAAGTCGCAGACTTTCACCATCCAGTGCTTGTCCACGAGCAGGTTAGGCGACTTGAGATCCCTGTGCACGATGATGGGATCGCACGAGTGCAGGTAGTGCATCCCTTTCGCGACGTCCAAAGCCATGCGCATGCGCCGCGCCTCGCTCAGCGCCGCGGTCACCGCCGGTGGCTGCGCCCGGTGCAGCAGCTTGTACAGAGACCCCCTGTGCAAAAACTCGGTGACGATTGACAGATTCGGAGTCTTGGTCACCGCGCCCATCAACAAGATGACGTTCGGGTGACGGAGCCGTCGCATCAGGTCAACCTCCGTCTCGAACTCGCGCATCAGGTGCTGCGAGAGGTCCTGGTCCAAGAAACGCTTCACGGCAACCTCGGTGCCGCGCCATAACCCACGGTGAACCTCGCCGTAGCTCCCGATGCCGATCCTCTCGCCGAGCTGAATCTCATCAGCGGCTATGCTCAGGTCCACCGCGATGGACAGCAACGACGCGGGGGATGACGACTCGGGTGAATCCACGGCGGCGCCCACGCGCTCAGCAGGGGAGATCCGTCCAGCCGCCGCCCGGGGTGGTGACTCACCAGGCGGAGGAGCCGGCATACGCCGAAAGCCCCCGGCGTCGATATTAGCCTCGTGCCCGGGCAAGACCCCAAAGGACGCACCCGCGTGTGAGTCCTCCCCACGGCCGTAGTACTTCCAGTCATCCTTATCCTTATCCGTACCGTTGGCACTGTCGCCCGTGACTCCCACGCCTCCCACGCCTCCGGTTTCCATGAAGCGCGTGTGCACTAGCCGCTCCGCAGGGTTCATCCCCCGGTTCATCCCGCTCGAATCGACTTCACCGAATGGGACTTCACCGGGTGGCCCGGAATTCGGGTCTCCGCCGGCGTACGCCGCGAGCAGCTCGGACATGACACCCTCCATCCTATCCCGCGTCACCTGCCTCGCCGCGGATGACTCCTCGAACATGCTCCGCTGCCGTCTGTGCGTGCCCCGTCGTTTCGCCTTGGTCGCGAGCACCTCGCGGGCGGTCATGCGCGGCGTCCTATCGCCCTCGTCGTCGCCGACCCCGTCCGCGGCTCGATCGCCGTCGACGGGCGAAGCGGTCCTCCCGAAGCGCGCGCCGCGTCGATCGAACCCGAGCTGTGAGTCCAGTCCCTTCTCCGTGGACGACGACGGCGTGAGGTCGGGGCACGAAGCCGTTCGTACCAGCCGCGGGGTTGGGGTTTCGCCGCTATCCACGGTGAGGTCCGCGAACTTTGGGTTATTCGTCCCGCTTACCCTCTCCTCCTTCTCCTCCTGATTCAGCCTGGGCGTGGCGACTTCGTTCACGCGCACGGGCGAGGGCGAGAACCCCGCGAGCCCCGCCTCCATCGCAGCCTCCAACTCCTTCGGCACGTACGGCGCGTGAAGCTCCTGGTACGACGGATCATCGGGGGAATAAATCACCCCCGGCTCCCGCATCACGTCAACGAACAGCTCGCTTCCCCCGACAACCACCACGTTCGCCGCGGCGTCCTCGCTCCCGCAGTAGTACCGCCCACGTACCAGCCTCGAGGGTACCCCGACCGCGTCCGCGACAGCCTTGAACAGCAGCGCTCGGTGCCTGCGTAAGCCGCACCGAAGCGACCCGATGGGAAACGTGATTCGACCGAGCTCTACCCGTAAGTCGTACGCCACCTCCGCCCACCGCCCCGCCAATGCCGCATCGTTCGGCGCGGGCCCGCCGAGCCGAGCCGCGACGGCGCGCGCCAAGGACGCGGCGCGCTCCGTCTTATCCTCCAGCGCGCCGATCGTCACCCGCGTCCGATCAACGAACGAACGCAAATCTTCATCCGAGCTCGAATCCACCACGACCACGTCCCGATCGTCGCTCGCGTCCGGCTCGATGCTCTCCAGCAGCGCCAGCGGCGGGATTCGAAACTCACCCGTCAACGTCGCCTCCGGGTACGATCCGTGCGGTAGATAAAATCCATCCGGGACCTTCTCGGTGAAGTTCAACGAACACGACGATTGGAACCGAAAGGAAGCCGCCTCGGCATCCAACGCTGCACTACTCGCGCTTCGAGCCGCCGCCATGTCTGCGTCGTACCCTCGGCTCACTGTTTGCCCGTACGGGACGCCCGCTGATGAGTCCCGGGACGTCGATGCGGTGTTCGTGCCAGTCAACTCCGTTCCCATTGAGGTCCGTCCGTCCCAGTCGGGGATGGATTCGTTCGGAGAGGTGTGAACTCTGCGAACGAGTTGCTCCGATGTGTAGGGCCCGGGTGATACCGGGGTGAGGTACGGTGACACGCCGCCGGCGTTGGCGGCGACGTGAACCCCGGGCTCGGCCATCGAGGCGCGCATGGCGGCCGCCATGTCCGCCTCGTACCTCCGCTGCTCGTCGTCGGGATACCGGTACGTCGGCCCGCTCGCCGTCGGGTTCGTCGGGTTCGCCGGCGGGGCCCCCGCGGGTGGAGAAGATGTGCCCGCGGCGCCTCTGACGCCCGGTATGGACCGCATGGCGGGCAGCAGCATGTCGCCTAGCGAACCCAACGAGGACCGTCGAACGTGCCCCTGTGTGGGTGGCTGCGCGACGGGTACCGTCGTGCCCGGGGGCGGGTACACCGGATGCCCATGCGGCGTCGTGTCCACCGTGCCCAGAAGCGGCGACCCGACTGGAGTCGCGGGTGCATCCGAGAGCGTCTCGAACGGTCCGTCGCCGTCGGACCCACCGGCGAGGGAGTCGCCGTCGTCGCCGTCGTTCGCATTCGCGCCGGAACGCGGGCTGAACGCCCGGTTGAGCCTATCGCGGACCCAGGACGTCATGCCCGGACCCGCGCCGCCCGCTCCGCCGCTACCAAGAAGTGGCACACGCCATTTCCGAGAAAGTTCTTTCCGAGACTGACTGACGCGCGTGTCGCCTAAAAAGCGACGCTAACAACCGGCGCCGGCCAGTGCGCGCGGCGCGTGGCGGTCTCCGGGATGTCGGCGCCCGGTTCGGCGACGGCGATGGCGCGAGGGTGTCGAGTAAACGCGAGAGGGCGCGCACCCGCGGCGTGGCATGCCTCGGGGACGCACACCCACGCGCGCCCCACGCGTCGGGCGCTCGCTGGGCCATTTGGGAAGAGGGCACCTTTGGGATTCGGGGCGAGTAGTAGGGATCCCGCGGTCGTGTCTGGTCATCCACGCGGTGTGGAGCCGAACCCGCGCGCGATACCGCCTCGCGTAGAGGACAGTGACCTACTCGCGGGCGACGTCGCGGTGCTGTGGCTCTTCGCGCTCACCCAGAAGACCGCGTCCGTCGCGCTGTCGTCCTCCTTCCCGGGGTGGCTCGCCCCAGTCGCCGTCAATCCCGCATCCGCCGCGTCGTTCCTCGGCGAGAGCACCTGGCTCATCGCGACCTGGATCGCGGTCAACGCCGTGATCGGCGGGTACGAACTCGACCCACTGAGGCTGGGCAAAGAGGAGGGCGAGATGCGCGAGGCGGTCAAGGGAGCCGCCGTCGCGTGGGCGGCTTGGTGCGTCCCGGCGTTTGGCGGTTTAACGTGGTTCGAGAAAGCCACCGGCTTGTCCCCCTCGTTCCCGGTCGGGGTGACGCTCGGCACCGCGCTCGGGGTGATGATCGCGTGGCGCGCGTTCGTCAAGGTGGTGGGGTTGATGGGGTGGTGGAGGGAAGGGCGGGTGCGGAGCGCGAAGGAGGAGGAGGACTGGTCGTTGTTGTTCCAGTCTCTCGGCGGCGCCACAGCTGTGGCGTTTGCGGCGGCGGTGGCGGACTTTGTGGGGTCCGGGGGGATGGACCGCGGGGGGATGGACGCGTGGTGACGTATCCGTCGGTGCCGCGCGTGTGTTGACGTACCTTCCGCGCGTGTGTTGAGGTAACTTATGTAGACTATGCGAGGAGTGGTGACTTCTCCGTCGGCGCATTTTGCCTGAAGACTTCTTCAAGAGACGCCCGCCCGTTTGCAGATCTGGCACTTCTTCGGTCGCGACCCCTCGGTGGTCCACGCTTTAGCCCTTTAGCCATGGCGGACGAGGACGGCAGCGAGGAGCCCAACGTGTTCGTCAAGCTCCCGGACCCGAGCACCGGCGCGTTCGCCACGCAAACCTTCCGCGCGCAGCTCAAGAAGTGGGACCTGCTGACCAACTCGCGTCTGTGCCGCTTTCGGTACACCAGGCCGTTCCATCGCATGTCCCCGAGCGCCTTCCTTAAGGACCTGTTCGACTCCGACGCAGGGCGAACGCACCTGCGATGCATGAACGGCAAAGGCGAGTGGACCGCGATCTTGCCGGACGGCGGCGCGTGCGAGACGGTGACGCACGCCATCGTCCCGTGCGGCGCGACGTCCATGTCAATCTTCGATCGGCTCTACGACGCCGCGAAGCCGCCCATCGTGCGCGAAGACACGCAGCTTCTGATGCAAAAGGTGGACGAGGTCAAGGACGGGTTCACGATCGCGGACAGGCTACGCGAGTTCCTGTTGACCGACGACAACTCCGGTGACGACTACGACCCGTACGGCATCGACGACGACGACGACGACGAGTCAAACTATAAATCCCTGCTCACGCCAGGAGAGCGCTCCGAGTTTCTGTTCAGGGTGTTTACGCACATGGCCCTGGGCGGCGCGATGTGCCAGTACGAGGAGCGCATGGACGTGTACACGGACGCCGCGAAGATGGCGTACAAGTCGCTGGTGGTGGCGAGGCGGGATAAGGCGGGAGGCGGGAGCGACGGAGTCGCCGTCGCGAGCGACTGCTACGAGGTGACGGGTATGAGCGCGAGGGGCGACGATGCAGACGGATGTGCGCTGTTCCCGGGGCGTAGTAGGCAGAATTTTTGCTACGTCGTCGTGGACCCGCGGAAGAGGCACGTGACGGTGTGGTACCACGCGTACCGGTCGTACTGGTAGCGTGAGGTGCGTGTACTAGGGCGACCTCGGTCGGCGTCGCCGCGTATATTGACAAGATTGATTGGCCGTTTGGCCTCGCTTCGCCGAGATATTTTCGTGTTAACATGCGGTCGTCCGCGCCACTTCGCGCCGCGCCGGGTTCGACTTTGACATCCCCGCCGCAGGCAGCGCGCATGCCTCGCGAGAAGGGCGATTCCCGCGAACGGAGCGACCGTGCGGTCGCGACTCGCGCGCCGGATCTTCCGGCCGGGGACGAGCATCGTACCGTCCGAGGCCGGGGCGCTTCGACGTCCGTCGGCGAGGCGCCCATCGCGGCGTTCTCCGCGGGTCGTCTGGTGGGACTCGACGGGCTCATTTCGCTCTCCTGGGCGCTCGATGCGGTGCGTGCCCGTGCCTCGACACGCAAGTTCTCCCGCGCCTCTCGCCTCCAAGGATCGCCCCCGCCAAGGATCACCCATCGTTCTCCGTCGCCGACTCACGCGTTTTCTCGTCTCCAACCCAACAGCTTCCTCACAAGGTGAAGGCCCGCAAGGAGATCGCGGCGTGGCCCCTCAAGGTCAAGCTCGGCGCCGAGTACGACCTCATCGCGAAGAAGTTCAGCGGCCACGCGGACTGCCACGACAGCCTCCTCGGCGGCGAGCTCTCCTTCGACGTCCTGCACAGCAACGTCGAGTACACCAAAAGATTCGACCTCGGCGACGTCTCATCCATTGGAATTCGAGCCAGGTGCGACCTCAGCAACCTCGGTTCACACTCCGGTTCGCGTACCCGTATGGACCGATGGGACGCGTCGTTCGGGTTCACGATCGAACCCAAGCAATCGCGAGGGCCACTCGGTGCCAACACGCGCGTCAGTAACACCCGGGGCAGCGGGTACGACGTGGTGACGGAGGTGAGTTTATTTTAATCTGTGTACGGGCAATTTGACTGACGTCGTGTTTTGTTAACAGGTTCCGGTGTCGAAACTGGTCTCCGCGGAGGTGTGCGGGCACCTGACGTTGCCGCTACCGAGGGCGGAGTTTCACGCGCACACGGGGGGTGGGGGCAGGCTGACGGTCGGCGAGGGTGGGCTCGGGATGCACGTCGCGCAAATCAACGCCGTCATCGACCTGTGACCTGGGTAGCTGGGTAGATACATTCCGCGTTTGCAATCTTCGTTTATTTTTTGCTTCGACGCACTCGACGTCCTTCGCCGAGGTGAGGTGATGCGCTTGCCACTACGTGGATAGTCTACTTTTAATTGATACAACTTACGCTAATGCGGTGGTACTGGGCTACGCGTGCCACCTCAGTTGCCGTCCATGGCGAACTTCTTGGCGGGCCTGCCGTACTTGGAGTCCGCGACGTGCTGCGCGAAAGGGGGATGGGTGAACGTCAGTCGGTGGACGGTTTCGGGCCCCAAAGGAGGCTTGAAAGGGATGAAAATCGGGTGATTAGGGTTCCCCTCCTTCGCGGGGTGAGGCCCGCGCGGGGACGTGAAAGGCGCCGGTTGGTCACGCGGATCGCGTCCAAACGAGTGTCCATGACCGATGGGTCGCGCGTGGATGCTCCGAGCGCCCGAGCCGGCGATCGATCGGGGAACCGGGCGGGCACATCCGAGATGGGGGCGCACTCACAAACTCCTGGACGCATCCTTTGTAGATGAGCGCCGGCACCGCTATGCCGAAGATGGCGAACTTGCCCAGGTTCTTGGGCGAGAACCGGAAGGTTCGCTCCACCACCTCGCGCGCGTACCCGTTCGCCTCGACGAACTGGTTGGGCTTGACGTCCGTTGGGATGCGCGGTCCTGCCATCGCTCCCGTTCGTGCGCAAACACACTGGTGACTGAACGATCCGATTTGCTCTTTGTGCATCACCAATCTCGAGATTGGTCCTTGACTAAATTCGCATACGGTAGAATTAGTACATTAGGGTCAATTATACACATTCCTATGACATGCCGTATCCATATTCGAGTTTATTTATGATTAAACCTCCCTCTCGCGGTTGTTGCTTCCAAGAGTGAGTCACCTCTCGACCTCTCACAGTCGAGGGCGCGGGCGGAGGGCGACGGCGAAGAGGCTCGATGGGCATCAAGCTCCGCGTGCGCGTCGTCGGTGGATCCGGCGATACGATACGCGTCGAGGTTCCCGAGGTGTGCACCCTCGCGCAGCTCCGAAGCGCGCTCGCGACGAAGGTCTTCGAGGGAAACGTCGAGCCCGCGAATGTCGCGGTGACGCTCAACAGGACCGACGACGTCTCGACGCAGGGGAGCGGGGAGGGCTCGACGCTCCGCTCGTGTGGCATCGCGCGAGGCGACCTCGTGTACGTCTTCGTCAGAGATGCCGCCGCGGCTACGACGAACCACCCGGCCGATACGCCGTCGCACGCGCCCACGAGCGGCGCCCCGCGAGACGAGCACGAGCGCAGGCGCAGGTGCCTCGACGCCGCGGAGCAGCGCGGTAACATCGCCGCCGCCGTCAACACCCCAATGGCGGCGTCGGCATCCGCCCCACCCGACGCACCGACGCCCATGGACGACGCACCGTCCGCGCCGGTCGTCGACGCGTACATCCCCGACGCCCTCAGATCAATGCTCGAACTTCGCAAACCGACGCACGCCATCGCGTTCGTCGCGTGCGCCGTGCACGCGTCGCTCCTCGACTCCGGCATGGACATCACGCACGTGTCCCCCGACGGTGTCAAGCGCGCATCCTTCAAACCCCGCGGCACGCACGCTGACGTTCGAGTCGACGTCCGGGCGCAGGACGTGGGCGGCGACTTGCTCATCTTCGCGGCGAGCGTCGACGGCGGCGACCCGTTCGTCTTTCGATGCGCCGCGTCCTCCCACGTCGTACCTCTTCCCCTTCATGTTCACGACAGCGACGCGATGCCATCGTTCGGGTACGTCGGCTTGAGGACGTTGTGGCACGGGGTGAAGGACGCGCTCGCGCTGCCCGCGTCCATCGCCGCGAGAGCGGCGGCGGGTCTACCGTCGCCGCCGCCGTTGCTCGCCATCCCCGACGAGCTCAAGCTCGCGGTGGCGTCGCGTTTAGCATCGTGGCGGGACCTGTGCTCGCTCGGCTCGACGTGCAAAGAGCTCGCGTACGTGACAAACAGCGACGCTCTGTGGCGACCGATGCACGACGCGGAGTTTGGACCGGACGCTTCCACTTCCTCCGGAGACGCTTCCACGACACAGCTGGACACCAACGCCGGCGGTACATACAAGCGAAAGTTCGCGAAGAAACACAAAGAGCGGGCGGAGCGCGAGCGAGAACGCGAACGGAGAGTCGCGGAGATGATGCGACGGCGCGAGGAGATGAACGGACCGCCCGGGCCGCACGTACCACACCCTGGAGGTATGGCTCCACGCGGGGGGTTCTTCAACGGCCCGCCGGGGTACACGCCGGGTATAACGGGCGGTGACTACGACCTGTATCCCGCCGGTGGTGGGTTAGGTGGTCAAGCGCCCGCGATGCCGGGGTTCCCGGGTGGGCCCGGCGGCTTCGGGGGATTGGGCGGACCGGGGGGCGCATTCGGAATGCCGAATCCCATCGGTGGTTGGCCGAACGGGCCCGGGGTGCCCGGTGTGCCCGGTATGGGACGGGGTTTGGGCGGCCGCGGGGGTGGCAGGTTCGGAGGCGGAAGGGGTGGAAGGTTCGGCGGCGGAAGGGGACCCGGGATGCCGCCGGCTTGGGACGACGTGATTTGACTTTTTAAATCTTCTAAATACGTCTTCACTTGTTCCAATACAGGCTAGTAGTTAGTCATCTCTGTTGTACATCATCTCTTGATCATCTTTTGGTATATCGGGTGCATTACCAGTTGTCTTTGCCCTCGCGCTCGAGGCGCTCCCGTTCCGCGCGTCTCTCCGCCGCGATGCGATCCGCCTCGGCGTACCTCGCCGTCCTTTGAGCCTTATCGATTGCAATCCGGATCCGACGGTTCTGTATAATCTCAGAGCGCAAAGCCTTCTCGAGCGGCGCGAGCGCGCTCCTCAGCGAACCCAGCTGCGCGTCGCTCGCGCTGAGCATCTCGCCGAGGATATCAGCGTCCAGCGGAAGGCTCTCCGTCTGAGTCGATTCGATTCGCGGCGGCGGCGACTTGAACGATTGATTAGCGTTCGCATTGGCATTCGCATCCGGGCGCCCGTCAAATGTGTCAGCCCCCGGCTGGATCGCTCCGCTCATCGCCCCCGCGAACGCGTCGAGCGCGCCGAGTGGATCGTCCGCCGTCTGCGTGTACGTCTCCCCGCGCGCCTCCGCCTCCCGCTCCGCGTGTACCTGCCGCATGATCGCCGCGACCTCCTCGTCGATTTTCTCCCGCATCGGAGCCTGCTCCTCCTTGAGCCGCGCCTGCGCCTCGATGAACGCCTGTTTGAAGTTGTCGGTGAAGAGCGGGTTATCGAGGGCGTCCGCGTAGGTCGACGCGATCTCCTTCTCCACCAACTCCTTCTGCACCTGCGCCACCTCCTGCGCCACCTCCTCTTCTTCCTCGAGCGGCAGCGCGCTCTCCAGCGCGTCGACTTGTCTCTCGTTTTGAACCTGCTTCATGATCTCGTCCACCTCTGCTCTGATCTGCGCCTTCATCGGGCCCTGCTCGTCGGCGATGCGCTCCTGCGCATCCAGGAACGCCTTCTTGAAGTTGTCGTTGAAAATCGGGTTATCCAGCGCGCCCATGCCCGTGCCCGTGTCGTCGGACCGTGAGGATTCGCCGTAGGAGTCGCGGTCGGTGTCCCAGTCGGTGTCCCAACCGTCGTCGTCGTCCCCTAAGGCGTGGACGCGGAGTGGCACCGGCGACCTACGCGACGAGCGGCGCTTCGGTCGCCGCGAAGGGATCGCGTGTGCACGGCGTGAGGAGAGAGACGCGTGGAGCGTCGCGCACGTCCCGACGGAACCCGCGTGCGTCGCGAGCATCATCGTAGTCTAACACTTAAAATATCTCTGACGACGCGTTTGGCGCCGCGCGGGTCCGCCGGGTGTCGCCGCCGTCTCGCCCGTGAATGGTCGCCGAGGGCGTCAGTTCACTCGAGCACTCCGAACGAGCCGCGATCAGGGCGCGGCGCCGACGGTCGTGAGCGAGACGCGTGGGTGTGTGAGACTACCGCGGTGGGTGTGCCCGCGTGGCAGCCGAGTTGGCGCCAACGGACCGCGAAAATTTTGGCGCTCGCGTCCCGTGTCGCAAACTGATGTCAGCGCTGTTAACTCACAACCCGCGGCGCGGCACACGCGCCCACGAGATGGGATGCGTCGTCTCGAGCGAGCGGGGTCCCGCCGATTTCGGCGCGGATAGCCGCACCATGCTCGCGAGACCCAAGGTACGTCCCCGGTCGCGCCCGCTGATGCGCGCTCGGCACCCGTCGCGTCCATCTTGTGCACTTTTTTTTAGCCACGCGCTTTCTGAGCGCCGGGGGCGCCCAGCGGCGCCGCCGCTCGATGCCGACGCGCGTATCGTCCCTCACGACCCCGCTCCGAAGATCCCGCGTGTACATTCAGTCGATCCTGACCGTCACGTCCCGTCCTAATCGAACGCAGCCGCGCGTCCTCGGCGTCGTTCCCGCGCGTTACTCGAGCAGAAGATTCGCCGGCAAGCCCCTGGCGCTGCTGCGGGGAAAGCCGCTGGTGATGCACGTTTACCACAACGCGTGCAAGGCGAAGTGCCTGGACGCGTGCGTCGTGGCGACGGACGACGAGCGCATCGCCAAGGCGGTGAGGGACCACGGCGGCGAGGTCATCATGACGGACGCCGCGTGCGAGACGAGCCTCGAGCGCTGCCTCGAGGTTGTCAACAGGCTTCGGCGAAGGGCTTCCAAGTGGAATGCGAGGAAAAAGAGAGGCGACTCGTCATCAGCTGAAAAACAAACAACAAAGGCGTCTGGCGACTTTGACGTCGTCGTTTGCATCGACGCGGACGAACCGTTCGTCCAGCCGCACCACATAGAGACCGCGGCGGACCTGGTCATCAACTCCGACGCCGTCGTGGGGACCCTGGTGCGACCGGGCGCGAACGAAGAGGTACGTACAAACACCCGCGCCGCCGTCGCCAAAACCAAAAACTTTTCGCCAAAAATGCCAAAAAAACTTTTCACCTGACGCCACGCTTTTTAAAACGACGCAGGACGTGACGAGCGCGGACACCGTGAAGGTGGTGACGGACGAGCACGACTACGCGCTCCTCTTCTCGCGCGAGCCCGTCCCGAAGCGGTGCCCGATGAACTCGTACGACGCGACGGTGGGGTACAAGATTCGGGTGGGAATCCAGGCGTGCCGGTGCGATTTTTTGGAAAAATACGCGACGCTCAAAGGAAAGTCACGAGAGTACGACAAGGAGAACGCGTCGCCGCCGCGGTGGAAGAACGGCAAGGTCATCGTGGATCCGGACGAGCCGGAGCAGAACAGGGTGGTGTTCGCGGGGCACAGGGTCAAGGTTGATGTCGTGGAGGACTCGTTCGTGCCGGGGGTGAAGACGCCGGAGGATTTAAGGCGACTCAACGCGGGGCTGGGCACGGGGCTCGTCAACGACTTGGCGCTTACATTTTTAGTTGCGTAGGATCGACGTTACAATCCAACGCAGACACGATACGATTCTCTCTCTCAATCTCCCTCTCTTAGACGCAGATGGCGATGAACTGCTCGGCGCACGGCTTGGAGGACGCGGGGTTCTGCCCGGTGACGATCTTACCGTCGGTCACCGCGTGGGGGTGCCAGTCGTCGGCTTTGCTGAACTCGCATCCCTGCGCTCGGAAAGCTGCTTCGATCATCTCGGGCACCTTCTCTGCGAGACCGACGGCGATCTCTTCGGAGTCCGCGAAGCAGGTCATCTTCTTACCGGCCATGAGCGGGGTGCCGTCGGGCTTCTTGCACTTGACGAGCGCGGCGGGTCCGTGGCAATCCGCGCCGATGGGCTTGCCGGCTGCGTACATCTTCTCAATGACGGAGTGCAACATGGGATTCGCGTAAAAATCATCCATGGTGCCGTGGCCGCCGGTGAGGTAGATGCCGTCGAGGGAATCGGCGTGGGACTCCTCGAGCTTGACGCTGGACTTGATCAACGCCATGGCCTCGGCGTCGTCGCTGAATTTCTTGCAGTCCTCGGTGTAGAAGTCGCCCTGCATGGAGCCCTGGTCGATCGGGATCTCGCCACCCTTTGGTGACACCACCACGATCGTCATGCCCGCAGCCTTCATGAGGTAGTACGGGGTGGCGATCTCCTCGAACCACGCGCCCGTCTCGTGGTCGCCCATGGTGCAGGCGGATGTGCAGATGATACCGATCGTCTTGGCCATCTTGTTACTCGTCGGATGTACGTGCGGGTGTCGAGATCCTGCGGGTCTCGGGATTAACAATGGCACCCACACGTGTTTTGTGACGACGGAAGGGCGTTTCGTCACGATATTTTTGACATGACAGGTGTCGAGTTTTATTTTATTTTTTGTATGCGTTGGTAGTGAGAGGCTGGTCGTGAGGTTAATGGTAATAATGGCTGGAATGCAGGGTCTTTCACCTGCGCAAGATAAATGATAAAGAATCAACTCTGGAGGGTCGTAGCGGTATTTGGTCAGCTATGTACGTGTTTTTCAGTCTGCAGGTGTTCTTCGCTTATGGGTCGACGATGAAAATCAACAACCGAGACGTGAGCGGAAAGAATAGAATCCTTCACCAGCGCCAGTGCGAAGGGGCGCCGCACACGCGCACAGGGATGGCGCGAGACGACGCCGATGCCCCCGGCGCCACCTCCTTCTCGGTGACACTCGGAGACGCGCGAGTCGTGGCGACCGACGTCCCGGCCGCGCTCAGAACCCGCCACTTCGAACGCGCCCGGGGAAACGGGCACGCCACCAGGACCCCATCGCAGGTGGCCGCGACGTCGACGCCCGACGGCGTCGGCCTCCTGGCGTACGTCGTCGGCGGCGACGTGGAGGTGACACGCATCCGCGGCAACGATG
>Ga0209425_10002504_pt1 | contig 20352 bp, 17 predicted proteins | sample COG_05_FD_184749 | JGI IMG/M metagenome (GOLD analysis project Ga0209425, IMG submission 184749) | Pelagic Microbial community sample from North Sea - COGITO 998_met_05 (SPAdes) (version 2) | ecosystem: Environmental > Aquatic > Marine > Neritic zone/Coastal water | place: Helgoland, sampling...
CTAAAATCATCACCTTCTTTAATTAAACCCATTGCAATACCTGCAACTGGTTCTTTAATCGGAACTCCTGCATCCATTAATGCAAGAGATGCACCACAAACAGTAGCCATTGAAGAAGAACCATTAGACTCTGTAATCTCTGATACTATTCTAAAAGTATACGGAAATGTCTCTTTTGCAGGAAGAGAAGAGTTAATTGCTCTCCATGCTAATTTTCCATGACCAACTTCACGTCTTCCTGTTCCAATCCTTCCAGTTTCACCAACTGAAAAAGGTGGAAAATTATAATGAAGCATAAATCTTTCTCTAGACTGCCCATCTAGACTTTCAATTCTTTGTTCATCATCAGAAGTACCTAAAGTAGTAACTACAATTGCTTGTGTTTCACCTCTAGTAAATAATGCTGAACCATGAGTTCTTGGCAAAACACCAACCTCACACTCAATAGCTCTTACATCAGCTAAACCTCTTCCATCAATTCTTTTTTTGTTCTTTAGAATATCAGTTCTAACAATTTTCTTTTCAAGATTTTTTAACTCATCATTAACATCAAATTCAGAGTAATCTTCATTATCAGCAAAAAGCTGCTTGGCTTTTTCAGATATTTCTGAAATTTGATTTGATCTATCTTGCTTATCTACAGTCCCAAAAGCTTTAGTTAAATCTTTAGAAAATTCACTCTCAAGTTTTTTCTTAACTTCAGACAAATCTTTCTTTTCAACAGTCCATTCTGGCTTTCTGCATTCTTTAGCTAACTCCTCAATCATTTTGATTACTGGAACAAAGCCTTCATGACCAAATTTAACCGCAGCTAACATTATTTCTTCAGATAACCCTGATGTTTCTGACTCAACCATAAGCACTGCATCTTTAGTGCCTGCTACAACTAAATCTAAACTAGAGTTTTCCAGTTCCGCTTTTGATGGATTAAGAATGTATTTACCATCAACATAACCAACTCTTGAAGCTCCTACAGGACCCTTAAATGGCAACCCTGAGATAGCTAATGCTGCTGACGAAGCAGTAATTGCTAAAACATCTGGTTGGTTTTCTTTATCATAAGAAATTACTGTTGGTAGTAATTGAACCTCATTTTTAAATTCACTAGGAAACAAAGGTCTAATAGGTCTATCAATTAATCTTGATATTAATTGTTCACTTTCGGTTGGTCTTGCCTCTCTTTTAAAGAATCCACCCGGAATTTTACCACCTGCATAATATTTTTCTTGGTAGTTTACTGATAATGGAAAATAATCCATATCTGGATTTACTTTTTTTGCTCCTACCACTGTTGCTAAAATAACTGTTTCACCACATGAAGCAATAATTGCTCCGTCTGCTTGTCTTGCTACTTTACCTGTCTCTAAACTTATTTTCTTACCTGCTACTTCGATTTCTTTCTTATACACTCTAAACATTTCATTTCCATTTCGTTCATTCGTTCGTTCTGTTCTATCTATCTTGATCTTTATTTTCTTAAATTCAATTTCGACAACACATTTTTATAAGAGTCCATTTTATTTTTCTTTAAGTATTCTAACAATTTTTTTCTTCTATTTACCGCTTTTAACAGTCCAACAGATGAATGTTTGTCTTTTTTGAATTTTTTTATGTGTTTTGAAAGAGTTTCTATTCTCTCAGTTAACAACACAATTTGTATCTCTGAAGATCCTGTGTCCTTATCATGTATTGCTAATTCTTTTGCCTTAATGCTCATGTTTTCTTTTCCTTATTTGTTGGTTTGTTTTATTAAGTTTTCAATTTTTTCCGCATACTCAAAAGATTCGTCTTTTCTAAATAGAAGCTTAGGTAAAAATTTCATAAATACCTTTTGAGATAAAATTTTTCTGATTAAAAATGAATACTCTTTGAGCTTTAATATAGTTTCATCTGCAAATTTTCCACCTAGTGGCATTACATATATTTTTGCAATTTTTAAATCTTGGCTCATTTTTACCTCAGTTACAGTTATAGTATTAGTTTCTAAATTTGGCACCTTAGCTTCATTTCTTATAAAAATCATACATAAAGACTGTTTAATCATCTCACCAACTCTTAGTTGTCTTTGTGATACAGGTTTTCCTATTCTATTAACCATTAAATTGATCTTTCTGTAGATGTAACACTAAATGCTTCTATTGTGTCATTTTTTTGAAAGTCCATGTAATCCTTAACTGTAATTCCACATTCTTGACCATTATTTACCTGCTTTACCTGATTTTTTTCTCTAAATAAAGTTCCTACTTTTCCAGTATAGATAATCGCTCCATCTCTTATTATCCTTACATCTGAGGCACTCAATATTTCTCCTTCTGTTACTTTTGAGCCTGCAACTTTTCCGGCTCCTGAGACTTTAAATATTTCTATAATCTGAGCAATACCAGTAATTTTTTCTTGAACATCAGGAGCTAATAACCCAGACATCTTTTGTTTTATATAATCTAACACTTCATAGATAATATTATAGGATGCAATTTTAATTTTTTCATTTTCTGCTAATTTTTTTGCTTCCTTACTTGGTTTAACATTGAACGCTATTAAAACTGCGTTCGACGCTTTTGCTAATGTAACATCTGTTTCTGTTATCATTCCAATGTCTGCTAAAATTATTTTAGGTTTAACTTCTTCGTGTTTGATTTGATTTATTGCATTTTTGATAGCTTCTGATGATCCATGAACATCTGATTTAATTATCAAATTTAATTCTTCAGAAGATTTATTTGAAAATGCAGACTCTTGAGTAGCAAATGTTAAGGGATTATCTTTATCTCTATTTTCTTGAGCTCTGCTTACGCTTAAAGTTTTTGCTTCTTTTTCATTATCTAATACTATGAAATCGTCTCCTGCTTTTGCTGCACCATTTATTCCCAAAATTTCGACAGGAGTTGAGGGGTAAGCATCATTAATATTTTTTCCTTTATCATCAATAATTGCTCTAACTTTTCCCCATCTTAATCCACTTACAAAAAAATCTCCTTTTTTTAAAGTTCCTGTTGTTACAATTATTGTTGCAACTGGGCCTCTGCCAACGTCAATCTTAGACTCCAACACAATACCTGTTGCTTTTGACTCAAAATCAGTTTTAAGATCTAAAATTTCAGCTTGGAGAATTATTGCTTCTATTAACTTATCTAAATTAAGTTTTGTCTTAGCAGATATTTCTACCATCAAAGTGTCTCCTGATAGTTCTTCTGCTATTAATTCATGTTCTAATAATTGATTTTTTATTTTTTGTGGGTCTGCATCTGGTAAATCACATTTGTTAATTGCGACTACTATTGGAACATTAGCTGCTTTTGCATGTTTAATTGACTCAACAGTTTGAGGTTTTACACCATCATCAGCTGCTACAACTAGAACCACCAGATCTGTTAGTTTTGATCCTCTTGCTCTCATTTCAGTGAATGCAGCATGACCCGGTGTATCAATAAAAGTTAATTTATTAGATTGGTTTTCAATTTGATATGCACCAATATGTTGTGTAATACCACCAAATTCTCCAGAAACTACATTAGCACTTCTTAAAACATCAAGCACTGAAGTTTTTCCATGATCAACATGCCCCATAACTGTTACTATTGGGGGCCTATTCTTTAGATTTTCAACCCTAGTGGCTTTTATTTTTTGAATTATTTCTTCTGCTTTTTCTTCTCTTATTGGATTATGTCCAAATTCTTTTACTAAAAACTCAGCTGTGTCTGCCGCTAATGTTTGATTAATAGTAACAGTCACTCCCATTCCAAATAAAAACTTAATCACATTACTAGATTGTTCTGCCATTCTGTTTGCTAGTTCTCTGACTGTAATGGCTTCAGGAATATTAATGTCTCTTTTAATTGGTTTTAAATTTTCTTTATTTTCATTTTTATTTAAATTTTTTTGTTCTTTTTCTCTGGCTCTTTTCACAGATGCCAAGCTTCTTTCTCGTGCCTCAATCTCATCACTTAAAGCCCGTGATACTGTTAATTTTGTTTCTCTTTTTTTTGTTCCTAGTTTAGGTTTTTTACCTTCATTATCTCCTTTAAGTCTTTTAGTAGCTCTTTGCTCAGCAAGTTTTCTTTTCTCAAAATCACTTGAAATTGGTGGAGTTTTACCACTAAATGACTGTTTTAAATTTATACCACGATTAAATGATGTCGTTGTTTTTGGTTTTGTGCCAAGCCCTGAAGGTCTAAAAGAACTTCCTTTTTTAACAAAATTACTTTTTGATTTATCTATTACAACAGAATTTTTTGCTTGGGTTCTAGCTATCTCAATACTTTTTATAGACTTTTTGGCTGTACCTGAAATTGTTAATTTTGTTTTTTTGTTTTCCATAACTCATCACTCAATCTTTATAAATAATATTTCTAGCAGACATAATTAATTCATCTGACTCATCTTTTGATAAAGCAAAATCTTCCAAATAGCCCTGGATTTTTACTCTTTCACCTTTAACTATGTCGTAACCACCTGTAAGCTCATCAGATGCTAAATCAGCAAAATCTTCTAATGTTAAAATTTTTTGCTCTCCTAAGGTTACTAACATTCCTGGTGTTAATCCCTTAAGATTTATCAAAGACTGTTCAAGACCTAAGTCTTTTATTCTTTGAGAAATATCTTCTTGATCTTTTTCATGATATTCTTTAGCTCTTTCAATTAGTGCTATAGCAGTATCATTCTCAATACCTTCTATTTTTGTTAAACTTTCTTCTGAACTATCCTTAATATCATTGATTGTAGAAAATCCTTCAGCAACTAATAATTGTCCTAATGTTTCATCTAATTCAAGATTTTTAACAAAATTCTCAGTTTTTTCTTTAAACTCTTGTTGCCTTCTTTCTGAGTCTTCTTGGTCTGTCATAATATTAATTTCATAATTCAAAAGTTTTGTTGCTAGACGAACATTTTGTCCCCTTCGACCGATTGCTTTACTCAAATTTTCGTCAGATAAAATAACATCTAACTTTTTTCTTTCTAAATCTACATTAACTCTTTGAACTTCTGCTGGTGAGAGGGCGTTGGAGACCAAGATAGCAGGGTCTTCAGACCAATTTACAATATCTATCTTTTCTCCTTGAAGTTCATTTACAACAGCTTGCACTCTTGATCCTCTCATACCCACACATGCTCCTACAGGATCTAAAGATGTATCTACTGCTTTTACACAAATTTTTGCTCTACTCCCAGGATCTCTTGAAGAAGATTTAATTTCTATCAAACCATCATATATCTCTGGAACCTCTTGAAAAAATAATTTTTCCATAAATTTTGGGTGTGCTCTAGATAAAAAAATTTGTTGTCCTCTGGGCTCTCTTCTAACATCATGACAATAGGCTTTTATTCTATCTCCTGCTTTAATGTTTTCTCTTGGAATCATTTCATTTTTTTGAATGATTGCTTCAGTTCTGCCTACATCAACAATTACATTCCCAAATTCTAACCTTTTAACGATACCACTTAAAATAGAGTCTTTTTTGTCAATAAAATCATTATATTGTCTCTCTCTTTCTGCTTCTCTAACATTCGTGTTAATTACTTGCTTTGCAGTTTGAGCGGCAATTCTACCAAAATCGAAAGATGGTAGAGGTTGTAAAACCTCATCACCAACTTTTTTATTTTTGTTCATCTCATTAAGAATTATTGCATCTTCAAGTTTAATTTCGGTGTTTGAATTTTCAGGATTATCTGAAATTACCAATTTTCTAAAAAGCTCTATATTTCCATTTTCACGATTAATTAATACCTTAATCTCATTATCTTGACCAAATTTTGATTTAGCAGCTTTTGCAATTCCAGTTTCCATTGAACCAATAATTAATTCTTTATCTATTGATTTTTCTATAGCAACTGCTTCAGCAATCCTCAATAATTCTAATTTATCAGCTCTTTTATTTAACATATTTTTGTCTGCTCCAAAAAAAAATGGGCTAAGGCCCATTTTGTAAATTCAATAATGTAAGGGGAATATAGTAAAGTTTTTTTTTAATTCAACACAAACTATTTGAAAAAATGACTTGTTTTATCAGTTTTTTCCCAAGAAAATGAACCATTATCATCTGGAGTTCTTCCAAAGTGACCATAGGCAGCTGTTTTCTCATATATTGGTTTATTCAAAGTTAGCATCTCTCTAATCCCTCGAGGACTTAAGTCGAAATTTTCATTTATTTTATCAACTACAAATTTATTTTTATCTAAATCGTTATCAAATAAATTAACATAGATTGATAGTGGTTTTGAAACACCAATTGCATAAGCTAATTGAATTAAACACTTTTCTGAAATTTTTGAAGCAACAACATTCTTGGCAATATATCTTGCTGCATAAGCAGCAGATCTATCTACTTTTGTAGGATCTTTTCCAGAAAAAGCTCCACCGCCATGAGGTGCTGCACCACCATAAGTATCTACTATAATTTTTCTTCCTGTTAATCCACAATCTCCATCCGGGCCTCCAATAACAAAATTACCAGTTGGGTTAACGTAAAAATCATCTTCGTTAAAACCCTCAAGTAAATTTGATGGAATAGATTGTAACATGTAAGGTCTCAATAAATCCCTAACCTGTGCTTGATTAACATCTGCAGAGTGCTGAGAAGATATTACTACTGATTTAACTTTTGTAGGTTTTCCATCTACGTATTCAAAAGTAACTTGGCTCTTACTATCTGGTTCTATGTTTTTTAATTTTCCTGCCTTTCTATCTTCTGCCATTAATCTTAAAATTTTATGAGAGTAATGAATTGGTGCTGGCATTAAAACATCAGTTTCATTACAAGCATATCCAAACATAATACCTTGATCTCCAGCTCCCTCATCTTTGTTTCCAGATGAGTCTACACCCATTGCAATATCTGCAGATTGAGAATGAAGATGGCTTTCTATTTTTGTCGCTTCTCTCCAAGTAAAACCTTCTTGGTCATATCCAATATCTTTTATGCAATTTCTAACTTTTTCAATTAATTCATCTTTTTTTATTTCTGGGCCTCTAACCTCTCCAGCTAAAACTACTTTATTTGTTGTTGTAAGTGTTTCACATGCTACTCTTGAAAAAGGATCTCCAGAAAGATAACTATCAACTACCATATCTGAAATTCTATCTGAAACTTTATCTGGATGACCTTCGGACACTGACTCACTTGTGAAAAGAAAATTTTTTAAATTACTCATTTTTTAAATCTATTAAATGAAAATATCATAAAAATATATAATAAAATTAATGTTACAAAAATTTTATTACCATGTATTGAAAATATCGTTGGTTGTATTTTTTTGACTTTTTTAAAATCAATATAGCCTGATTTACCATATTCAACCTTTTGTTCTACAACCCCTAAAGGATTAACAATAGCTGCAATACCATTATTTGCTGAACGCAATATATATTTACCACTTTCAATTGCTCTAAAAATACTGTGCGAAAAGTGTTGTTTGGGTCCTATTGAATTACCAAACCATCCATCCTCAGAAATATTTACTATTAAATCAAAATTCGGGTTTTTAAATATTTTACCTGAATAAATTATTTCATAACAAATCAAAGGCAGAATTTTTAAAGAAAAACCATCTCTTTTTATCTCTATGATTTTTCTCTCATTTCCTTTTGAAAATGATTGATAGTTATTTGTAAGTACTCTAAGACCTAATTTTTTTAAAATGTTTTCAAAAGGTAAAAACTCACCAAACGGGACTAGATTGATCTTATTATAAAAATTTAATATTTCTAAATTATGATCATAAATCGATAAAGAGTTGAAATAATTAATTTTTTCTTTATTGGTTTTCTCATTATTAATCCCAATAAATAATAAATGGTTTTTACTAAAAGCCTCTTCAAATAACCACTTAAATTCAACTAATTCATTTTGAGAAACGCTAGGGAGAATTCCCTCAGGCCAAATAAATATAGTTTTATCATCTTTATTTGGTTTACTTATATCAATTAAGTCATTTATTATTGAGACTGGGTCAACATTAGAATAAAATCTATTAAGATTAATATTTGAACCTATAACTCTTACATTATAATCATAATTAACAATATCTGATGAATTAAATTTTTCCTTATAAGATAATCCATGCAAATAAAATAAAAATGGTAAAATTAAAAAAATTACAAATATCACTAAGTCTTTTTTTGTTTCTTTCAAAAGAAAAATTGAAGGACTAGCAAACAATGATACACAAAGTAGATTGAAACCGTAGGTTCCTATTAATGAGGTAATGCTTAATATTTCTAAATGATTAACGAAACTATAGGCTATTAAGTTCCAAGGAAAACCAGTTAAAATTGAACCTCTTATAAATTCAAAAACTCCTAAAAATAATGAAAAAATTAAAAAAGAACTAACTAATTTTTTAGGTCTTAAAATTATATAACTAAAAGTAGCTAATCCATAAAAAATTGCAAGAAAAGAAGGTATTAAAACAATAGTTATAGGAATTAAAAATTTAAAATTTTGATCAAATGTTAAAGATATCGATATCCAATATAAGCTAGATAAAAAGTAACCAAATCCAAATAGCCATCCATAAAAAAAGAAAATTTTTTTACTTTTGGTATTTTTAGATTTTTTAAACAAGAATATAAAAAAAGTACTGAAGGTAAAAAAATTTATTATTAAATAATTGTAGGGAGATAAACTCAGAGATGAAGCTACACCTAATATAACTAAAAAAACTATTTCAATGTAATTTTTTTTTATCAATCTAGTCAATCTTTGAAATTACTGATTTGTATATTCTTTCTTCTTCGTTAAGCATTCTTCTATAATCTTTATCATTAATATGATCAAAACCTAGTAGATGAAGAAATCCATGTATAAAAGTTTTAATTAATTTTTCTTTAAAACTTTTGATATTTTGTGATCTAGGTTTATTCATAAAATTATAACTAATTATGATATCTCCAATATAAGCTTTTTTAGATATCAATTTTTTTTTTGTAAAAGGGAATGATAAAATATCTGTAGATTTATTTTTATTTCTAAAGTTTTTATTTAACTTTTTAATACATCTATTATTTGAAAGAAGTAAAGTGAGGGTTATTTTCTTATTTGGAAATCGGTATTTTTTTGGGAATAAATTACAAATTTCTTTAAAAAAAAGTTCTTTTTTTCGAAGTTTTTTTGACCAAGCTTTCTCTTCTGAGAAAACTTTAATATTAATCATTTTTTGAGTAGGCTTTAACTATTTTGGATACAAGTGGGTGTCTAACAACATCTGAATGATCAAAATCAACAACTGATATTTCGTTTAAATGACCTAATAACTCTTTTGATCGAACTAACCCTGACATATTTTTATTTGGCAAATCAATTTGCGTTGGGTCGCCATTTACAACTATTTTAGAATTTTCTCCTATTCTTGTTAAAAACATTTTTATTTGAGTATCAGTTGCGTTTTGAGATTCATCTAGGATTGCAAATGAATTTTTTAAAGTTCTTCCTCTCATAAAAGCAAGTGGTGCTATCTCAATATCACCAATTTCGATCATTCTTTGAATTTTTTCAAAATCAAAAAGATCATACAAGGAGTCATACAAAGGTCGTAAATAAGGATCAACTTTTTCTTTCATGTCTCCAGGTAAAAATCCTAATCTTTCTCCAGCTTCTACTGCTGGTCTAGATAATATTATTCTCTCAATTTTTTTTTCTAATAACATTGTAAGACCCACAGCTACTGCTAAAAATGTTTTACCAGTCCCTGCTGGACCCGCAGAAATTATTATGTCGCTTTGTCTCAAAGCTCTTACATAATCTTTTTGTTTTTCTGATCTAGGAATAATTGATTTTTTTGGAGTCTTAATTATATCCGTAACATTATTATTTTTAACTTTTTCATTAATCATAAAATTATCTACTGATGAAAGTATATCCTTATTTTCAACACTACCATTATTAATAAATTGATTTGCTAAAAATTGTATAGCATTTTTGACTAATTCATTTTTATCAGGTGAGGATTTAATTAAAATTGAGTTACCTCTTGAATATAAGTTTGATCCTGTAATTTTTTCTAATTCTTTTAAATTTTTATTAAATTCACCGACTACACCCATAAGCAAGTTGTTATCATGGAAAATAACACTTAAAGTATTGTTGTCAGAATAAACAAATTTTAAATTAGAATCAAAATTTTTTTTTGTAGTTATACTCAAATCTTAAGCTACCTTTTTTTTAAATTGATTTATAATTTCTCCAAATAGTGAATTTCGATTGCTGTTTAAAATTTTAACTTTCACAATTTTTCCAATTAAATCATCACTACCATTAAATAAAACTGACGTCATGTATTCAGATCTTCCAAAAAGTTTTGTTTTGTCATCAGTTCGGTTTTCAACTAGAACATTTTGGATTGTATTTTCTAATGATTTATTCATTTTTGTTTGGTTATTAAAAAGCATTTCTTGAACTATCTCCAATCTTTTTAGTGTATCTTTTTTTTTCATTGTAGGTAAATTTTCTCCTACTGTTCCAGGTCTTGGACTAAAAACAAATGAAAAAGAATTTATAAAGTTAACTTTTTCAATAAGTTTTAATGTTTCATTAAAATCACTTTCACTTTCACCTGGATAACCAATTATAAAATCACTTGAAAATTCTATTTTTGAATTAATATTTTTTAGTTTGTTAATTATTTGCAAATATGACTTTATTGTATGTTTTCTATTCATTAATTTTAAAACTTTATCAGAACCACTTTGCACAGGTAAATGAACTAGTGGCATTAATTTTTTTGAAATTTTGTAAACTTTAATCAAATCATCTGTCATGTCTTTTGGATGAGAAGTTGTATACCTTATGCGATCAAATTCAGGAATTTTTTCTATTTCTAATATCAAATTTGATAATCTAAGTCCTTCGTGGTTATATGCATTAACATTTTGTCCTAAAAGAACAATTTCTTTACATCCATTTTTTGCAATATGTTGAGCTTCTTTTAAAATTTGCTCAAATGGCCTAGAGTATTCTGGTCCTCTTGTGTAAGGTACCACACAAAAATGACAAAATTTATCACATCCTTCTTGGATGGTCAAAAACGATGAGACCTTTTTAGTTTGATTTTCAATTTTACTTAAATAGTCAAACTTGGTTATCGCATCAAATTCTGTTTCCTCTATTTTATTTTTTTGATTTTGAAAATTTATAATTGAATTATTTATTTTGTGGTAAGATTGTGGTCCTATAACTAAGTCAATGTAAGGTTCTCTTTTTATCATTTCCTCATTTTCAGCCTGAGCTACACATCCTACAACAATCACCAAAGGTTTTTGTTTTGATCTGAAAATTTTTTTTAATCTCCCAATTTCATGATAAACTTTTTCTTTAGCTTTGTCTCTTATATGACAAGTATTTAAAAGATAACAATTTGCATCTTCATACCTTTCTGTTTTTTGGTATCCAATTTTTTTTACACTATCAAATATACGATTGGAGTCATATTCATTCATTTGACAACCAAATGTTTTAATAAATATTTTTTGGCTCATTAATTTTTATTATCTTTTTTTTTAATTCCATATAATTCTAATTTATGATCTACAAGTTCATATCCATATTTTTCAGCAACATTTTTTTGTAATTTTTCTATTTCTTCATCAACAAATTCAATAATTTCACCTGATTTGACATCAATTAAATGATCGTGGTGACCTTCGTTTAATTCCTCATATCTAGCCTTCCCACCTTTAAACTCATGCTTAGTTAAAATTCCAGACTCTTCGAATAATTTTACAGTTCTATAGACTGTTGCAATACTTATTTTAGGATCAATTTTTGATACTCGATTATATAATTCATCTACATCAGGATGATCGGTAGATTCTGACATTACTTTTGCAATTATCCTTCTTTGGTCAGTTAACTTAACCCCTTTAGAAATACATTTTTTTTCAATAGTTTCTGTCATATTTAATTTTAACTTAAATAAATAGGATTAATCAAATTTTTTTTTATCTTTAGCTTATCACACAGGCCTGGGACATTCTCATATTTACCTTTATTAAGCCTGTCAAAATCATCAAAACTAAAACAATAATAATCAATTTTTTTTGCTACATAAATTCCCTTAATAACAGCGAGAGAATTTCTTATACCCGCAAAGCTTCCTGGTCCTCGATTTACGTATAATTTGGAAATATCCTCAATTTTTAAACTATTAGATTGTAAAAAATTATTGATCAAAATAGTTAATTTTTCACAATTAGTTTTACTATTTTCATGACTAACATTATAAATATTTTGATTTTTCATGATTATTAAAAATATTTTATCTTTCGTAGCATCTATAATTAGCTTGTTCATTTTAATTTTTATATTCAACTCAAATTCTAAAGCAGAGGAAAATAATATCAAACTATTTTCAAGCGATGAAGGTGTTTTATCAATTATGTACCACAGATTTGATGAATTTAAATACCCTTCAACAAATATTCAAATGAATGTTTTTATGAAACATATTCAATTAATCGTTGACTCAAATTATAGCTTTATTCATCCAGATGATTTTGAAAAAAATTTTTTCATCCCAAAAAAACAAAAAAAAATACTTTTGACTATCGATGATGCTTTTCAGTCTTTCTACGAAAATGCATGGCCTTTTTTAAAAAAAAATAAAATTCCATTTGTGTTATTTGTTTCGACTGAACCAATTGGAAACCAAGGATATATGACATGGGACCAAATAAAAGAAATAAACAATACAAGTTTTGCTATTGTTGGTCATCACTCACATTCACATGAATATTTGATAGACAAAAGTAATGAAGATTTTATAAAAGATATTCAAGAGGCCAACGTGATCTTTAAAGAAAAACTTGGATATATTCCAAAATTATTTTCCTACCCATTTGGAGAATATTCTGAGTTTATGAGAGATTATATTTCAAAAAATTTTAACTTTGGTTTTGGACAACATTCAGGTGTAATTGATATTAATAAAGAAAAATTTCAATTACCTAGATTTCCAATAAATGAAAATTATGGTGAAATACAAAGATTTAAATCAATTATAAATACTTACCCTTTAGAATACAAAAAATTAAATCCTGTTGAAAAAAAAATTAATCCAAAAAATAATCCTCCAGATTTTTCTGTTGAGTTTTTTGAAAATCAAAAAAATATTAAAAATATTAGTTGCTACTCAAATGAGGGGAATAATTGGGAAAAATCAATTACTAATTTTAATAAAAATATTTTAATAATTAATTTTAGAGAACCATTCAAGCCTAGAAGAGGTAGAATAAACTGTTCACTAAATGACGATGGCAAATGGAGATGGTTCGGAACACAGTTTGTTGTTACTAAGAATTAAATCAAACTTTCAAGCTCAAGACTTGACGGCAATAATTTAGCATTGTCAAAATCCTTTAGATTATTTTGATCAATAATTTGTTGTAAAATCTCAACGTATTTTTTACCAGTCTCTGCATACTCATTAAGATACTCGGATAATATAATGCTATCTAACGGCTTTTCTGCATCTCTTAATTTAGCTCTAGCTAACCTAAATTCTTTATATGTAGAATGAGTATTCAAATTTCTTTGATAGGCTCTTACAGATGCTTGCAGCACATTAAACTTCATTACTTTGTGTCCTTTATTTTCTTCTGCTTCTTTTGGCTTTAAACCCTCTCCAGACCATGTCCACTGTCCAAAAAGTGCATTTCCTTCTTGGGCAAATCTTGATGTACCCCAACCAGTTTCTTTTGCTGCTTGAGCAAGAGCTAATGATACCGGGACTTCATCCATTCTTATCTTTAAAATTGATAAATCTTTCGACGGTATTCCATATTGTTTAAATTTTTTATCTAACCATTTTTTTTCTAGGTTACTATTATTGCTTTTATTAATAATACTAAAAAGCCTTTTTCGATCTAACTTGATGTTGTTATTTTCTTGCAATATTAGCGGTAAGACTATTTGAATAAAAAATTCTTTCCTTTTTTTGGTGTTTTCTATCTTTTTTATCTCTCGTGGAAAAGAGTCTAGTGCTACAGGTTTTACTAATTTGTTTTTTCTTACATCATCCAATCTATAATCAGTATCTTCATATAATTGTATTATAGTTGAAGCATCTAATCTAACTGAGTCTGTTTCCTTTTCGTTTAAACTATAAATATCTATTAACAAATCATTTTCATCAAAATGATTATTAGTATCTGGACTTATATTATTGTTTTTATTATCTAGTGTATAAGCTAAAATAACTTTAGAATTATTTTTAAATTCTTTTGTATTCAAAAGTTGATTATTTGCAAAACTAATTATTATTGGAAGAGAGTAAAAAATAAAAATTATTACAAAACTACTTAAAAATACTCTCGCAATAGAACCTAGGTTGTTTTCATCGAGTGTTTTTAAAATTTTAATGTTTTTTCTTTTCATATTTTAAACAGCCACAACTTCTTTTACTTCTGGCAAATAATGACATAAAAGATTTTGCACTCCTTGTTTTAGTGTCATAGTTGAGCTTGGGCACCCAGAGCAACTGCCTTGTAACTGAACTTTTACTACACCATCTTTAAATTCTTTAAACTTTATATCGCCACCATCTTTTGCTACAGCTGGTCTTATTTTTTGATCTAAAATCTTAATTATTTTCTGTTCAATTTCATCTAAGTTTGAATTTTGTTCATTTAAATTTTCATCTATTACAAATTCTTTTCCTTCAGAATAAAAATCATTAATTAATGAAATTACAATATGTTTTACATCTTCCCATTTAGTTAAATCATTTTTATTTACAGATATAAAATCTTCGCCTAAAAATATTCCTTCAACTCCATTAACTGACAGTATATTTCTCACCAATACATTTTCTGAATCTTCTTTTTTTGTAATTTCATAAGAACCACTATTTGAGACTTTTTTCCCTGGTAGAAATTTTAGTGAATTAGGGTTTGGTGTTACCTCAGTTTGCACGAACATAAATTATATATAGTTAATATTTAAGAAATTAAAACTTGATAATAAATTTTTATTAAAAACCTACTATTTCTTTAATTTTTTTGATCTTTTTAGATGCTATTATATTAGCTTTTTCAACTCCATCTAGAAGAATTTCATCTAAATACTTTTTATCTTCTAAAAGTTTTTTTATTTCTTTAGAAATAGGAACAATTTTGTTTACAAGCTCCTCTGCTAATTTTTCTTTAAATTCAGAAAAATTTTTACCTGCAAAAGTTTTGACTGAATCTTCCAAAGATGAATTGGTTAAGCTAGAATAAATTCCAAGAAGATTCTTTGCTTCTAATCTTTCTACAAGTTCCTTGATATCTTGTGGCATTGGGAGTGGATCAGTTTTTGCCTTTTTAATTTTATTAATAATCTGCTCTTTATCATCAGATAAATTTATCCTACTTAAGTCTGACAGTTCTGATTTACTCATTTTTTTTGAGCCATCTTTTAAACTCATTATTCTTGAAAATTCTTTTTGTATTAAGGGCTCAGGTACTTGTAGAAAATTTTCTACTTCAAAATCATTATTAAATTTTTGTGCAATGTCTCTGCATAATTCTAAGTGCTGTTTTTGATCTTCTCCTACGGGCACGTGAGTTGCATCATATAACAATATATCAGCTGCCATAAGCACGGGATAAGAATAAAGACCAATACTTGCTTTTTCTTTATCTTTTCCAGCTTTTTCCTTAAATTGTGTCATTCTATTTAACCAACCCATCCTAGCAACACAACTTAGTATCCAAGCTCCTTCGGAATGGGCGGAAACTCCAGATTGATTAAATATTATACTTTTTATTGGATCTATTCCACTTGCTATAAAGGTTGCAACAGTTTCTCTAATATTTTTTTTTAATTCTTTAGGGTCTTGCTTAAGAGTAATAGCATGCAAATCTACAACACAAAAAATACACTCGTTGTTAATATCATTATTCAAATCTACAAAATTTTTAATTGCACCTAAATAATTTCCTAGATGAAGATTGCCTGTGGGCTGAACACCAGAAAATATTTTTTTACCCATAAGATTAATACTCTAATTTAATATCATCCATTTTAAAAGCTTTCATGAAATAACATACTATTAAATAAAACAATAATCCCAATATAACAGATAAAACTAAATATAAAGATTTAATTGTATTATTGAACGCTAGCCCGTTTTGAAAAAAGTTTAATAAGAAGTTAAAAAATAAACCCATAAGAATTGAGCTAATGATTATTTTAATAAACTTCACAAAGAATACTTGATTAAAATAAAATAATTGACGATTTTTTAAAAATAAAAATAACAATATAGAATTAACCCAAGATGAAATTGTTGTTGCTATTGGAATTATCACAAAACCGATTTCACTAAAATAATAAATGCTAATTAAAATATTTAGCGCTACTGAAATTAATGAAATATAAAATGGAGTTTTGGTATCATGATTTGCGAAGAAAAAACTTGAAAAAACTTTTATTAAAGCAAAGGCAGGTAACCCTAGCGCAAAATAATATAAAGCTAAACTTGAGTTGCTGACCGAATTTTCGTTAAAGGATCCGTAACCAAATAAAGCTGAGACGATTTGTTCTGATCCGATAATTAAGGCAATACTAGCTGGGAGACTTAAAAAAAAGCTCAATTCGAGAGCTTTGTTTTGTATAAGTAAAATCTTATTTTTTTTTCTAGATTGTATATGTTTTGAAAGTTGTGGGAGTATAACAACACCAATAGCAATACCTGCTATTGCTAAATTAATTTGGTAAATTCTATCTGCATAATATAAATAAGAAACTGCACTTGCTTGAAATGAAGCAATGATAGTTCCAATTAAGATATTTATTTGAGTGACTCCAGAAGAAAAAATGCTCGGTAAAAGCTTTTTAAAAAAAAATTTTACTTTATTGCTTGTTTTTAATTTAAAACTAACTTTAATAGAATAATACTTAGATACAAATTTATATAAAAATATTAATTGTAAAAACCCAGCTAAAGAAACACCATAAGATAAATAATAAACTAGTTGATCACCTAAAAATTTAGAAAAAAATAGTACTAAAATCAAAACAATGTTCAAAATTATTGGGGCGGCAGCAGCTGCTGCAAATTTATTATGGGAATTTAGAATTGCAGAAAAAAAAGATGCCAAACAAATAAAAAATAAAAAAGGGAGAGTTATCCTTGTTAAACTGATTGCGATATCCATTTTTTCAATATTACCAATAAATCCTGGGGCAATAATTGAAACAAATGCAGGCATAAAAATCTCGATAATAATTGTCAAAAACAATAATCCTATGAAAAGAAGGTTAAAAATGTTGTTAGCAAATTTATTTGATTGTTTTTTACCTTTAATTATTTCTGATGAGTAACTTGGAACAAATGCTGCATTAAAAGTACCTTCTGCAAATAATCTTCTAAAAGTATTTGGTATCCTAAAGGCTACAAAGAAAGCATCGGCTAGCATGCCTGTTCCAAGAAAAATTGCTATCAGAATATCTCTTAAATAACCAAGCAATCTACTTATGATCGTATAAAAACCGAATGTACCTGTTGACTTAAGTAAGTTCATAAATCATATTAGTCTTAATTTTACCCTAATTGTACAATTATTATAAGAATATATAGATCAAATATTACAAATAATAAAAATTATCAAAAAGAGTAAAGATAGAATTGAATTAAAAAATGAAAAAAACAAAAATTGATCATTATACTGATAAAGAAGCTTTAGAATTTCATAGTCAAAAAAAACCAGGCAAAATTGAAATTATATCATCAAAAACAATGACTACTAAAAGAGATCTTGCGTTAGCATATTCTCCAGGTGTAGCGGCCCCTGTAAGGGCAATAAGTGAAAATCCTGAAGCTGCGTATGATTATACAAGCAAAGGTAATCTAGTTGCAGTAATTAGTAATGGCTCGGCTATTCTTGGTATGGGAAATCTTGGAGCATTAGCATCAAAACCGGTGATGGAGGGTAAAGCAGTTCTTTTTAAAAGATTTGCTGATATAGACTCTATAGACCTTGAAATCGATTGTAGTGATACGAATGAAATTATTAATTCTATAAAAAACTTTGCGCCAAGCTTCGGAGGTATAAATTTAGAAGATATAGCTGCGCCTGATTGTTTTATAATTGAACAAAAATTAAAAGAAATTTTAGATATTCCCGTCTTTCACGATGATCAACATGGAACAGCCATCATTACAACTGCAGCTTTAATTAATGCCTTAGACATTAGTGGTAAATCAATAAAAGAAATTAAAGTAGTTGTTAATGGAGCTGGTGCTTCAGCCATTGCTTGTACCGAATTATTTAAAAATTCTGGTGTTCAGCATGAAAATGTAATTATGCTAGACAGAAAAGGAGTAATTTACAATGGCAGAACAGAAGGAATGGAACAATGGAAGTCTAAACATGCTAATGAAACTAAATTAAGAACACTTGAAGAGGCAATTAAAGATGCTGATGTTTTTTTAGGTTTGTCTGCAAAGGGAGCACTTAAAAAAGAATTGGTTAAAACAATGGCTAAAAACCCTATAATTTTTGCTTGCGCAAATCCAGATCCAGAAATTACACCTGAAGAAATAAACGAAGTAAGAGATGATGCAATTATTGCAACTGGAAGATCAGATTATCCAAATCAGGTAAATAATTTAATTGGTTTTCCTTATATTTTTAGAGGTGCCCTTGATGTTAGATCAAAAACAATAAATGAAGAAATGAAAGTCGCCGCAGCTAAAGCTATAGCAAATTTAGCCAGAGAAGACGTACCAGATGAAGTTGTTGCTGCGATGGGTGGAGAAAGACCACACTATGGAAAAGATTACATAATTCCATCAACGTTTGATCCAAGATTAATAAGTGTAATACCAGCCGCCGTTGCAAAAGCTGCAATGGACAGCGGTGTAGCACGCAAACCTATTAAAGATTTTGAATTATATAAAGATCAACTTAAACAAAGACTGGATCCAACCGTTACAATTATGCAAGGGATCAATAGTTATATTAAAAAGAATCAAAAAAAAATTGTGTTTGCTGATGGTGAAGACATTAATACACTTAAAGCAGCTATTGCCTTTAAAAGCTCAAAATTAGGTATCCCAATATTAGTTGGGAAAAAAGAAAAAATTAAAGAACAAATAAAAAAAATTGGGTATGATGAAAATTTTGATATAGAAATAGTTAACTCAAAAGATACTAAAAAAAGAGAAAAATATGTTCAATATTTATTTAAAAAATTACAAAGAGAACAGGGTTTATTAGAATGGGATTGCGATAGGTTGGTAAGAAATGATAGAGTGGTTTGGGCATCATGTATGGTTGCATGTGGTGATGCAGATGGTGCTGTAACAGGAAATACCAGAAGATTTGGAGCTTCATTAGATAAAATAAAACAAGTTGTGAATCCAAGACCAGGCGAAATAATGTTTGGCCTAAATCTAGTTGTACATAAGGGTAAAACTATTTTTGTTGCTGATACTAGCGTACATGAATATCCAGGTTCAGATCAAATGTCTGAAATAGCAATTTCTGCAGCTAGAGTTGTCCGTTTATTTGGTTTTGATCCTAAAGTAGCTTTTGTATCTCACTCAACATTTGGACAACCAGTAACTAGCAGAACTAAACATATTAAAAAAGCAGTAGATATTCTAAAAGAAAAAAATGTAGATTTTGAATTTGATGGAGATATGCAGCCAGATGTTGCACTTAACATTGAATATAAAAATCTTTATCCTTTTTCTAATATTGTAGGTAATGCCAATATTTTAATAATGCCTGGTCAGCACAGTGCTGCAATATCCTATAAAATGATGAAGGAATTGGGTGACACAAAAGTTATTGGACCACTTTTAATTGGATTAGGTCTTCCGATTGAAATTGCTCCATTAAGAACTTCTACATCAGAGTTGATAAATTTAGCTTCTATAGCTGCTTATTCGGCTGATGTAATTGATTATAAAAAATAATTAATCTTTTTGAATTCTTAAATCATCAACTAAAATTATGCTTGCCACTACATCTTTTACATCTAATATTTCTTTAGCTTCTTGTATAACCAAGTCTTTTTCTACAGAAGTCAAGGCTATACCATAAACATAAATTTTTTTTTTATAAGTATCTATCTGGAAATTTGTTGCTTTAATATTTTTGTTAAATATAAGGGCTGTCCTCAACTGAGATGTAATTAAGATATCTTTGGCTGATTGTTTAAAATTAAAATCCTCCTTGATCTTAATATCGTTTCTTACAGATCTTGCACCATTAGTTTCCCATGCAAGTTTTGTAAGTTTAAGTTTTTCTTCTGGATTGTCCACTTTACCTGTTAAAAAAATTCTGCCATCTAAAATTTTTGATTTAACAGATAATAAATATTTTTTATCAAGTAATAAAATTCTTGCAGATAAATTTTTTTGCATGAT